>Ga0307378_10000403_pt1 | contig 75638 bp, 58 predicted proteins | sample UN1MG_FD_202238 | JGI IMG/M metagenome (GOLD analysis project Ga0307378, IMG submission 202238) | Soil microbial communities from Risofladan, Vaasa, Finland - UN-1 | ecosystem: Environmental > Terrestrial > Soil > Coastal area > Acid sulfate soil | place: Finland: Risofladan, Vaasa | collected... | reverse complement strand
GCGACGCTGTAAGATTCTTTGTGGACGTCGATGCCGACGTGCATTTTGTCGTCTGTGGTGGGTTTAATTTGCTTGAACCACATTTGTTTTTTCGATAGTCTTTTGTTCATGGCCATCCCTTTCAAATGACGGTTTCGGTTAATGATTTTTCGAGAATCATAACCGTTGAAAGGATGGCCTTCATATTATCTAAATATAATCTCTTCACGGCAAAAACGCTGCCTTATATGGTAACGTGGACGACCTACGGCACGTCGCTGCAGGGCGATAGGAAGATATGTTAAGAATGTGCGGGCAAAAGAATCTTTGAAAACGCTGCTCGACATGCCTTTTGGCCCTTGGCAGGTTGATAAGTGGTTTGAGCGACCCAAGCAGGAGTGCGGTTTTGGTGCTTTTGAGGTCGGAACATATACAAATTTGATGCGTCACTGGCTTGCGTCTCGTTCGGCAAAAAGGGCCAAGAATATGTTTGACATCTGGCGCTAACCGCGTATAATGGTTCGTAAGAGAGACGGATCCTTGCCGAGCAGTCTGACGACTCTCGTATGCGCGCACGTGGTCGAAGCCCGGTATGCCCTCCCCGTGCCGCCAAAGACAATTTTGCACGTCTCTCGCCAAATGATGGAGCACAACCCAGCGCAGAAAAAAATTATGGCAAAATTACCAAAAAATCAAAAAAAACCGTTACTTTTTGCCGGATTGCGCATCATATTGTAGAAGGACTTTACCGGAAACAAGATTCTTCACGTCAGATTTGAGATAGTTTCGGCTCCGAGGCAGGGTCTACGTGCAGCACAGGCAGGTATATCGTTTGTAAATCGGCGTTCAATGTCCTGCCGTGCGACCGGGCTCATGAATGATGCCTCGCCCCGGCAAGTTCGGCATATTAAACTGAAATTGAATAAGGCTCAAGAAGAAGAGAAATGAAAACGACGATGCTTCGTGCTGTATTGGTCACGGTAATCGGGTTCTGTCTTGCAGTGCAATCCTCAGCAACAAATCTCCAAATCACCCCCGTTGAGGGCTTCGAACCATCTGGGCCCCCGGGCGGACCATTTAGCCCGCAATCGCAGGAATATCAACTGCAGAATGCAGGGCCGACCACGCTCTGGTGGGGCGTCAACTGCGCTGCAATTTGGCTTGATTTTAGCCCGGAAAACTGGGGCGTGCTGGAGCCCAACGAATCCACGGTGCTGACCGTCGGTCTGAATGAAGAGGCCGACTCACTCCCGGAAGGGACTTATGTAGATACCCTGCTTTTCACTAACAGCGTTGACCCTAATGAACAAGTACGTGGTGTGACTTTGACGGTGGCTGTTCCAACAGGCCTGTGGGTCAGTCCCACCAGTTTTGATGTGAATATCACTGAGGGCTGCATGGTGACCGAGCCGCTGACAATCGGTAATGATGGATCGGTTGGTTTGGAATATATGGTTCGCACGCGCGTGGTGGCTGCTTCCGAGTCAACTGCACAGGACCCGAAGAGCCTGTCGAAAGTGGACACAAAGGCGGCCTTGCCCGAAGCGGTCGATCACGATTTTGACGTACCGGCCGAGGTGCCTTATCGGCCGGGAAAGTTGCTTGTGCGTTTTGCCGCCAAGCCCGACCGAACAGAGCGCACCACCGCCGAGAAAAGTCAAATTCTGGCCGCTTTGGGAGGTGGCGCCGTCGAACACAACTATCACCTGGTGCCCGGTCTGAGCCTGGTAAGTATCCCGGAGGGCGCTAACGTGGCAGATGTCCTCAAGAGTTTTAACCGCGCGCCGGGCATACTATACGCCGAACCGGTCTACAAGGTCCAGACTTTATCAACCTTTCCCAATGATGCTCGATTCAATGAGTTGTGGGGGATGCACAATACGGGCCAGACGGGGGGCACGGCGGATGCCGACATCGACGCTCCGGAGGCCTGGGACATCGCCACCGGAAACAGCCAGATAATCGTGGCGGTTATTGATACCGGAGTGGATTATTCGCATCCGGACCTCGCGGCGAATATGTGGGTCAATGAGCCCGAGTATCACGGTGCGCCGGGAGTCGACGACGACGGTAACGGCTATGTGGACGATATTTACGGCTATGACTTCTGCAATTCCGACGGCGACCCCTACGACGACCACTATCACGGCACGCACTGCGCGGGAACCATCGGGGCGATCGGCAACAACGGTCAGGGTGTTGCCGGAGTCTGCTGGAGTGTGCGAATCATGGCCGTCAAGTTTCTCGACTCCGGTGGCAGTGGCTGGACGGATGACGCGATTCGGTCAGTCGAATACACCGTGTTGATGGGAGCTGACCTCTCGAGCAATTCATGGGGCGGGGGCGGTTACAGTCAGGGTCTTAAGGACGCAATAGAAGCCGCCGGGGCAGCGGGGATGCTTTTTGCGGCCGCGTCAGGAAATAGCAGCACAAATACCGATGCGGACCCGCATTATCCTTCCAGCTACGATTGCGAGAGCCTCATTTCGGTGATGGCAACAACTCACAGCGATTCCAAGTCGGGCTTTTCCAACTGGGGCCTAATTTCAGTGGACCTTGGGGCCCCGGGCAGTGACATTCTTAGCTGTCAGCCGGGCAACCGCTACCAGTACCTGGACGGAACCTCAATGGCAACGCCGCATGTGGCGGGTGCGTGTGCCCTCTTGTGGTCGATGAATCCCACGCTAACTAACGGCGAGGTCAAGGACATTCTGCTGCGGACGGTGGATCCGACACTGCCGGGCTTGTGTGTCTCGGGGGGCCGGCTCAACCTTTACAACGCGATTTTGGAGACGCGGGCGCCGTGGATACACGTTGAGCCGGAGGAAGGTACAGTCGGTCCGGGGGACTCAAACGAGATTCTCGTTACCTTTGATGCCATAGCCCTCGCCCCTGGAACGTATCAGGCTGAGATAGTTATTATTTCGGATGACTCCTTGAATCCACAGAAAATCGTTCCGGTGACAATGACAGTGGCTCCGGACGACTTAGTGGTTAGCCCGACCGAGGATTTTGAATCGAGCGGGATCAAGCAGGGCCCGTTTGAGCCCGAGTGCAGGACCTATACCCTGACCAACCAAGGGGAGGGGGCGGTCGGCTGGGGCGCGTATTGGACGCAAGACTGGCTGGTGGTCGAGCCGAACGAGGGAGTTCTGGAAGCGAACGATTCAATCGCAGTCAATGTGTGTATCGGTCCGGATGCCGATTTGTTGGAGCCGAATATTTACACGGACACGGTGGTGTTCCAGAACCTGGACAGCAACAGCATCAAGCCTCGTCTGGCAACACTCACTGTCAGGCCCCCGGACATGTTCACGGAAGTGTTCGAACAGGGCAGCGATTTGCAGCTTCTGTCGGTGACTTTCAGTCCCGATGGCTCGGTCTCTTACTATGAGGCCTGCCGGCAAAGGATAACTGAGTTTCCGACGGAGCCGAACGGCGGCACATACATTTCGCTGGGTGACGATGATTTTGCGGAATTGATTTTGGACGAGGGCAAGCAGGTTCTATTCTGCGGGCAATGGTATGACCGGATCTTTGTGGGCAGCAATGGCTATTTGACCTTTGGACAGGGCGACACCGAGTATGTGGCCACGCTGGAGAACCATTTTGCCCTGCCGCGCATATCGGCCATGTTCGCGGACCTGACGCCCGCGACGGCAGAGAGTATCTCGTACAAGCAGCTTGCCGACAGGCTCGTCGTGACCTTTCAAAGCGTTCCGCTTTATGGTGATAAGACCGCCCAGAGCAGTTTTCAGATCGAGATCTTCTTTGCGGACGGCAGCATTCGCATCAGTTGGCTGGAGCTGACGGGGGAAGACTACGTGGCGGGCCTGTCGGAAGGAAACGGGCTGCCGCCGGCATTCTTTGAGGAAAGTGATTTGAGCAGTTACGCACCCTGCTGGCCGTTGTGCGACTTGGACCGCAATTACAAGGTCGACTTTCAGGACTTTGCGGTACTGGCCTCGTACTGGCGGGATGCTGAATGTACGATACCATTCTGGTGCGGCCAAAGCGACTTCGACTTCAGCGGCGAGCTTGACTCGATTGACTTAGGCATCTTCGTGCAGGACTGGCTGACAGAGATGGAGAAGTGGTGGCTATGGCCGGTCTCCCACTGGAAGTTTGACGAAGGCGAAGGAAGTATCGCTTACGATTCCGTCGGTGACAATCACGGGACCATTTATGGAGCACAGTGGACGAGCGGCCAGATTAACGGAGCACTTCTTTTTGACGGCGTGAACGACTACGTTGGGCTGCCGAATAACAGCCCAATCTGGCTGCCACAGAATGACTTTACAGTAGCAGCCTGGGTTTACTTTGACAGGGATCCGACCACCGTCCATGATTTCGTACTCGACCTTCAATATATGTTCTCCACCAATCATAGCGTCAACACAGGGTATTGTATCTTCAGAAATTGTGTCAATGGGAAAGCAGGGTTCGATATGATAACAGCAACTTCGGATTCAGGTTTGCGTTCAGAAGACGGCATGGTGAAGAACAGGTGGTACCACTTAGTTGGCGTCCGTAGTGGGACAACCCAGGCAATATATATGGACGGACAGTTGAATGCGAGCCGAACTTGCTCGGGCGACCCTATCAAGTTTGTCGGCTCCGGCAGCGACTACAAGGTTAACTTCGGCAAGATAAGCGACGTCGAAACACCGGGAGCGTATTACCTTGACGGGACCATTGACGATGTTCGCATCTATGACCGGGCCTTGTCCGCCGAAGAAATCCAGGAACTCTACCGGGGAGGGTTGGGCCCGAAGGCATTCCGCCCGTATCCTGCCGAGGGAGCAGTAAACATGGACCCAAATGTGGTTCTTAGCTGGTCGCCGGGGAAGGCCGCCCTGACGCACGACGTCTACTTCGCCACCGACTTCAACGATGCCAACGATGCCAATACAGTTTCTTCTGCTTATATGGGCAGCTACGACGTCAACAGTTGGGACCCATGCGGGCTTGACTATGACACCACTTACTATTGGCGAGTTGATGAGGTAGGCCCGTACGGAACCTGCAAAGGCGATGTCTGGAGCTTCACCACCGCGGCCGAACCCAATTTGCTAATGGGGCTGGTCTCTCACTGGAAGTTCGACGAAGGGGATGGCTCAATCGCGTATGATTCGGCCGGGAGCAATGATGGAAGTATCTATGGTCCGACCTGGACGACCGGCCAAATAGATGGAGCACTGAGCTTTGACGGAACCGACGATTATGTCAGTGTACCCCATAGTGAGGACCTAAATATTACGGGAGATATCACTATCTGTGCGTGGGTTTACTTTGGAAGAGGAGGTTTGGAACAATCTATAGTTGCAAAGACTTTGAGCAGCGGGCATACGAATACCCCATTTGATTTCAGGACAAGTGTGGGAGCGGAACCGACGCTAGACTTGGTAAGGTCTGATTCAACCGGCCATGAAGTGGTTTACGGTACATCCCATATTTCTCTGAATAGCTGGCATCACGTCTTGGTGAGAGTGGCAAATAAAGTTGCGGACTTCTATATTGACGGCACACTTGCCGGCAAGAGCGGAGGCTTTACGAAAACGCCGGCTGGGAATACAAGACCCCTGTATGTCGCAAGAAGAGATAACGGTCTGTATTTCGACGGCACCATCGACGATCCGCGAATCTACGACCGGGCGTTGTCTGCTCAGGAAGTCCGGCAGCTTTACGAAGAAGCACTGTAAAGCCACGAGAATGTGAAAGGCCGCGTTAAGAGCCTGTGCAAGCATGTTCCAGCAAATGTACTGGCGTCGGGCCTTGGTGCTATGGATGCAAAGAGAATGACGGTAGCTGACTGGAGCGAGTTAACATGACTATTTCAGAGTCACTTAAACGGAGAATTCCCGGTAAGCTCAAAGTGTTCCTGAAGAGTACTTATTATTGTTACCGCTGGGTATATGCCAGATTGATTCTCTTGTCCCCGGGGACCAGATTGAAAATCTACAGACTAAGAAAGATGAAGCCACTGAAGTTGAACATTGGTTCAGGTCAAGCGAACCTTGCCGGTTGGGTAAACATCGACATCGCACCCGGCGCTGACCTTGTTGTAGATATTAGAAGAGGTCTGCCATTTGAAGATAATAGTGCCGACTTCGTGTACTGTGAACATGTGATTGAGCATTTCACCCCAAAGGAGGGCCAAGCCGCTTTGACAGAATTTCGAAGATGTATGAGAAAAGGAGGTGTTCTGCGAATCGCAACACCGGACCTGGACCATATTATCCAGAAGTATAGCGCCGACTGGAAAGACCAGGACTGGCTGTCCTGGCCGAAGCATCAGTTCATAGAAACGAAAGGACAGATGGTCAATATTGCTTTCAGGTCGTGGGGGCATAAATATCTATACAACGAAGAGGACTTGATAAATCAATTAGAGAGAGTGGGATTCACAAAAATAAACCGTTGCGATATGAATAAGAGTAATCATGTTGAATTATGCAATTTGGAGACAAGGCTGGATTCGCGATTAGTTCTGGAGGCCGAAAAGGAATGATAAGTGCCAACTGGGTAGACATTCGGCCGCTTTAGAAAGGTCTCAAATACTTTGAAAATATGGGCGAGGAGCTATGTCTTGAGCGTGGATGACTCAAGTTTACTGGTCTTCGGCGCCGATTCGGGGCTGGACCTGATATCGTGTAAAGGTGTTACCACCATCGCTTCAGATACATGGTATCATGCGCTGGCAACTTGCGACCAGGACGGCTGTTCCGTGTATCTTAATGCGAGCCTTGACGGACACACGTATGAGCCGGGAAGAAAACCGATAAATAACGGCAGCTTGGTGTTGAGGTTCGGCAGAGAGCCGGATGGCAACTACCCTGCTGATGGAACCATCGACGATGTCCGCATCTACAGCAGAGCATTGTCTGAGGAAGAGATTTGGCAGCTTTAACAGAACTATTCGGAGTGAGGCTGTAGTCGAGAGTCGAGAGCAAAGTGTTTAGGATGCGCCGGAGAGCCTGTATGAAGGTGGCTGCAACTTACCTCTGACTATCGCCGGCAGCGGGCACGCGGAAAATATGCCAGAGGTTTACCGCCGGCACAATTCTACGTAAGTGCAAGCACGCAGGATGGATGAGCAATGCAATGCTCGAAGCGATGGCGTCGGGCCTGCCAATTATTACAGCACCGTGTGAAGGGGTGTAGGAACTGATAGCCTGTGGTACAAGACGCGCACACTGAAGCAATTGCCGAAGCCACAATACGGTTAGCTCGCATTTCTCACAGCATGTGACTGGAGCCCAGCACCGCAGGCTACTGACCGACTCATATTCATATAGACGGCGTTTGTCTAACTTGCATTATCACTAAAAGCGTGGTTTTCTATGCTTGCAAAGCCACGCCTTAATTCTATACTATTGGTCTTGCCAACTTTTCAGAGACCGCCAACAGACCGTCATCAGGAAGTTCGCAAGCGAGTGCCCCTCGCAGTAGGGAGCAAGCTGAGAAGTCGCCGTTGGAATACGCACCCGTGGAGTGCGGCTAAGAAGCGATTGAGAGAAACAGAATGAATCGGGATGTCAGGCCAATCGGGGTGTGCTTCATTGCCCCAAAAGCATACCCTCTGTTTAACCGCGATGTTGAAGAAGTATTTGGAGGCGCGGAGGTGGATCTGTACCTGCTGGCGCACGAGTTGGCAAAAGATGGAAACTTCAAGGTCAGCTTCATTACCGCCGACTACGGCCAAGAGGATACTGCTGTAATTGGGGGCGTTACGGTAATCAAGAGCCTTGATTTCAAGAAGAATCCTCTGTCCGGCGCGATTCGCATTTGGCAGGCTATGCGAAAGGCGAACGCCGACGTATATATGCTGAAAACTGCCTCGCCGGGAGTCCCTTTGGTGGCGATCTTCTGTTCGATGCGCGGCAGAGCCTTTGTTTATAGGACTGCTCACGAATATGAATGTGACGGGACGTACCTGAGGCAGCACGCTGTACTGGGGAGAATCTTCAAATTGAGCTTGAAAAGTGCGAGGCTTGTTTTCACCCAGAACGAAACCGATCGACAAAACCTCAAGCGAACCGCAGGTGTTGACTCAATTGTAATACCAAATGGGCACCCGCTTGAACAGACCTTGCCAAAACAGAGAGACATGATACTTTGGGTCGGCCGAACCACTCCGTTTAAGAGAGCCGAACTGTTCATCGAGCTCGCCAAACAAATGCCCGCTGAGCAATTTACAATGATCTGCCAGCGTGCTGACGGCGACCAGAGGTATGAACACTTCGTCGCCCGGGCGGAGAGTGTAGAAAACCTCGAATTCATCCCGCGGGTTGCGTTCGCAGAGATTGATGGCTACTTCCGGCGGGCAAAACTGCTTGTAAATACCAGCGAATCGGAAGGCTTTTCAAACACCTTCATTCAGGCATGCCAATGCAGCAGCCCGATTCTCTCCCTGCGAGTCAACCCTGACAGTTTTCTCACTACCTACAAATGCGGGCTCTGTGCGGATGACGATTGGAACAAGTTTGTTGAGCACCTCAAAACGCTGTTGGACCCCGACAAGGCAGCCGAGTACGGCCAAAATGCGCGCAAATACGCTGAAGAGAAGCACGATATCAAGAAAATAGCCAAGATATACACGAGACTGTTCACGGAGTTCACGCAGGAGTAACATCTATATGACAGGCAGGAAGCGCAAGTGGCTAACTTGGCTAAGAGGGCAGGAATTGGCCGCTCTAAAGGAGTGGTTGGCACCAAAAGCCGCACAACAGGCAAGGCTCTTGGAGATGGGTGGCGGCGACGGCTTTCTGGCGCAACGTCTGGCCGAGATGGGCTTTCAGGTAGTCTCAATTGACCCGGAGCCGCGCTCGCCAGCCTACTTTGCCGTGGCGAAAGGAGACTGTACAAAACTTGAGTTCGAGGACAACAGCTTCGACGTGATATTCTCTTCGAACGTACTTGAGCACATCAGCGATCTGGACGCCGCCTTTTCATAGATGAAGCGTGTGCTCAAGAACGACGGCATTATGGTGCATACGCTTCCGACACAGTATTCCACAATCTATACAATCGCCGGCCAGCCGATAGGGTACGTATTAAAGATGTTTTTTATGGGTGGTTACGCTCTGCGGCTCGCGTTTGGCGCCATATTCAAGCCGCATCGTTCCACGGATAACAACGAACGGGCCGAGAACGGCTGGAAGATTCCGGAGATTAACAGGCAAAATATTAGAGAGGCATTGAAAGTAGCAAACCCCATAAGATTATTCATAAGCAGGCCCCACGGCACGAGCCCTAATTGTCTTCGAGAAATCTCTGACTGGAAACCGGAAAGTTGGCGCAAGAGATTTGAGCAGGCCGGTTTGAGTGTAAAGGATACCATCCAGTTAGGCTTGGCCTATTCAAGACATGCTATTCTGCCATTCAGGCTTATGAAAATCAGGTACTGGCTGGGCAAACACGGCAAAAACTCATGCCAGGCTTACCTCCTTGAGTGTTGAGAGCCACAACTGTGTCACAGCAAACCAGAATAAACAGGACTCAACTGGGATTTGTATAAGCATTCCACCAAGGGTCGCGGTAGGAACACCGATTGCTCGGTGCCCCCCCCACAGACGCCAGCGAGGGGAACTACTGCACTGGGCTCCTACCTCGGGTGTTTAGCGAAGAAACGTACGTTAGGATATGGCTGCGGTACTGGTAGCTATCGCGATGCTTTTGCTGGCAGCAAGGGGGCGGCGAAAAAGGACTGTGAAAAGTGCCGCAAAGCAGGCCCAAGAGGATAAGACCTTCAGACGCACATAGCACCGACCGCCGACGATTCGGGCCCAAGGCCAGTTCCACCAGATCATGCAGCAGATCAGTCACCACCGTAGTGTTCTCACTGGCTCCTTCTCGAAGCCCTAATACGTGCTTATAGCCCTCGCAATCGACCCCTACATGGGCGGATAAGCCAAGTGAGACAAAAAAAGCCGGACGCACATCCGGCCTTATTTGTCGCTTTTACCGCTTCTCTGTCCGTCTTTACCACGGGCTGCCGCCTTGCTCTTCGTCTGCCTCCCTCGGGTGGGCGCTCTGATAGACTTCCTTGAGTCGCGTTGTACTCAGGTGAGTGTAAATCTGCGTGGTCGACAGGCTCTGATGGCCCAGCAGCTCCTGCACGCTTCTCAGGTCGGCGCCGTTGTTAAGCATGTGCGTTGCAAAACTGTGGCGCAGAGTATGGGGGCTGATTGCCGGGTCCAGGCCGGCCATCTTGAGATACTTGTCCATTTTCCGGCGGACGCTTCGGGTACTCAGACGCCGACCGTGCTTGTTGACAAACAGCACCCGCGAGTCAAAATTGGGGTTGCTCTGCGCCCTTCTGTTGCGGAACTCCATATAATGTTGAATGACCTGCAGTGCAGAGGAGCTGATCGGCGCAATTCTCTCCTTTTTGCCCTTGCCGCGAATATGGACCACCTCACCCAGGAAATCTACATCGTCCATATTAAGGCCCACAAGCTCACTCACCCGCATGCCGGTGCTGTAGAGCGTCTCCATAATCGCCCTGTCCCTTGCTCCGAGCCAGTTGTCCATCGGGGGCGTCTCGAGCAGCCTTTTTACCTGCTCGTACTCAAGGAAGCGGGGCAGCTTCTTCTCCTGCTTCGGGGTCCTGATGGTCGTGACCGGATTGGACCCCAGGCGTCCTCGCTTGACGAGGAACTTGTAGAAGCTTCGCAACGTCGCCAGCTTGCGCGCTATCGTCGATTTGGAGTATTGCTTCTCGTTCAGGAAAGCCAGATATGCACGCATATCATCGGTCTGGGCCGACAGTGCCAGTTGGTCAACCTTCGTCCCGGCTGCGGTTGCCACCGCCGTTGCCGTAACAAACTCCTGGTGTTCGGGCAGGATCACCTCCGCAGCCGGCCCATCCCCGCACCGCCAGCTCAGGAACTCTCCGAATTGTACCAGATCCGCACCATAACACTTTGCTGTATGCTCAGAAAATCGCTTCTCGAACTTCAAGTAATTTAGAAACTCCTGGAAAATAGCAATGTCTTCCATAATATACCCACCTAAAAACCAAGACCGTGATTCAAAATTTCATGTTTCCACATTTTCCTTCAATAGGGCGTCCGCCTGGCCGATAAGCGACTGCGTCAGCTTGAAACTCAATACTGCCGCGTCAAACCAGTCGAAGTTCGTCCGGCTGTCCTTGGCCTGCTCGATAAGTGCATCCAACAGCTCATCTTCGCTGCCGCTTTCGTAACGGAATATGAACTTCTCCGGGCCTTTGTTCAACACCAACTGTCGTTTTGTCTTTTTCACCATATCCGCTGCCATTGATTGCAGATAAAATTTGCCAGAAGAGCAAACGCGTCTCCTGGCCAATATTCTTTATCGGTCTAACGTCAATTTACTTGAGCCAAAAGTTCAAATTTCTCTGCCGGATTCGATAAAATCGCCGTCCTTCGGCTTCTCTATCAGATTTTATCGGCCAATGATGCCCCTGCCTTTACAAATTCAAGGGGCGTCGGCACAAATGGTTACAATTTTCACCTGGCCCGCACACACATTCTATCTCGTTTTGAAAAAGACGGTTCCGCCTTTTCGGACCGAGTACACAACCCCCTGACTCTGCAGCTCGCCAATGTATTTCAGCGCTTCGTTGACCCCGATACCAAGACCTGAACATACATCGTTCAGTGAGCACGGCCTGCGTTTCAGCATTGATAAGACCGCATCGGCTTTTTCGCCAACGCCTCTGCCACGGCGCCGCGATGGAAAATCAGCCACCACCTCCGCACCCGGCCCAAGGCGCAACGCTATCTCCTGCAGACGCCCAGCTTCCAGCTTCTTTACGCCTCTCTCGGCTGTCGGACGCACGGCAGTGTTGAGCTGGACCTTATCAGGGCGAATCCGCCCTATCGCCTGCTTTATCCTGGCAATCTGCTCTTCGGCCGTGTTCACTCCTTCAACGAGAAACACCTCAAGCCATATCTCCCCGCGAAATTCCTCTCTGAACTTGCTCAGGCCGCCGATGACCTTCTCGACGCTCAGACTCTCGTGCGGACGATTTATCCGCCGGAATGTCTGCTCGTCGCCTGCATCCAAAGAGGGCAACACCACGTCTGCCCGCCTGCAGTCGTCCCTGACATCCTGCCGGTAGAAAAGTACGCCGTTTGTCAGTACGGCGACAGGAATATCCGTAATGGACTTTATGCCATCCACAAGCTCACCCAGCTGCAAATTCAGAGTCGGTTCCCCGGAGCCTCCGATGGTAATAAAATCCGCCTCCAGCCCCTGCTCGATTCTGGCCTCGAGCTGGCTCAGGACTTGCTGCCCATCCACATAATCCCTGCGCTCGACCGATTTCTCCGAGGTTTTGCCGAGCTGGCAATACACGCAATCCAGAGGGCAGACCTTATGTGGGATAATATCCACGCCCAGACTTAAACCCAGCCTCCTCGACGGAACCGGTCCATAAAGATGTTCGCATGGTTCAGACATTGGCAATTCGCACAGGGCGTTAGCCGCATTGAGCCTCGCGCCTTGGAAAAAATGCGGCCCACAGCGGCTTCAGCCCAAAGCCCTTATGATCCTCGTCCTTATCCCTGCCGGCTTGGCGCCCTCCGGCACGAGGCAGTTCACAGCATGGGGTATCACTTCAATTTGTACGGGTAATGCCGGCCCGGGATCACCATCTATTTCCGTCAAGACGCTCCGGGCGTCCGCACTAACGCAGATCTTCTTGCCCTGACGGTAAACTACGTCAGAACCGTAGGTATGCTGCTTAACAACCGTCGCCAGCGAATGCTTGACCAGATGCAGCTTGGACCCACATTTATAAATACAAACATCCAGCAGCCCGTCCCCGAAATCGGCATTATGCAGTACTTGCAGCCCCATAGCGTATCGTGAGATATTTCCGACAAAGACCATCCCCCGACCGTCAAAGACCTCTTCTCCGTCGACCTCGACCCGCATTGCCTCGAACTCATAATTCCAGAATGTTCGCCAGATCGGCCAGAAATAGTCGAAATAGTCTATGTGTCCCCTGCGCCGGTCGCTGACCTTTTTTACGACCTGCCCGTCGAAGCCGAAGCCTGCGATTGACGTGAAGCATTTGCCGTTCGCGCTGCCCAGATCGAGAGGCCGAACGTACGCACCCTCGAAGGTTCTTATTATGGTCGCTAATTTCTCGTCAAATCCCAATTCATTGGCAAGCAGGTTCTCGGTCCCGCACGGCACTATCAGCAAAGGCTTGTCGCTGCCTTCCAGACCGTGCGCAACCTCCCGGACCGTGCCGTCCCCGCCGGCAACAACCACCATCCCACAGTCGTAATCCACCGCGGCATCCGTGGCCAATTCGCAGGCGTGCGGCAGCGAAGTAGTCAGGCTCAGCCTTACCGAAAAGCCTCTGTCCGCGAGGTATCTCTGAAACTGCCGCCCGACCAGTTTGCTGCCGGTGGCGCCCGACTTGGGATTCACAACATAACAAATATAGCCGTCATCCGGTTTCATACGTCACGACTATCCATAGCTCTGCCGCCGGAGTTTATCGGCGACCAGCGATGCGTAGCTTTGCCGGACGTGCGACAGATGCTCCAGGCCCAAACGTTTCTGAACACCCGTAATCATCTCGCCGTCACGCCCTTCTATTTCTACGAAGCTGCCGAGCAGCGGCAGTTCATCGAGAGCGACTTCGCACTCGGCAAGCCGCCAAAGGCGACGTCTTTTCTCGAAAACAAGAACCTCCTCATAACCAAGCGCCGAAAGCAGATTCTCAACAGACTCGCGATTCTGAACTTCGATTTCTATTTCCCGCCTTCTTTTGAGCTCGTGTTTTTCTTTGGGGCCCTTATACGTCAAAAGAACCTTCTCTGTCTTGCCCATTAATTGTCGCCGGACCCGCAGGCATTTGTCACCGGCAGTCAGGGTCCTGTCAGCATCGTCGAAATAGTAATCCGTCTGTATCTGCTCGCCGAGAAACTCGGCGCCCAGTTCGCCCAGCCTTTCGGCCAATCTGACGTGCGACTCCACTTTCAGCTTTGCTTCGGTTTCTGTGGACATAAATCCCAGCCGTCCCCCGGCGTTCATACGACTACATTCACCAGCCGGGACTTGACTACGATTATTTTTCTCGGGTCTTTGCCGGCCATCGCGGAAATCACCTTTTCGCACCGCAGCGCCTTCTCTTTTATCTGTTCTTCCGTCGCATCGGCCGAAACGACTATCTTGTCTCTGATTTTGCCGTTCACCTGGATCGCCAGCTCGATCTCTTCTTCTCTGATAAGCTGCCGGTCATACTCCGGCCAGGGCTCATGTGCCAGACTCTCCCTGTGACCCAGTCTTTGCCAGAGCTCTTCGGAAATATGAGGGGCAAACGGCGCAAGTATAAGGATGAACTTCTCCACCACAGATCTGGGCCTGTCCGGCTGCCTGCCGAGATGGTTTATGAAAATCATCATTGCGCTTATCGCCGTATTGAAATCGAAAGTCTCGATGTCCCCCCCAACTTTCTTTATGGTCTGATGCAGCAGTCGCAGACTCTTCTTGTGCGCCTCGTCGCCCCCAACCACGTCCGTCGTGCACGTACCGAATGCCTCGCCCTTCTCATCGATAATCATCCGCCACACCTTCTGCAGAAACCGGTGAACGCCTTCGACACCCTGCATGCTCCAGGGCTTGACCGCCTCCAGCGGCCCCATGAACATTTCGTACAGCCGCATCGAATCGGCGCCATAATCGTTGATGACCTTGTCCGGATTTACAACGTTGCCGCGTGACTTGCTCATCTTCTGCCCGTCCTCGCCCAAAATCATCCCCTGATTAACCAGCTTCTTGAAGGGCTCTTTTGTGCTCACGTAGCCCAAATCGTACAGCAGCTTGTGCCAGAAGCGTGAATACAGAAGATGAAGCACGGCATGCTCGGCGCCCCCGATGTACAAATCAACGGGCATCCAGTACTTGTCTTTTGCCGGGTCCCAGCCCCGTTCGCTGTTGTCGGGATCGAGATAGCGCAGATAATACCAGCAGCTGCCGGCCCACTGCGGCATAGTGTTCGTCTCGCGCATGGCCCGTGTGCCGTCGGGCAGGGTGACACTGAGCCAGTCGTCGATGTTCGCCAGCGGCGACTCACCTGTTCCGGCGGGCTTGTAACTCTCGACACGCGGAAGCTCCAGAGGCAGCTCCTGCTCCGAGACTGAGACAGTCCGCCCGTCTTCCGTGTGTAAAAGGGGGAACGGCTCGCCCCAGTAACGCTGCCTGCTGAACAGCCAATCGCGAAGCTTGTAGTTCACGGCCTTCTTGCCGAGACCTCTTTCCGCAAGCCAGTTGGTAATCTGCTCTTTGAATTCCGGCGTCGCCAGACCGCTGAACCGACCGGAGTTTATTGCCTTGCCGTCACCCACGAAACATAACCTGCCTTGCCTGACCAGCTCCGCCTGCCCGGCATCATCCGGCTCGACCACGGGTATAATCGGCAGGTTAAATTTCGAGGCGAACTCGAAATCGCGTTCGTCGTGGGCGGGCACCGCCATAATCGCCCCGGTTCCGTAGCTTATCAGAACGTAATCGCTTATCCAGATCGGTATTTTCTCATCATTGACGGGATTTATCGCATAAGCGCAGGTAAAGACGCCGCTCTTCTCCTTCGCCAGGTCCGTTCTATCCAGGTCGCTTTTCCGGGCCGCATCTTCACGGTATTTCCCAACCTCATCTTTCTTGCTCCCGGTTGTAATCTTGTCCACAAGCGCGTGCTCGGGCGCCAGCACCATATACGTCGCGCCAAAAAGCGTGTCAGGTCGGGTGGTAAAGACACGAATTACTTCATCGAAGCCATCCACTCTGAAATCGACCTCGGCGCCCACGCTTTTTCCAATCCAGTCGATTTGCAGCTTCTTGATTGATTCCGGCCAATCCACCTCGGCCAGGTCCTCAAGCAGTCTGTCGGCATATCTTGTTATCCGCAGCATCCACTGCCGCATCGGCCTGCGGACGACCGGATGACCGCCGCGTTCACTGACGCCGCCCACGACCTCCTCATTGGCCAGCACAGTCCCAAGCGCCGGACACCAGTTCACAGCTACCTCAGCCTCGTACGCCAGTCGGTGGTCGTCTATGTACCTGCGCCTCTCGGACTCGCTCAGACCTTCCGGAATGGGTATTTGCTCTATTGGCCTGGCTTTTTGTTCATCGTCGTCGAAGTAGCTGTTGAAGAATTTCAGAAATATCCACTGCGTCCATTTGTAGTAACCCGCGTCGGTTGTATTGACTTCCCTGTCCCAGTCGTAGCTGAAACCCAGAGACTTGATTTGTCGGCGAATGTTGTCTATGTTTCTTGCAGTCGTCTCCTTCGGGTCGGTGCCCGTTTCCACGGCGTACTGTTCCGCCGGCAGGCCGAACGCGTCCCACCCCATGGGGTGCAGCACATTGAACCCCTTCATTCGTTTGTAACGCGCGACTATATCGCTCGCCGTGTAACCCTCCGGGTGCCCGACGTGCAGGCCCTGCCCGCTCGGGTAGGGAAACATATCCAGCACATAGTATTTGCATTTGGAATCGTCGCAGTCGTTGGCCTTGAACGTCTTGTTCTCTTCCCAGAACCGCTGCCATTTCCGTTCAATGGCGTTAAAATCGTAGCTGCCTTTCCGCTCGCTCATCCGTCTCCTTACCCCTTCCAAACCGGTCTGCAATTTACCGCGGCGTATGAGGGCAGGTTGAGTCGCTGCAGCCGTGGCAGCGCTTCGACTCGCCCCCGGCAATACCGGCCGAGAATACCGAGAACCGCCTGGTGAGCTTTGTGCCGCCGCAGTGTACACAACTCCTTTTAACCCGTTTGGATGAGTTCTCCAGGAACTCGGTCACCTTACCACACTTGTCGCATTTATATTCGTAAATCGGCATATTCTCGCTCAATCAAGATAAAATCGGGGAGACAGGATTCGAACCTGCGACCTCTGCGTCCCGAACGCAGCGCTCTAGCCAAGCTGAGCTACTCCCCGATAATCAAACGGGTGAGTGTACCACGCCGCCTGCCGAAATGCAACCTACAATAAACTAACGGGGTCGATATCTATGGCAACTTGGACTGTAGGCCGGACGGCTCCCTGTTTTCGCAAGCTCTGGAACAACCGCCGGATAATCTCGGCCCGCGGGCTCTGGACGATTATCTGCATTCTGTGGAATCGCTGGATGCGGCTTATGACCGCCGGTACGGGCCCGCGGACGATAACTTGCAGCCCCTCCTTTTCGACAATGCCATCTATGCGCTCACGCATCTGCTGACATGCACCTTCAACTTTCTCAAAAGCCCTGTCCCTCATTAGCAGCGCGGCAAGCCTCCAGAAGGGCGGCAGGTTGCAGACCTTGCGATGCTTCAATTCTTCATTCACAAAGCCGGGGTAGTCATTGTCCAGGGCGAACTTGATAGCCGGTTGTTCCGGCAGGAATGTCTGCACGAAGACAACGCCCTTTTTTGCCGAGCGCCCGGCGCGCCCGGCCACCTGGGAAATCAGTTGAAACGTCCGCTCATTGGCGCGGAAATCCGGAAGATAAAGCGATGTATCAGCGCTGATAACCCCCACGAGGGTCACGTTCGGGAAGTGCAGGCCCTTGGCCAGCATTTGTGTTCCGGCCAGTATCTCGATGCGGCCCTCGCTGAAATCTCTCAGCAGGTGGTAGTAGTCTTTGCCGGCCATTGAATCGCTGTCAATCCTCGATGTCCGGGCGCTAGGGAACTTTCGCGCCAGCTCCTCTTCGAGCCGCTGCGAGCCAAGCCCGATCATCGCCATGCCTTTGCCGCATAATGGGCACGCCGCGGGAACGAGAGTCTGGGCGAGGCAATAATGACAGATGGCGTGGCCGTATTCAATATGCGCTCCCGTGACTGTTTGCAGGCGCCCGTCGCCGACAGCCTTTTTCTTGTGGAAGGTGAGCGTTACGTCGCAGTTGCGGCAGCGAAGCGTATGCTTGCACGACGGGCAGAAGACGAAGTTGCTGTACCCGCGCCGGTTCAATAAGAGTATGGCCTGCTCCTTCCTGGCCAGCACCTGCCCGAGGTGTTCCGACAACGGCTCGCTTATCAGGTTTATGCCCTGCTGGCTGGAGTAGTGCTCAAGACGCATATCGACCAGTCGCATCTGTGGAAAGGGCAGGTCCATCACCCTCTTGGGCAGGCGTACAAGGTGGAAGTGCCTCCTGCTGCGGCAATTGAAGAGCATTTCGAGCGATGGTGTCGCGCTGCCGAGGATACAATGTGCGCCGGCCATTTGTGCCCGCTTTATGGCCACATCCCGCCCATGATAACGCGGCGCCGTATCCTGTTTGTAGCTCGGTTCGTGCTCTTCGTCAACCACGACAAGTCCGAGTCTGGATAGCGGCGCAAAGACCGCCGAGCGGGCGCCGATGACAACGTCCGCCTCGCCGGCCCTTATTTTTCGCCACTGGGCGTTTCGCTGCGCAGCCGTCAGGCCCGAATGCATTACGGCGATTCTCTCGAACCTGGCGCTGAAGCGCTGCACAGTCTGCGCGGTCAACGCTATCTCCGGCAGAAGAACAATGGCCGTTTTACCTTTCTTGAGAACAGCCTCTATGGCCCTTATATAAAGTTCCGTCTTGCCGCTGTCGGTGACGCCATGCAGCAGTGTCACGCCAAACTCCTGTGAGTCTATTTGCTCGCTGAAATGGTCCAAAGCCTTTTGCTGGTCCTGGTTGAGGATTATTCTTTCCGTCCTTATCGTCATCCCTTCGGGCACGGCCGGCAGCAATTTCAACGTTGTTCTGCGAGCAACTTTGAGGATGTGTTTTTCGGCCAATTTCTTTATGGGCGCATCGGTGCAGCCGACGGACTGCTTTACCTGGTCCAGGGCAACGGCGGATTCCGCGGTCAGCGCATTATTCTGCTGCAGGTACCCGGCAACAAGCCTTTGCTTTCTGCCGAGCCGAGTCTCGATAGTATCCGGATCAACGGTGAGCCACGCATATCTTTCGGTCTTTTCACCGATGCCTTTCTTGACCGCCGCCGGTACCATTGCCGCGAGCACCTGGCCCAGCGGACAGACATAGTAGCTGCTTATCCAGCGCGCAAGCTCCATCAGCTCCGCGTCCAATAAAGGCTCCGGGTCGATTACTCTCGTGACCTCTTTCAGACGGCGTTCCCTCGTGCGGCCGCCGAAAGATTCCGCCAGCGAAACATCCGCCGCAACGCAAAAACCCACTTCGAGCTTGTTCCTCTTCCCGAAAGGCGCCTCTAATCTCTGACCCATTCCAACGGGCCAAATCTCATCGGGCACGGTATAGTCGAACTCGTTATCTACCGCCGCTTCGAACGCGACACGGACAATGTGGCCGGACATTCGCTCGTCGGCCTTTTCCGAGGTAAACAAACTGTCGGTTTTGTATTCGGTCATTTGCCGACGCTAAAGGATGCTCCGCGGAGTTTCATAATTAATGACTCAAACTGACCGGTTTATCCGTACCAATAAACGCAACTCACCTTTTGACAAGGTATCATACGTCATAGAAACAATAGTAAAATCAGCCATCCGCCAACGGCGGATTCGACAATTCTTGTCCGCCATAGCTTTATGCGAAGGCGGATTGCATTTTACACTTTGATTCTTGCGTTTTCAAACCGACCCTCGGTCAGTTTGAGTTAATGATTTGCCCACCAAGACTCCCTTCCTGCCCTTGCCTCAAATCACCCCAAAAGCCATTATCGGCGCACCCGGAAAGGCAACGGAAGAATCGGAATATCCGAGTACGATGCCCTCGTCTTGACTGAGCATGGTCTCCATCAGTTTTCCGAAGGTGTTATAAATCTTGGCCACGACCTGGCCTTTCTTTACGATATCGCCGGGATTGGCAAGGAATCTGATAATGCCGCTGGCTGAGCTGACCGGCTGGTTGGACAATTTCAATATCTTGCCTTTCACAGGCTCTGGCAATTCCAAGCTGAAAGCCTCATCCGTTCTTTCGATCATTTCCAGATACGCCAGAATCGCCAGTATTGATTTCACTCCGTACTCCACGTTCTTTTCATTGACCACGTAGGATTCTCCCAGCTCGATCGTCAGGGCCGGGATGTTCTGCTGAAGCAGACTGTAGGAGAAGGTCTTGGCGGGCTCTTCGGTTTCGAGAATGGTCAGGAATCCCGACTTCTCGGCGACCGCTTTGGCCTTATCGTAAGCCGCTTTGTTGGCACCGCCCGGATTGGGGTCTATCAACGTGTACGGGATCGACTTCATCCAGTCATTGTGAAGGTCCAGAACGAGAGCAGGATTTGTCTGCGTGATGGTCGAGAGTATTCTGTCTGCTATCCTTTCAGCCAGCGAGCCGGTTTTGCTGCCCGGAAAGGCGCGGTTCAGGTCCTCGCGGCTCAAGGTTATATTTCGCGATGCCGTCTCGAATCCTATTGGGTTCATTAGGGGAAAGGCATGAAGCGAACCTTTTATCAGGTGCTGTTTCTGTATTCTCTTGAAAACCTCCTGGATGGCCACGATGCCGGTAACCTCGTCGCCGTGAATGCAGCCGGTCAGCCAAACCACAGGCCCGGAGGTTGGGCTTTGAATCGACATGAACGGCAGCCGCCGGCGGGACAAGTCCGAGCCCGTAAGTATTTTCAGGAACGAATACCTCACCCTTTGCGAAGCGTATTTTCGTTTAGTCTTGTCCTTCTTCACAGGTCTGCCATCCTTATATTTTGGCAGGCAATCGGCGGGAGAGCCTCTGCCAGCCGCGGTACGACCGGGCATACGGTAAATCCGCGTTTCGCCCACGGTCACCACCGATTGTCCCAGCTTCTGGCCGCGTTGTCAAGATTTGAGGATTGCCAGCGGTCCGGTGCCGGCATTACGGGCAGGCAGGAAAAGGACATTTTCTCCTGTCGGCAGGGGATTTTTGTGGTTTCGTCAGCAAACGCAAAGGCGTATAATACCTGTGGATTTGGCAGCACCGAATCTGGTTAAGAATAGTGGAAAAAGGAGTGATTGATATGAAGCGTCTTGCAGCGGCGGTTTGCGTATTTCTCGTAGCGTTGCTTTCCCAAGGTTGTCAAAGGCCCGCGGCGGGCCCTGCAATAATGCTGCGGCCGCCGGCGCCAGTCACCGCGCGACGAGTGACCGTAGGCAATTCAATTCAAGCCAGGCCGATCGAATGCGTTATTGTCGGTCAGGGCTGGCAAGTGACCTTCATCATGGCCGCCATACACGGCAACGAACCTGCCGGCACGGCGCTGCTTGAAAGACTCGTCCCTTATCTCCAGCAGCATCCGGCTTTGATGGAGGGTCGAAGGGCGATTCTCCTGCCGGTGGCCAATCCTGACGGCCTGGAGAACCAGACCCGCCATAACGCATCTGATGTGGACCTGAACCGCAATTTTCCCGATGACAACCGCGATAACAAAAAGATTTACGGAGAGGAGGCCCTTTCGGAGCCTGAAGCGGTCGTCATCGACGAGATTATCACCAAGTACGCGCCCGAGCGTATCGTCAGCATCCACCAATTCACCGAAGTGGGCCCGCAGAGCCTCTCGGCGCGTCTGCCCAAAGGCTGCATAGATTACGACGGTCCCGCAAAGGCCCTCGCCAAACACATGGCCAAATACTGCGACCTGCCGGTTGATAAGCTCGGTGCAAATCCCGGCTCATTGGGTTCTTACGCCGGCCTCGACCTTGGCATCCCCATTATTACTTTTGAGCTGCCCCTGCACGCGCACCTGCTCGATTCGGACTCACTGTGGGAAAAGTACGGAGAGGCAATTGTGGCGGCGGTGGTGTACCCCGACCGCGTAAAGTAGAAAGGCGCATCGTCGCCGGGGGCCCCGGCCCTACATCTCCGGGACCACTTCCGGATATACCTGCCCCGTGGAGCTTATCTTGAATACGTATATCAGCCCTGCTTTGAGCCTCGAATACACCACGTTGCCGTAGATGGCCTTGATATCGTACTGCCTGAGCTTCTCAGGGTCGTTGGCGAGGTCCCAGATATTCGACCAGAACATTCCCCTTTGCCTGGGCGGCAGCAGGTTGAATAGCTCGCTATATCTTACGGGCTCGTCGCCCGGTTCTTCTATCGCAAAGGCATTTTCCGGGGCCGTCTTTTCCCCGTAGACCCTTCTCCAAAGGTATAGGGCCCTGGTCTTGCCGTCCATGACCATTTTGTCGCCGAACCTGACAATCAGGGCGTCAAAATGGATTATGTCGCCCTCGATTGTGTATTCCTTTTCCAGAATCTTCTTTGCCTTGTCCTCCCGGGCCGTTTCGACGAACTTTATCGTGGTAAAGAGGCGCCCGTCTTTCGTTTCCTGGCTGAGCACCTTGGCGTACCCTATCTGGTCCTCCTGCGTCAGGTTGGTTATGGCCTGCTTTAGCTGCTTGTTTTCGGTCAGCAGCTCGTGTATGGTCATGGCGTTGTGGTAGTAACCCCGCCCAAGATAGGCGAGAACAGCCGCGAATATCAGAACCGGTATTGAGACGAGCAGTCTTTTGCTTTTCATCGGCTTACCAACATGCGTACGTGTACTGAAAAGTCATCTTTTAGTCTATCATCGGCACTATCCGCCGAATCTCTGTAGAATGAGGGCCCTCCGGCCCGCCAGATCCGCCAAACGGACGGCGGACAAGCATCCCGGCGGGTAAAAGGCGGATTTTCTTGGTTTCGATCCGGCTTCGCCACCCCGGCTTCGTAAAGCACTTCGCCGCGGCAAGCAGGCTCCGCCGCGATAAATTGGGTTTGTTTTGGGTTCGTTTGGGTTCGTTTTGGCTTTGGGGGGCGTTTATGAGCGAAAAATTGGGTTTGTTTTGGGTTCGTTTGGGTTCGTTTGGGTTCGTTTTTGGGTCTTGCCGGAGGGGCTGTTTTTGCGTAATCCTTTGTGGGGACTGGGTTTGCGGCGATTTTGGGTGTTTTGGGAATTGGGTTCGTTTTGCACAATTTGCTGATAAATTCGTACGTAATCCTTCGTACATTTTCACTTTCGGGGCAGGATTCCTGGGGTTTAGGCGGCTTGTAATTCGTGACTCGTGGCTGGTGGCTCGTGACTCGTAATGACTTGGCAAGATGGGCGGTCCCGATGAGATAGCTGCCTTATAGGCACATAAGTAACTGGATTCTCGATCCTTGATGCTCGATGATGGTAAGTGGCGGGATGGGCGATTCTCGATTCTCGTAAGTGGCAGGATGGGCGGTCCCGGTGAGATAGCTGCCTTATAGGCAGGTAAGATCATCTCACGGGATAAATTTTGGGGTTCGCTGGGCATTTTGAGGGGGTCCGCATTTGGTATTTAGTATTTGGTATTTAGTATTCAGTATTCAGTATTCAATTTTGGGGGTATTTTAACATAGTCTTGAGCAAAAGTCAACGGAAAAGGGCAAAAGAATGAGCCACAGAGATCGCAGAGGACGCAGAGGTAGAGCGAAATCCCAAGGTTGAAAAAGGGTTCGGGGATTGGTGGTTGAATTTTCCCGGCAGGTCTGCGGGGGACTTGTCTCGTATTTTTCTTTTACATCGTTATCAATTGTTTTGCGTCTGTTGTTGGAGCCATTGCACAGCGGTCTTTTTATCTTTCTCTATCGACACCTCGACCGCCGAAGGGGGCGCCTAAACCTCGGCGCGTCTTCGCTCCGTAGTGTGGCAGGCGCTTGTTGGACGTGTTCTGATCTACCCTGATGGTGGTTGAACGCGCTGGTCTGGTGTGCCTTTGGTATCCTCGCCAGACTGAGGCGGAGAGGATTCTGGGGAAACTGCTTTGTGAGGAGGTTCGGTTGGGAGAGAGACCATATTTCCCCATGCAGCAGCTTGTGACACGACGTAGTCCAGCCAGTTGGCTTCTGTCCACTCGACGGATTGCTGCTGCATTTCATTGGGCAGTTGCGATTTCAGAAGTTGGGTCCATTGCTTGGGTGAGCCTCCAGCTTTAATGAAAGCTGGGTACAGCGCCTTGCGAAAGGTCTTCCCCGCGAGAAGTCGCTTGAGGGTTGGGAGGTATGGCCGTGGAGCAGAAAAGCGTCTGCCGTGGGTGAGCGAAGCGACTGAAGCCCGCAGGTCTCTGAATTCGTTAACCAACGCGGCGAGAAGCGAGTCTTGGCCGAGTGATGTGGCAGCGAGATCGAGGGACGCTGCCCTGCCCACTGCTTCCATGGGGCGATAGTAGTACCCCGATGCGGCCGCACGGATGAAACTAGTGAGTCTCCCCTTGTTGACTTCGAGATCAAGAAAGTCACGGCTCTCCATGATGACTCGTTGGTTTCCGACGTCGAAGGGCAGTCTCTGGCCCTTCCACGCCAACATCACCAATGGGAGACTCAGCGCATGGCGTATCCCTAGTTCATACATTACATTCGGGTTGGGGTCGGCATCCGGACTGAGGCCGCCGAGGTCGACAACGACCATCGGGTCAAAAGCCAAGTGGGACCTGATTTCGTCATTTATTGCACTCGGTCGTTCCTCAGCTGAAGAGAGGATGGGTTCGTATCCGGCAGTTATGACAGCAGGACGGATAACCACGTCGAACCAGCCCTTGAACCAACGGATTTCGGGCGGCGTGCGGCCAAAGGGCATGACAACGAAACAGTGCCGCTCATGTCCCGCCGGGACAGGGACTGGTGCCGGCTTAAACTCAGGCGCCGGTGGGTCTTGTTTTGCTTCTCCACTCACTTTTCATGCTCCCGTCTAACTACTGTTTATATGGTTTGCAGATAAACCCGCATTCGGGTTTTGCTTCCAGATAACACGCTGATGGCGCGTTCCGATAACTTATGTATTTCCAATGACTTGTGGAGACTAATGCCAAAAGTCGGCGTATTATATGGTTTCCGTATAATACGGATCGTTTTCTTCCTCACAAGTTGTCAACCGGGGTTTTCACGGATGTGGCTCCCCAGTTCAAAACATGAGTGTAACTCATGGTGGTTCGCAGATCGCTCTGGCCGAGGAGTTCCTGCGCCTTTGGGGACTGGCGCCATTAAAGGCTTGGCTATGCAACATTATTTTTTCTCAATAGGTGTTAAGTTGACGTGTACGTTGTCAGGACTTAAGTCCCCAACACTTCCGTTTATTGAGTCTATAATCCAGCCGGGTATTCCACCAAATCCAAGATTGCCAAGCAGGAACCACATACTCATACCTTCTTTAATTTGTACCTCAGCGGTCTCATAACCTTCTTTTGTGAATCGAGCTGTGTTTTTTCCTCTTCGGGGAAGTATTATAAAAGCGGGCGTTGTAGTTTTGTAGCTGGCTACCTGAAGGGTTGCTCCTGTTGGATCACTGGTAAAGCCAATTTGTTCAGTGTTGCCGTGAATAATACTGGCACAACCAGAGACCAACAACATTAGGAAACACAATACTTTTTTCATTTTTCTCTCCTTGCAAAATTGTTTATGCGACACTTCCCATATTTATCCGCCGCAGGCGGATAGAACGCATAGATATGCAAGCAAGCCTGCCGATTCCACAATAATATCAAAATGTTACTCGAATTACCTTTTATTTTTTCAATATTTCCTATCCGCCGGGTTAGAAGGCGTTTTTTCAAAGGTCTCCGGTCTGCCGTTCGTCGTTGAAGCTTGCTTTGCCATATTTTTCCCCGCTTATTGGTAACCACTTCACTAATTATGGGGGCATTGTACGCGCTAAGGATTGTTGTGTCAAGGGTTTAAAGGGAAAAAAGCCAGCGCATCGCGTGGACCTGAAGGTCCACCCTACATTTTGGATTCCGCGACCCGCAAGGCAGGCTTGCGGGCTAATCATGGAGGAAGCGGGGCTTGGCGTGGCGGCTTTTTTGAATAGATCCTTCGGACTCGGCCTGTGGCCTGGCTCAGGATGACCCGCCTCCCCGCCAGAGGGCGTGGCGGGTAAACGGCGGACAAGTGTCGAATTTCGAAGTGTGGATTCCGCATGCGGCCGAAAGGATGGCGGGCAAGTGGGGGGGCGACAAGAAGTGAATATCGAATGCCGAACAAGGAATGTCGAGTGTTGAAGTGTGGATTCCGCATCAAGTGCGGAATGACCCCCGGTTTGTGAGTGCGCAGGAGCCCACCCTGGGGGCAGGCGGAGGCGGGGAAAAATCCTCTGACGGGGGGGTAAGAAGGACCCCGCCCACGGACCCGCCTGCCCGCCAAACAGACGGGGGGTAAACGGGGAAGAAGGATGACCCCCAAATAAATTTGGGGGATAAACAGATTCTTCACTCCGTTCAGAATGACAATGGGGTGGGTCCGCCTTCGCGCGAGGCTTCGGCGGATCTTCGCTTCCATCCTCCGCCTTTGGGGGCTTCGGAGGACAGGTCGCTACGAGGGGTGGGGGCTATTTTTCTGCCATATAGGGATAGCGGAAGTCCCGAGGTGGCAGGAAGGTCTCCTTGATTGCGCGTGGCGAAACCCATCTTTCGAGATTGAGCCAGCTACCGGCTTTATCGTTGGTACCGGAGGCGCGTGTGCCGCCGAAGGGCTGCTGTCCGACTACCGCACCGGTGGGCTTATCGTTGACGTAGAAGTTGCCGGCGGCGTGGCGCAGCACGTCCATGGCCTTGACAATAGCGCCGCGGTCCAGGCCGAAGATGGCGCCGGTAAGGGCGTAGGGCGAGCTTTGGTCGCAAAGCTCCAATGTCTGCTCATACTCTTTTTCCGGGTAAACATATATTGTGAACACGGGGCCGAAGATTTCTTCGACCATGAGTTTGGATTTGGGGTCCTTGCTCACGACGACGGTCGGCTCGATAAAGTACCCCTTCGAATTGTCGCTGCCGCCGCCCGTGATGATTTCCATGTCGGGCGAGTTCTTGGCCAATTCGATATAGCCGGTGATTGTCTCGAAGGCCTTTGCATCGATGACAGCGCCCATGAAGTTGCGGAAGTCGGTGACATCGCCCATCTTTATCTGGCTGATTTCGCCGAGCAGGCGGTCTTTGAACTCGGGCCACATCGAATCCGGTACGTACATTCTGGAGGCGGCGGAGCATTTCTGGCCCTGATATTCGAATGCGCCGCGAACGGTGGCCGCAACGAGCACATCGATATCGGCACTGGCGTGCGCGAAGATGAAGTCTTTTCCGCCGGTCTCGCCTACGATTCGCGGATAGGAGACGTACTTGCGGATATCCTTACCGACGGCAAGCCAGATGGTGGAAAAGACGTAGGTGCTTCCGGTGAAGTGAATGCCGCCGAGCCTGACGTCGTCGAGGGCGGGCGGGGCGACGACGGGGCCGGGACCGGGTACCATATTGATGACTCCGGCGGGCATACCGGCTTCTGCGAGAATCTTCATTATGAAATAGGCGGGCAGAACGGCGGCGGAGGCGGGTTTCCAGACGACGGTGTTTCCCATCAGTGCCGGGGCGGTGGGCAGGTTTCCTGCTATGGATGTAAAATTGAACGGCGTCAGTGCGAGGACAAAACCATCGAGCGGGCGGTGCTCCATATAGTTGAGAACGCCGGGGGTGGACATGGGCTGGTCGCCGTAAACTTCCTCCATAAAGTGGGGGTTGAAACGCCAGAAATCGATCAGCTCGCAGGCGGAGTCGATTTCGGCCTGATGCGGGGTCTTGCTCATGTTGAGCATTGTGGCGGCGTTGAGTGTGGAGCGGTACTTGCCGGAGAGCAGCTCGGCGGCCTTAAGCAGGACGACGGCCCTTGACTCCCAGGGCATTCGGCCCCATTCGTGCTTGGCTTTCTGGGCGGCATCGACCGCCTTTATGGCGTACTCGGCATCGGCCTGGTGGTACGTGCCGAGGACGTGCCGATGGTCGTGCGGGCAGCGTATGTCAGCAAGTTTGCCGGTGCGGACTTCCTTACCGTCGATAATCATTGGCACGTCAATGCGGCCGGAGAGCATTTCCTTGAGCTTGGCGGACAACTCTGTGCGTTCGGGGCTGCCCGGAGCATACTGGAAACAGGGCTCATTTTTCGGCTGAGGAATGTGAAAAATACCGTTAAACATTTTTAGCTCCTTAACAAATCGTGCATTTGAAAATCAGGGCCAAAGCGAAAAAGCGTATTTTGCAGCTTTGGCGGGGAAAAGTCAACAGTTTGGTCCAGGAAATTCGGCCGGCCTCACAAAGGTGCTGCGCTGGTATTGCTGATTGGCGCGGCCGTGCGCGGCGGTTTAATCTTTTGCATTTTCGGGTCTTTGGGCGTAGAATAAATTGCTTTGGTAGTTGGGCCGGGAACAGAAGGCCGGTACAGGGCCAAGGAATGGGAATATTCAAACTGAACAGCAGTTTCGCGCCTGCGGGCGACCAGCCTGAAGCCATAGAAAGGCTGTTGGAGAGGCTGCGCGCGGGCAGGCGATTCCAGACGCTGATGGGGGTGACGGGCAGCGGCAAGACGTTCACGATGGCGAATGTGATAGCGCGGCAGGACTGCCCGGTTCTGGTTATTTCGCACAACAAGACTTTGGCGGCGCAGCTTTACGAGGAGTTCAAGGAGCTTTTTCCGGAAAATGCGGTGGAGTATTTCGTGAGCTATTACGATTACTATCAGCCGGAGGCGTACATCCCGCAGCGCGATATTTATATTGAGAAGGACGCATCTAAAAACGCGGACCTCGACCGGCTGCGACTTTCGACCACGACGAGCCTTTCCACGAGAAGCGACTGCATCATCGTTGCGTCGGTCTCGTGCATCTTCGGCCTGGGGTCGCCTGAGGACTACAAGGCCTCGGTCGTGGCGGTAAGCACCGGGGACCGCATAGAGAGAAATGAGCTTCTGGGGAGGCTGGCGGACCTGCAGTACGCACGCAACGATATAGATTTTCAGCGGGGGACGTTCAGGGTCCGCGGCGACGTGGTTGAGCTTCATCCTTCGTATGAATCTTTTGCGGTTCGCTTCCAATTCTTCGGCGACCAGGTGGAAGGGATAAGCTATATAAACCCGGTGTCGGGCGAGACCCTGGCGGATGAGGAAAAGGTCTTCATATACCCGTCGCAGCACTACATGATGCCGGCGGACAGAATCGATTCGGCGTTGAAAAGCATAAAGGCGGAGCTGAAGGAGCGGCTGCAACAGTTCCAGCAGGAGGGTAAGCTGCTGGAGGCGCAGCGTTTGCAGGCTCGAACGATGTACGATATCGAGATGATGCAGGAGGTCGGTTATTGCAGCGGGATTGAGAATTATGCGAGGCACCTGTCGGGTCTGCCTGCGGGTTCGAGGCCGTACACGCTGATTGACTATTTTCCGAAGGATTTTCTGTTGTTTATCGACGAGTCGCACGCGACGATACCGCAGGTGCGGGCGATGTGGGCGGGAGACAGAAGCCGAAAAACTGTCCTGGTGGAGCACGGTTTCCGATTGCCGAGTGCACTGGATAACCGGCCTCTGCGGTTCGATGAGTTCGAGGAAAGCTGGGCGAAGGTGATTTTCGTCTCGGCGACTCCGGCGGCCTTCGAGATGGAAAGGTGCAACAACGAGGTTGTCGAGCAGATCATCAGGCCCACGGGCCTGGTGGACCCGAAAATATTCGTGCATCCGGCGACCAACCAGGTCGAGCACCTGCTGGGCGAAATCGAAAGACGAGCCGGAGCCGGGGAGCGAATGCTTGTTACGACACTGACCAAGAGGATGGCCGAAGAGCTTTCACGTTATATAACAAATAAGGGTGTGAGGTGCCGTTATCTGCACAGCGAAATTGACACGCTGGAAAGGATTGAGATACTGCGGGATTTGCGGCACGGTGAGTTCGACGTGCTGGTGGGCGTAAACCTGCTGCGTGAAGGTTTGGATTTGCCGGAGGTCTCGGCGGCGGCGATTCTGGATGCGGACAAAGAGGGGTTTCTGCGGAGCCAGACGTCGCTGATACAGACCATCGGCAGGACGGCACGAAACATCAACGCGGCTGTCTTTTTGTATGCGGATACGGTGACGGAATCCATGCAGAAAGCTATTGACGAAACGAACCGGCGGCGTAGAATTCAGTTGAAGTTCAATAAAGAGCACAATATCACACCCGAGACGATACGGAAGGAGATCCGGCGTGGTCTGGCCGAGGAGGTGAAGGCGAGGAAAACGGCCCGGCGGGCGGTCCAGTTCGGGCATGGCGAGTATGAGAAGGTCGAGCTTGCCTCGCAGATTGAGAAAGAGATGCTGGAGGCGGCCGAGGCGCTTGATTTCGAGCGCGCGGCATTTCTGCGGGACCAGCTGCGCGAGCTGAAAGAACTGCCCGAACTCGTTCTGATCGAGTCGAGCAAGAAGAAAAGAAAGGCAAGAGGAAGATGAAAGAGCTCAACATTGAAAAGGCGCGGCCGCTGATTCGAATCGCCATCGAGGAGGACCTCGGTCGCGGCGACGTCACTACGCAACTGCTGTTCACGGACGATACCATCGCCAAGGCAAATATCATCTCGCGAGAGGAGATAGTCGTATGTGGAATGGAGGTCGTCAGAGAAATCCTTCGCTGCTATGATGAAAGACTTAAGCTGAAGGTTCTGGTGAATGACGGCAAGGCTGCCTATGTGGGCTGCAAAATGGGAACGATTGAAGGACCCCTGTGCTCAATGCTGAGCGCCGAACGGGTGATGCTCAATTTTCTGCAAAAGCTCAGCGGCATTGCCACCACGACGCGGAAATACGTCCGGGCCGTGCAGGGTACAAGGGCCAGGATCTACGACACAAGAAAGACGACGCCGGGCTGGAGAATCCTCGAAAAATATGCCGTGCGCTGCGGTGGCGGCTACAACCACCGGCTCGGGCTGTACGACGGAATTCTTATCAAGGATAATCATCTGGCAGAGCTTGGACGAAACTTCCAGCCGAAGCTCAGGAGAATAATCGAACGGGCCCGGAAGGTTAGGGGCGTCAAATTCATTGCCGTTGAAGTTGACCATGTGGATGATCAGCTCAACTACGTGCTGGAAATCCCGGGCATTGACATTGTGCTTCTTGACAACATGGGCCAGTGGCAGTTGAAGCACGCGGTGGACATGCGAAACGCGATGCGCGGCAGGAACAAGAAGCCGCTGCTCGAGGCATCGGGAAACATAACGTTGAACAACGTTTCGGCCATTGCGCAGTGCGGCATCGACAGAATAGCCGTCGGCGAAATAACCCATTCGGCAAGGGCGGTGGATATCGGACTCGACAGATGACCAGAGCAGGGGAGGGGTCTGACCTGCTTGACCCCGACAAAATAAAGGCGAACCTCAAAACGAGGCGCATCGGCAAGAAAGTTCTCGTATACAAGAGCACTTCGAGCACCAACGACGTTGCCGCCGAATACGCGAAGAACAAGAAGAATGACGGGCTGGCGGTTTTTGCGGAGGAGCAGACCGCGGGTCGGGGGCGGGCCGGCAACAAGTGGGTTGCGGGGCGCGGCGACAGTATTCTGTGCTCTATCGTCCTGACGGACTGCAATTGCAGCGGCGAGCTGCTGCCGCTCACATGTGCGGTGGCGGTGGCCGAGGCCATAGGGAAGGTTGGCGGCGGCGAGGCGAGGATCAAGTGGCCGAACGACGTGAGGCTGAACAACAAGAAGGTGGCGGGCATCCTGGTCGAATCGAAGAAACAAAAGGGCGGAAATGTTTATATCATAGGCATCGGAATAAACTGCCATCAGAACAAGGGCGCCTTCGGCGGCGAGCTGCGCACCACTGCGACGAGTATCGACCTCGAAGGCGGGGCGGTGTGCGACCGCATTTCGCTGGCGAAGAGGCTGCTGTGCTCGATGGACCACTGGCTGGATGTGGCGGAGAAGGACAGCGGGAAGGTAATCAGGCGATGGAAGAGACTGAGTGTTCTGTTGGGTCAAAGGTTGACGGTTGTTCTCAAGGGCAGGGAGTTTGCCGGCAACTGCATCGGCATCGACCCTGAGGAGGGGCTTATCGTTCAGCTGGACAGGGGCGGGGTGCGGATGTTCGACGCCGCTCATACAACAATCGCCAAATGAGGTGTTTAATGACTTAAGCCCCCTGTTCCTAAATCAGGTTCGGCCTGCTCGACGGCCAAAGCTTCCATTATTTGCTCTCTATAGGCGGGCCAAAGAAGCTCGGCGCCATAGGCATTGGCGTAGACGGGGCCCCATCTTGAATTGCCCCAGAATTCTCCGACGTACTTTTGATACCGAATCCGCGATTGTTCAGCATCGAGGAAGATGAAAATGGACAGGCCGAACCTCCCGCCCATGGTCTTTATGCCCTGTCGGCCAATCAGTTGAATGCCGAGGCGCCTGCCGAGGCGGTGTGGGCTGAATGGGTCCTCAGTAGAGACCTGTCTTGAAATTTCCCAGCCTTCGGGGAGAATCGGCGTGAGGATTTGTACGACAGTTTCCATCGGTGAAAGCTCGCCGGGCTTAATCTCAATCTGGACTATGTTCGAAGGTTTTATCCAACATTTGAACTGGAAAGTGTATCTGCCGGGCCTGGTAATATCGTACTGTGAGGTTACATCATAACTGTCGACAAGTGCGATAGTCTCTCCCGGCTCGATGAAATCAGACCAGCCGGCCACCTGGGCGCCGCCTGCCATATAAGGAACATCGATGCCGTTCGGTCCTTTCACGACCATCGGATCATTTGCCAGCCACGATGTGCACGGGTACTCGATGGTATCATTGCTCACATTTGCCAGTTCTATCCGAAATAACATCGGCTGTCCGATTGAAAACTCGCTGCTGAGAGGCAGCAGACGAACCTCAACACCATCCCTCAGTTGCTCCCTTGTTGTGTAGCGTTCCCCCAACTTACGGCCGGATTTAATCAGATAGTGCTTCATGCAGACCTCAAGCGGGTAGGGCTTGAAATCGATAAACCAGGCTGCACGTGTTCTGACGACTGACCACTCCCATTCATAAGCAAGGTCCTTCTCCGGGACCCGCACAACAACATCATAATTATATCTGGTGATTTCTCCACCGCGACTGCTCCTCCCGCGGACGCGGAACTTGGCGAGGGATATTAGGTCCTTAACCGGCAGTACACTCTTGAGAAACGTCTCCGCCGAGTCCCTTTCTTCGGCCTTTTGCCTGATTTTTTCCGAGCAGAAGGATAACGCCTTTGCCCAATCGGAGTCCTTGAGCGCCTGCTGGAACCGGAGCATCACCGCTTGTGCCTCTTCAGCAAGCTCGGGTGCGTTGCTGACCTTGTCAACGTCTTGTGTCCATAGGCTGCTGTCGTGGAGCTCGTACACCAAACGAATACAATGTTCATCTTTGTAAAAGGTCGCGGAAAGCACGCCAACGTACTTGTCTTGGTCGGGAGTGCTTTTGTCCGGTCCGCAGAACCATGAATAAGTCCATCCCGAAATATGGTCCGGCGGCCAGAGCAGATGGAGAACCTGCCAGCGTGACAGCGCTATCTTTGGTGCGTAATAACCCGGAGGGCCCGGCTGTGCCTGGTATTGGTCAGTCCGTGAACCCAAATCGGACTCGAATATCTGCCGCGCATACTCCGCGCGGTCTGTTGGCCTTGTCCTCAAGCGGTCGCAGAGCTTATCCAATTCCGCAGGCAGCTCCGGCAGGGCCGAGTATGTGCCAGGCATGTTCTTTCGAAAGGCGTAAATCGCCGTCTTCTGATATGCCCGCATAGCGACTTGCTTCAAGTCTCTGAGGTTTGTCTTGTCCGAAATACCTATCTCGACCGCGTGGTCCGTGTCAGCGAGGGAGATCTGATAAGGGGCCGGCTTTGTGACAAACAGAGCGTAGGTATGACCGGCCTGTAGAGGCGTATGTTGCATACCACGTACAGCCAGCTCCAGCGTGCCTTCAAGGTCGCCTGATGCCACATCACCGAGGATAAGCGGCTGCACAACGTCGAGTTTGTAGAGAGGGGAATTCGGTGCCTGCCCCTGGCTTACCGAGAGCACCTTCGCAACGACAAGTGAAGGGCCTTTTTCGAGTGTATCGATCAGGACGGCTTCCGAAAAGATATTCGGCCCAGGGGAGTCGGCTGAGAAGACGACGGTGCCCGCGAGAAGAGATACGGCCAACACTAAGATAGGAAACCTTTCCATTTTCGGACCTCCCACAGAACGCTCATATCCAATACTCATTATAGCCTCATTCTGAACTTTTGAGAGTAAATAGTTTGTAAAAAAAATTGATTTGCGGCGGACTGCCCACACGGTGGTTGGTTGAGTCGCCTGTGGTTTCGTGTTATACTGTTACTCTGTGTGAATCCATGGTTTGCAAAGGATTTCCGGAGTATTTTGAGAAGGAAACAGCGATGAAGCGACAATTTCACGGATTACCGGTTTTGGGTGTCATTTTGATGTGTTCGGCGGCGTTGGCGGGGGACCCTGAGTACTACGTGAAGAAAGGGACGTGGCAGGAGACGATGCGGGCATCGCGGCAGGCACTGATTGAGTTCGAAGCGAAAGAGGCCGGTGAGCAGGCTGCGCGAATTAAGGAGCTTGGCCTTGAGGCGGGGCCGTGGTATTCGGTGGGGCCGTTCGGCAGTCCGAATCGTGACCCTTACGGCGTGGAGTTCGGGCCTGAGCTTGAGACGGACCTTGAGAAGACTTACGCCGACGGAACTCTGAGATGGGCGAAAAGGGCGGAATGGCAGGATGGTGTAATTCATGAGCTTCCGGGCGATGCGCCGTCGGGTGAGGGCAAGGTGGTGGCCAACTACGTGTTCAGGAACATCGCAATAGCGAAGGACGCAAAGATGCCGGTTTATCTGGGGAGCAATGACGGCATCCAGGTGTGGTTCAACGGGGAGAGGGTGCTTGCCAGGGACATCGGGCGAAAGGCCGCTGCCGACCAGGACGTGGTGGAGCTGAATTTCAAGGCTGGTGACAACAAGCTGCTGATAAAGGTGAACAACAGGGCAGCGGGACATGCGTTTTATTTCTCGATGAGTCCCGGAGGCGGTCTTCGGACAGGGCGCAGCGAGGGGCTTTGGACGCTGCTGCGGAGGGACTTTGCCGACCGGACGGCACAGCGGCAGATGCAGTGGGAGCAGCAGGATAATATCTGGGCGGCTAACCTCAGTGACGATGACCCTGTGGCGATGGCGCAGCGTTACGCCAAGGCGCTGGCAGGTTTTAGCAGCCTGGCTGAGCAGACGAAGAAACTTGCCGAGAGTGTGGACACCTGGGGCGACCTCAAATCGATTCGCGAGCTTTATTGTTACGCGAGGAACAGTCAGCAGCTTATCGGCGATGTCGAGCAGAAGGTCGATTTGATGACCGCCCAGTTCAAATACCTCAACGACAAGTACGGCTCGCAGAAGAAGGGGGATGCCGCATGGCAGGATTACGAAGGTAAACTGGAATCCCTTACGAAATCGAGCAAAGGCGCTCTGGCCCAGGCAAAGCAGGGTGATTTTGCGGTGGTCGAGGAGCTTGGGAAGATAGAGAGCAGCCTGGAAGAATTGGAGAAGACACTTGCTTCTCAAATTCCGCAGCCATCACGCACGCCCAAGTGTTCGGCGTTCGATTTGAAACAGGTGCGTCTGCTGGACGGGCCTTTCAAGAGGGCGATGGAGCGGGACCGCAAGTATCTGCATGAATTGGATTCGGACAGGCTGCTTCATACGTTTCGTGTGACTGCGGGGCTGCCGTCGTCGGCGGCGCCTTTGGGCGGATGGGAAAAACGTGAGCTTCGCGGGCACACTATGGGTCATTATCTGACTGCGTGCGCGCTGATGTACTCGAGCACCGGGGATGAGAAGCTAAAGGCCAAGGCCGATACGATTGTTGCGGAGCTGGCGAAGTGCCAGAAGGCGTTTGGGAACGGGTACCTGAGCGCGTATCCGGAGGAGGGCATCAAGAAGGTCATTTACAGCACGGGCGGGTATTGGGCGCCGTGGTACACGCTGCACAAGATATTTGCCGGCCTGATAGATATGTACACGCACTGCGGCAACGAGCAGGCGCTGAAGATTGCCGAGGGAATGGCGGCGTGGGCGAAGGGCCATCTGGATAACCTCAGCGATGAGCAGACGCAGCAGATGCTCAAGGTGGAATTCGGCGGGATGAATGAGGTGTTGTGCAACCTTTACGCGGTGACGAAGAATCCGGATCATCTGGCATTGGCCAGGAAGTTCGACCACAAGGATGTCTTTGAGCCGCTGGCTCATTTTCAGGACAAGCTCACCGGACTGCATGCGAATACTCAAATCCCGAAGATTACAGGTGCGGCGCGCGAGTTCGAGATTACGGGCGAGCCGTATTACTACAATATCGCGACGTTCTTCTGGGACCAGGTGGTCGATGCCCGCTCTTACTGTACCGGCGGTACGAGCAACCACGAGCACTGGCGGACCGAGCCATATAAGCTGGCGAGTGAGCTGAGCGTGGCGACGCAGGAGACCTGCTGCACGTATAATATGCTGAAGCTGACGCGGCACCTTTTCTGCTGGAATCCTGATGCGAGGTATGCGGACTATTATGAGCGGGCGCTTTTCAACAGCATCCTTTCCACGCAGGACCCGGACACGGGGATGATGATGTATTTCGTGCCGCTGGCGTCCGGGTATTGGAAGATATTCAATACGCCGAACGACTCTTTCTGGTGCTGCACGGGGACCGGGCTGGAGAATCACGCCAAGTACGGCGACAGCATTTACTTCCACGATGACAAGGGCGTCTTTGTCAATCTCTTTATCGCGTCGGAGCTGAACTGGCCCGAAAAGGGTCTTACACTCCGGCAGGAAACCAGCTTCCCGCAAGAGAGTTCCACCACCCTTACGTTCAATACGAAAGCGGATTTGGAAATGGCGCTGCGGATACGCGTGCCGTACTGGGCCCGACGAGGGCTGATGGTCTCTATCAACGGCAGGCAGCAGAGAATGCGGAGGAAGCCGGGTAGCTACCTTACGCTGGAAAGAACCTGGAAGGACGGGGACAAGGTGACTGTTGAGATGCCGATGAGCCTGCACCTGTGCCCGATGCCCGATGACCTGACGCTGGTCGCGGTGATGTATGGTCCTCTGGTTCTTGCCGGAGAGCTGGGAACCGACGGGCTGGACCCCAAGACCCAGTATTCAGAGAATCAGGGGGTGCTGCGCAATATTTCGGTGCCTCCGGCGCCAACGTTCGTCGCCGACATCCAAAGCCCCGAGGGCTGGATAAAACCAGTGGAGGGAAGAACGTTGACGTTTGAAACCGTGGGTGCGGGCAGACCCGCAAACGTGACCCTCGTTCCATATTACAGGCTCTTCAGGCAGCGCTACGCCATATACTGGCGCGTGAGGCCCTGAGAGAGGGGGAATCATAATGTCCGTGACAGGCCCAAATATTGATAACGCGACGCTTGTCATTCAGGATCTCGGATTGGCCGACTATCGGCAGGTGCTGTCGCTGCAGCACAAACTGCGCGATGAGCGACAACGGAATGAGATTGGCAACACGGTCCTTATTGTCGAGCATCCTCCGGTCATTACCTTAGGTGCGCGGCGAAGCGCCAACAAGCTGGTTGCAGATGCAGAAGGGCTATGCGGAGATAAGATTGACCTCGTTCAGGTTCGGCGGGGCGGCGGCACAACCGCTCACAATCCGGGACAACTGGTGTTCTACCCGATTTTTTATCTGCCGGACTTCGGCCTGGGCATAGGTGAGTACGTCAGGGCGCTCGAGGCGACAGGGATTGAGCTGCTCGGCAGGCTGGGCGTGCAGGCGGAGTGGCGAAAGGGTTTTCCAGGTTTGTGGGTAAACGAGAAGAAGATTGCTTCCGTTGGCGTGCGCGTATCCAGACAGGTGACTTATCACGGCATGGCCATAAACATACGGAATGACCTGGCGATTTTCGATCTGTTAGTACCGTGTGGGCTGGAGGGGGTGGAAATGACTTCCGTCCTGAAGGAAACGGGCAGGGATCAGGATATGGACGAGGTAAAGAAGGAGCTGGCCCGGCTGCTGACGGGTGGGTTTTTGGTGCGGGGGTAACGATGAATTCGGAATCGGGCAATGGTGCGCGAGTCACCGCTGAGAAGGGGGGGAGATTGCCGGCGTGGCTGAGGCGGCCTTTGCCGGCGGGCGGGGAGTATGAGCGGACCCATGGCGTTTTGGACCGGCTGGGACTGAAGACGATATGCGAGAATGCGAATTGTCCTAACAGGGGAGAGTGCTGGCGAAAGGGGACGGCGACCGTGCTTATTCTGGGCAATATCTGCACGCGAAATTGCGGATTCTGCTCGGTTGCGGCGGGAAGGCCCTCGCCTGTTGACCCAACGGAGCCGGCGCGAATAGCCGAGATGGTGGGGCAACTGAAGCCGAGGTACCTTGTGATTACCAGCGTTAACCGCGACGATTTATCCGACGGCGGCGCGGGCCATTTCCGGGATTGCATTGCCGAGGTGAGGCGGCAGTGTCCCGATACGGGATTCGAGATACTCACGCCGGACTTTTTGCACTGTCAGGAGCGGGCGGTTGAAATTCTGGGAGAGGCGTTGCCGTTCGTGTTCGCACATAACGTGGAGACAGTGCCGCGGCTGTATCCGATGGCGAGGGCCGGCGGCGATTACCGGCGGTCCCTTGATTTGCTCAGGAAAGCCAAAGAAAGCTGGGCGGCCATTCAGACGAAATCGTCAATCATGCTCGGATTGGGCGAGACGGACCCGGAGGTGGAGCAGGTCCTCCGGGATTTGCGGCGAGTCGGTTGTGACAGAATAACAATAGGGCAATACCTGAAGCCGGATAAGAACGCGCTCGATGTGGTCGAATATATCGCGCCTGCGGGATTCGACCGGTGGAAAGAAAGGGCCGTTGGGCTGGGATTTTCCTGGGTCAATTCCTCTGTCTTTGCCCGCAGCTCATATCTGGCTGAGCAGCAGAATATCTGAGCCAGGATTTTCCAGGTAGTTTGTGACAAACGAAGAGGATTTTGAAAGCAGAATTTTGATAAAATGACCATCCGAAACCTTGTTCCTGCCAGGTTGAATAACGTTCTTTAGGGTTTGGCAGGGAAATTCCGGATTAGGGGGACTGATTATGATGCAAAGACGGACCTTTCTGCGTACAACGACCCTTGGTATTGTTTCCTTTGTACTCAGTCAGAAGTTTTGTGCTGCCGACACACCTGACCGGCGCCCCAACATCGTGTATATCCTTGCCGATGACCTCGGGTATGGTGACGTGCGCTGTCTCAATACCCAAAGCAGCAAAATTCCCACTCCGAACCTGGATCGATTGGCATCAGAAGGGATGCGTTTTACCGACGCACATAGCGGTTCGGCCGTTTGCACGCCGACGCGATATGGGATTCTCGCGGGGCGGTATGCCTGGCGTACTCGGCTTCAGAAAAGCGTGCTTTTCCCGGGCGATAAGCCTCTGATCGCAAAGGATAGAATGACGGTACCGAGCCTGTTGAAAAGGCACGGATACACCACCGCTTGTATTGGCAAATGGCATCTCGGTATAGAGTGGTCCGTTGAAGGAGATTACAGCCGGCCGCTCATAGATGGTCCTACGTCTCATGGATTTGATTATTACTTCGGCACAGATGTACCGAATTTTCCTCCATATTGTTTTATTGAAAATGACCGAACAGTCGGGTTACCCACCGCGAAGAAAGTTACAAAAGATCTCGACGGTCTCCCGGGCGCCATGCTTCCGGGCTGGCGCTTCGATGAGATTCTGCCCGGGATCACTGAAAGGGCTGTTGAATACATTGGTCGGCGTACGGCAGATGGTCGCCCATTTTTCCTTTATTTCGCCTTAACTTCCCCGCATGAGCCTATCGCCCCTTCGCCCCGTTTCAAGGGCAAGAGCGGCATAAGTGAGATAGCTGATTTCATAATGGAAACTGACTGGGCCGTTGGAGAAGTAATCAAAGCTATCGACAAAAACAGCTTCAGGGACAACACGCTCGTGATCTTTACTTCCGACAACGGGCATTCGAGCTATACCGACTTGGAGTCTCTGCTGAATCACGGGCACAAACCAAGCGCCCAATTTCGCGGGTATAAGTCCAATATTTGGGAGGGCGGTCACAGGATACCGTTTTTTGCCCGCTGGCCGGGCAGAATAGAGCCTGGCTCGCAAAGTGACCAGCTTATATGTCTGACAGACCTTATGGCCACCTGCGCCGAAATTGTCGGCGCCAAATTGTCGGACAATGCAGGTGAAGATAGCGTAAGTAATCTGTCCGCCCTCCTGGGGACGGCGACCGAACCACTTCGTGAAGCTGTTGTTCATCATTCAAGCAATGGGAAATTCTCTATTCGACAGGGGAAGTGGAAATTGTCGTTCTGTCCCGGATCAGGGGGATACGGATCTGCACCAAGCGATGATGAAGCCCGGAAAAATGGACTGCCTATGCTCCAACTATACGACTTTTCTTCCGACATTTGTGAGTCCAACAACTTAGTGGCAAAATACCCCGATGTAGTAAATCAACTGACGAAACTTCTGGACAAGTATATCGCCGATGGTCGAAGCACCCCCGGAATTCCTCAGAAGAACGACGTCATAATAGAAAGGTGAATTTGGAATTAATATTTGTTACGTCATTCCTACAGTAAGGATAGACGGATACCGCAGTTGATTTTATGAGAATCCTCAACCCACTTCACTTCGTGGATATGGTTCCTGGAGTCTGATATCGGTTCGCAGCGGACGCATTTTTTCGGACCATTGGAGGCAGGCGGGGGGAATTGCGGCTTCTTGATGAAGTATTTTTGTCGCATCAGGTAACATTTTTTATACTTTTATTACGGCAACAAGCAAACGTTATCGTGGGGTGCATTTTGGAGGGGAAGAAAATGAAACCCACAGTGATTACAAGCTGTTTTGCGGCCCTTCTCATTTGCAGCTCGGCATTTGCGGCTGTTCATTACGTACCACAGGATTATGTAACCATCCAGGCCGCGATCGATGCCGCCCAGGACTCGGATACGGTAATTCTCGCCCCACAGACATACACGGGCGTCGGCAACCGCAACCTAAGCTTCAAGGGTAAGAAGATTACCGTCAGCAGCACAGACGCTCAGGATGCGCAGGTTGTCGCCGGCACTGTTATCGACTGTGAAGGTGCGGCCCGCGGCTTCGAGTTCTATTACGCGGAGGGACCGGATTCGAAGCTCGCCGGCCTGACCATCACGAACGGCTATGCTTTCCTGGGCGGCGCAATCTACTGCCACAACAACAGCAGCCCGTTGATAAGCAACTGCGTGATTGTGAGCAACTCGGGCGGATTCGGCGGCGCAATAACCTGCGCAAATCCCGGGAGCAATCCGAGGATTGTCAACTGCCAGATAAAGGCAAACTCGGCGCTTGTGGGCGGCGGCGGCATATACTGCAACGGCGCCAGTCCGACGATCCAGGGTTGTATAATCAGCGGCAATTATGCGGCGCAGGGCGGAGCGGTTTACAGCCATAACCCCGGCAGCCCCGCTCTGCTCAATTCGACGGTAGCGGCCAACAACGCCTCGCAGCGGGCGGGTGGGCTCTACTGCTACAGTTCGAGCAATCTTGCGACGACCAACACAATTCTATGGCAGGACGCGGCCCAGTACGGCGCGGAGCTTCTGGTTGCGAACATCGGCACTGCAACCGCCGTGGCCGTTGCCTACTGCGACGTGGAGAACGGCAACGAGAGCGTGATTGCAGAGAGCGGCTGCACCGTGACATGGGGCGCGGGCAATATCGGTCTGGACCCCTGCTTCGTGCAGATCGGTTACGCTTTGGATGGCAAGACGTCTGGGGCAGGCGACTATCACCTTCTGAGTGACTCCCCATGTATCGATTCCGGCGACCCTGCTTTCTCGGCGGCGCCGGGGGATGTGGATATAGATGGTGACAACCGGGTGTCCGGCGGCCATGTAGATATTGGGGCCGATGAGCGAGCGGGGGCGGCGGTATTGGCGGCCAACCTCGACGCAAAGCCGGAAAACCTGAATCTCGGCAGCAACGCCAAGACAATCAACTGCATCGTTACACTTCCGCAGGGCTATGATGTGGGCAGCGTCGTGCTTACGACGCTGAGACTTAACGGTGATATTCAAACGGTTGCGGTCACAGTCGAGACGGACCTTCAGCAGGTCATCGCCAAGTTTGCGCGGGCCGATGTGGAAGCACTAATTGCGCCCGATCAGGGTTCGCTGCCTCTGCTGATCACCGGTAAGCTGATTGACGGGACAAACTTCGAAGGAAGCGACATCGTTTCAATATTGCGTCCCGGCGGCAACAATGGCAACGGCAACGGTAACGGCAACGGCAACGGTAATGGCAATGGTAAGGCCAAGGGCAAAGGCTGATAAGCCGCAGACAGCGGCGCCACGGACCTGATGCCGAATTCGAATACGAGTTATGCGGCGGGGATGGCAGAGCCGCTCATCCTGAAATTCCAAGGGCCAAACCGGCTGGTTTGGCCCTTTGTTTTATCCATTCTCAGGGCGTTTAGTTCTCTGCGGTCCATCATTTGCCTGAGGGTGGGCAGTTTTGCAGGCGCGAGCAAACCCTTCAATACGGGATGTTCCGCCGTGGCGGGGCCGGAAGACGGATTTGGACCGGGTGTACTTCATGTTTGCAGGTAGAAGTGGAGATTGTGCGGCCGTCCAGCGGGTATGAAAGAATGGATTCCTGCTTTCGCAGGAATGAGAAACAGGCAGTGGAGACCTTTCGGCGAGGAAACAACCTGCAAACGTGAATCGCACCCATTTAGAGCCGCACCAATTTTTATTGTTTGACAGTTCGAAGGGGATATTGTTTAATCCGCAGCTAAACTCGTGCCTGGTGCGCAGACGGAGCACTTCTTGTCTGTGCCGTGCAAGACAAGTATGGTGAAACAATTAGGAGAGTTCACTATGCCAAGACGCAACGACATAAAGAAGGTGATGATAATCGGCTCGGGCCCCATCATCATTGGGCAGGCCTGTGAATTCGATTATTCCGGCACTCAGGCGTGCAAGGCGCTTCGCAGGCTGGGCTATGAGATAGTTCTGGTCAATTCCAACCCGGCGACGATAATGACGGACCCGGGTATGGCGGATGTAACCTATATTGAGCCGCTCAATCTGCAGACAATGACAAAGATCATCGCAAAAGAGCGGCCGGACGCGCTGCTGCCCAACCTTGGCGGTCAGAGCGGTCTTAATCTCTCATCCGAACTGGCCGTTGCGGGTGTTCTGGACAAGTACGGCGTAAAGGTAATCGGCGTGCAGATTGACGCCATAAAGCGAGGGGAGGACCGGGGCGCATTCAAGGAAACGATGAATCGGCTGAATATTGACATGCCGAAAAGCGACCTGGCCTTCAGCGTGGAGGAGGCCGAGAGAATCGCCGATGAGCTTGGCTATCCCGTCATAATCCGTCCGGCCTATACCATGGGGGGCACGGGCGGGGGGGCCGTGTTCAACGTGGAAGAGCTGCGCACTGTGGCCGCCCGCGGTCTTGCCGTTAGTCTGGTGCACCAAATCCTGGTGGAGGAATCCGTGCTCGGCTGGGAAGAGCTGGAGCTGGAAGTGGTTCGCGACTCCAAGGGACAGAAGATAACCGTTTGCTTCATAGAGAACGTGGATGCGATGGGTGTGCACACCGGAGACTCATACTGTACCGCCCCCATGCTTACTATCGATGCCAAATTGCAGGAGAGGCTGCAGAAACACTCGTATGATATTGTCGATGCCATCGAGGTCATCGGCGGCACCAACATACAGTTTGCGCATGACCCGGATACAGGACGGGTGGTGGTGATCGAAATCAACCCGAGAACTTCCCGCTCGTCGGCCCTCGCGTCAAAAGCCACTGGTTTTCCGATAGCGTTTGTTTCTTCGCTGCTGGCCGCCGGCGTAACATTGGATGAGATACCCTATTGGAGAGAGGGCACGCTGGACAAGTACACTCCTTCCGGTGACTACGTGGTGGTGAAGTTCTCGCGGTGGGCGTTTGAGAAGTTCAAAGGCGTTGAAGACAAGCTCGGCACGCAGATGCGTGCGGTCGGCGAGGTGATGAGCATCGGCAAAAATTACAAGGAGGCCTTTCAAAAGTCGATTCGGTCCCTTGAGATCGGGCGGCACGGCCTCGGATTTGCAAAGAACTTTCATCAGCTTTCGCTCGAGGAGCTTATGAGCCGCCTGACCTATCCGTCGAGCGAACGGCAATTCATTATGTACGAAGCGCTGCGCAAGGGCGCCGACATAAACGCCCTGTTCGAGAAGACCCACATCAAGCGCTGGTTTATTGGGCAGATGCTGGAGCTGGTGCAGCTCGAGGAAAAGATACTGAAGTACAAGGGCAAGAAGCTTCCGGATAAGTTGTTCATAGAGGCCAAGAAGGATGGTTTCGCCGACAAGTATCTTTCGAAGCTGCTGGGCGTGCCGGAGCCCGACATCCGCAAGCGGCGTATTGGTCTGGGCGTGGTTGAGGCGTGGGAGCCCGTGCCGGTCAGCGGCGTGGAAGACGCGGCATATTACTTTTCGACGTACAATGCCCCCGACAAGGTGGGGGTCAGTAAGAATCGCAAGATAATGGTGTTGGGCGGGGGGCCGAATCGTATAGGCCAGGGCATCGAATTTGATTATTGCTGTGTTCACGCGGCGTTTGCACTGCGGGACGAAAACTACGAATCAATCATGGTCAACTGCAATCCGGAAACGGTCTCGACCGACTACGATACCTCCAACAAACTTTACTTCGAGCCGCTGACGGTGGAAGATGTTTTGAGTATTTACGAGAAGGAAAAACCCGACGGCGTCATTGTGCAGTTCGGCGGGCAGACGCCGCTCAATATTGCCGGCGAGCTTGCGCAGGCGGGCGTGAAAATAATCGGCACGTCGGTGGACGCAATTGATTTGGCTGAGGACCGTGACCGGTTCCGGGCAGCGATGAAGAAACTGGGCATACCCATGCCCAATTCGGGTATGGCGAGCAACCTTGAAGAGGCGCTCGCGGTTGCCAAGGACATCGGATACCCGCTGATGGTTCGGCCGTCATACGTGCTCGGCGGGCGCGGCATGGAAGTGGTGCACGACCAGGAGATGCTCAAGCACTATGTAGCGGCGGCGGTGGAGGTGTCACCGGAGAGGCCCATATTGATAGATAAGTTTCTCGAAGATGCCATAGAGGCCGAGGCCGACGCCATTGCCGACGGGACGGACGCCTTTGTGCCCGCGGTTATGGAGCACATAGAGCTTGCGGGTATCCACTCGGGCGACTCGGCCTGCGTCATTCCGCCGGTCAGTCTGCCGCAGAAACATATCGACACCATTTGCGAATACACGAGAAAGATTGCCGTGAAGCTGAACGTGGTGGGGCTGATGAACATCCAGTATGCAATCGCGAATGATACGGTCTATGTGCTCGAAGCGAACCCGCGGGCGTCGCGAACGGTTCCGATAGTGTCAAAGGTCTGCGGCCTGTCGATGGCGCGGGCGGCCACTCAGATTATGCTTGGCAAAAAGCTTGCGGACCTCGATTTGAAACATCGCAGGATTCCGCACTTCGGCGTAAAGGAGGCGGTGTTTCCGTTCAACATGTTTCCGGAGGTCGACCCGATTCTCGGACCGGAGATGCGTTCAACAGGCGAGGTGCTGGGCCTGGCCGACAGTTTCGGTTTGGCGTTCTACAAGGCCGAGCAGGCGGCGAAGCAGGAGCTGCCGGCCAGTGGGACGGTGTTGATGACCGTAGCGGATACGGACAAGAAGCAGGTTGTTAGTGTTGCCGGGGAGTTTGCAAAGCTGGGCTTCAAGATCAAGGCGACCGAGGGCACGCATCGGCTGCTGGCGGATAAGGGAATTGCGTCGGAGCACATTCTCAAGATGCACGAGGGCAGGCCGAATATTGTAGATGCGATTAAGAACGGGGAGATTCAGTTGATTATAAATACCCCGGCCGGCAAGCTGAGCAAGTACGATGATTCATATATCCGCAAGGCGGCCATTAGATACGGCATACCGTACATCACGACCACCGCCGCTGGCGCCGCCGCCGCCAAGGGGATTGCCGCGCGCCAGGCCGGTGACACGGACGTAAAATCCCTCCAGAGCTACCACGCCGGCATAAAATAGGGGGGCAACAATAACTCGTTGTGTGAAGCTGGTTGCCGTTTTTGCGGCGCCGTGCCCTGATCCGTACCGCACACATCATTCATGCTAATCCTCCGCGATAACATGCCACACGTCAACGGTCCGCCGTTCCTCGGTAAATACCAGCGATGTTTGGCGTGCAAGGTTCTCTAACAATAGCTTCAGTTTTGCATCCCTCTCGGGCCCATCCGGCATTTTGCACAGATAGGCAGACATGTGAGTTCCATAAGTGTGTACCTCGTCTTCAGATGGTTGGGCCAGATTGACTACCTGCTGGTTCAGTTGAGCTGCAAGGCGTTGGTTGAGGAATCTGTCAAGTGTTGAACCGGACGTACCGCCGCCCCGCTCGTCGGGATCGAGTTTATCCGAAAAGACGTGTATCCAGGAATCATCGTGCGTTCCGTGCATTGGTTTGAACTGGAATTTTCCGCGTGCGACGATTACGTCGCGTTCGAGCGGCTGTTTCTCGAAGCGTATGGGTCGCTTCGTGTAATCCTGTACGACCTTCTCGAAAGTCCGCAGCTTCTGCTCCTTGGAGGCTCCTTTTCTGACAACCCAATCGCCGGGGATTTCTATGGCAAGAAGATTATCGGGAATATCATATTGGAAACTCGACAGCCCGATTATCCTTTCAAACGCTGTCTTCAAAGAAACAGGCCCTGAGAAGATAGGTCTGGAATCTACAATCATTAATTTTCCATCCCAACGGAACATGGTGTAGTACTCATCATTGGTGTTCTGTTTCGTTCGGCAGCTCGCTTTACACGTTAGGATCTGGCTTCCTGCGTACTCTATTTGTCGAATTCTTCTATTTATACAGTCTATTTTGCGCCGTGGCTCGATGAGTGACGGCGGTATATGCCTTAAGACCTGCCCCTCATCCAAGCGATACACCTGGTTAAGCCGCTGCTCATAGACGGCCTTATCCTGCAAAAGTTTCTTTTTCTCATCGAACATTTGTTTCGAGGCCGCATCATAGACTACCCTGGTTGACCTGGGAACGCCGAGGTCGTAGATGTCTTGTGGAGCGCTTTCGGTGAAATCAAAACTGATAATCTGGTCGAACCTGAGATAACCCTTCGGTGTCCAAAATTTGCGTTTATAAATGATAGGCAAATGAGTCTTTTGATCAACCGTGAGTTCAGCCTCCACTTTCTCCTTTCTAAAATCGCTGGGTATTGTGAGATAATATACGTCCACATCCTGCCCCTCACGTTGATCCTTTTCATGTTTAATAATCCCCTCCTCTCGTTCAAAGTCCTTTATATAATCCTCCACCAATGACCATGGAGAAGTTGGAAGAGAATCAGCGCTGACATCTACGCGATACACAACCTTGATAACATCAGCGTTGGGGTCATAAACAACGTTTTCCATGGTATCATAATTCAAAGAACTGATTTTATAGCATTTACCGTCGACAGCGTATTTCGACAGTGTTGTTCTTGACTCAAAACAGTGCCACATTTCTGTGTGGTGTTTCTTTCCGTCCGTATTCGTATCGAGGATCTTGTGTATAAAAGGCATTTTGTCCACAGCTTTCTTCATATCTCCAAACGCGACAGATTCAACAGTGATCCAGCCTGAGAACTGACGTATGCCTATGAGCACAGCAGTAATTATCACCGCTGCGGCGGCAAGTTTCCTGATAGGGCGTTTGGTAATTGTTGCCCATAGGGAACCAGGACTGACAACTTTCCCTGAGAGCCTGCGATTGAGTAGTTCTGTCACTTGGTCTTCAAGCCGCACGATGGTGGGCTGCATCGTCTCTGTGAACTTAGTGAGCAGTCTGTCATCGCCATGGAGGGCCAGGAGGTACCGCTCGCAGGCGGCGCATTGAGTTATATGACGGCGCAATTCAGCGGCTTTTTCCACTGACAATGTCTGCGCGAGAAGATCGGGCATCAGTTCTTGAATATGCCGGCATGTCTTTTCCATTATATGTCTCCTTCGGCTTCCAACAGTTCGCGTAGTTTCTTCCTGGCCCGGCTCAGCCTGGCGTTCACGGCCATTTCGCTGATCTGGAGTGTTTCAGCAATGCTCCTGCCGGTTTTTCCATCGAAATAGTAGAGCAGCAGAGCGATTCTGTAATCATCCGGCAGTCCGGCCAAAGCGGTCTCAAGCTCTCCAACACCGTCCCCTCTGCCTTTATCACTTGGCGCCACCCGAAGCAGCGCTTCACTGCCGCGCCGGCGTTTTCGCACAAGATCAATGCACAGATTTCTCGTGATTTGGCACAGCCACGGTCCAAAGCGCTGACCGTCGCGTAACTGGTTCATATCTGTCAAGGCCTTCAATAAGGCCTGCTGGGTGATGTCCTCAGCGTCGTGAGTGTTTCCGAGGATGCCGAGCGATAAGGCAAAAACCCGGGCGGAGTAGGCCTTCACAAGCTCGCCGCAGGCCGATTTATCGCCGTTGCGACACAAAGCAACAAGTTTTCTCTCCAAAACGCTGTCCAATAAGAGCTCCTATTGCCGGCTTTCGAATATTATGACGAATGAAAGCTTGAAATCTGACAGGTTTTTTGAGAATTTAATGAAATTGGACGCCCGTTGCGTCCGAAAAGTACTTAGAGAGCCCGAATCGACCAGACAGCCCGACAGAGTCGGCGTTTTATGATTGGCGGCTCACGACTGGTTGTCGGCCTTAACCGTATTTAACTTACAGTGAACGGGACATTGATAGAATGGCAAGCGAGCTTAGATATTCCTTTTTTGCCGGCGGCGGCGAACACGACAAACCGGGCCCGGATGAGACACCGAGCCTGGACGAGTACATCCACGATGAAGACACGGACCTGCCCGAGCCGGGGCGCGATTTCACGCTGCCGGATGTAATCGGGATTCTGCCGATACGCAATGCGGTTGCCTTTCCGGGCACGGTGACGCCGCTGGCAATCGGGCGTGAGCGAAGCCGGCGGCTTCTCGAAGATACCAAAACCAACGAATCCATCATCGGCCTGGTAACTCAGAGGAACCCTGAGACCGACAAGCCCGACTTCAATGAAATTTACTCTGTGGGTGCTGCGGCCACCGTCCTTAAGGTCGTAAAGATGCCGCAGGGTCCCGCTCATATTATTGTCCACAGCATTGCCCGCCTCAAAATCATCAAACCGTTGGAGACAGACCCATATCTCAAAGCAAGGGTCAAGCTGCTTGAGGCAGGCGTGAGGATGACCAAGAAGCTCCAGGCCCTGATTGTGAGCGTCCGGCAGACGGCCAATCGTGTCATCGCGCTGAGTCCAAACGTGCCGGAAGAGGCGTCCGTTCTGTTGGAGAATATCGACGACCCGTCGGCGCTGGCGGATTTTCTGGCGGCCAATCTGAGCCTGCCGCTCGCCGAGAAGCAACAACTGCTCGAAGACCTCAATGCCCGGCGCCGTCTGGAGACGATATCGGTGGCTCTGGCCCACCAGGTCGAAGTGCTGGAGCTGAGTCACAAGATTCAGGGCCGGGTCAAGGAGTCGATTGATAAGAACCAGCGGGAGTATTTTCTGCAGGAGCAGCTCAAGGCCATCCAGTCGGAACTGGGCCAGGAGGACCGGCGAACCGAAGAGCTCAAGCAGCTCCAGGAAAACATCAAGAAAGCGAAGATGCCGGCGGGAGTCGAAGAAGAAGCTATTCGGGAGCTGGACAGGCTCAGCAAGATGCCGCCGGTCTCGCCCGAATACAGCGTAATCCGGACCTACCTGGATTGGGTCTGCGAGCTGCCGTGGTCCGTTCAAACGGAGGACCGCCTCGACATAAACCGCGCCCAGCGGATATTGAACCGCGACCACTACGACCTGAGCAAGGTCAAGAAGCGCATCCTCGAATTTCTCGCCGTGCGCAAACTGAACCCGACCGGGAAAAGTCCGATACTGTGTTTCATCGGCCCGCCCGGCGTGGGCAAGACCTCCCTCGGCAAATCCATCGCGCGAGCCCTGGGCAGAAAATTCATTCGCATATCGCTCGGCGGAATCAGGGACGAAGCCGATATCCGGGGACACCGCAGGACCTACATCGGCGCCCTGCCGGGGCGAATCCTGCAGGAATTGAGAAAGTGCGGGACGAAAAATCCGGTCTTTATGCTCGATGAGCTGGACAAAATCGGGGCGGACTTCCGCGGCGACCCGGCCAGTGCGCTGCTGGAGGTGCTCGACCCGGAGCAGAACTACAGCTTCACCGACCATTATCTCGACCAGCCTTTTGGTTTGTCCAGCGTGATGTTCATCGGTACGGCGAACTATGCCGAGCCCATCCCGCCGGCACTGCACGACCGGATGGAAATCATCGAGCTGCCCGGCTATACCGAAACGGAAAAGCTCAGCATCGCCAGGAAGTATCTTGTGCCTCGCCAGCTTAAAGAGCACGGGCTTGCCAAAACACAACTGACCATAAAGGACAGTGCTCTGCACGCGATAATTACCAGCTACACGCGAGAGGCCGGCGTGCGAAACCTCGAACGAAATATTGCCGCTGTCTGCCGCGCGGTTGCAACCGAGATTGCCAAGGGCAAGAAGAGACGCGCTACTCTCGACAAGGGGGGCCTGGCAAAAATCCTCGGTCCGGCGCAGTTCGAATCGGAATTGGCGCTGCGAACGGGCATCCCCGGGGTCGCAACGGCGCTGGCCTACACGCCGGTAGGTGGGGAGCTGCTGTTTATCGAGTCGGCCTCCATGCCCGGCAAGGGACAGTTGCAGCTTACCGGACATATCGGCGATGTGATGAAAGAAAGCGCACAGGCGGCGTTTTCCATCGTTAAGGCGAACGCAGCCAAGCTGAAAATCAACCCCGAGCAGTTCAGGAAATTCGATTACCACATACATGTCCCCGCGGGCGCAATCCCCAAGGATGGGCCCAGCGCGGGTGTGGCAATGTTCACCTCGCTGGTCAGCCTGCTTCTGGGAAAATCGACGCGTCCCGATGTCGCGATGACCGGCGAGATAACTCTACGAGGCCTGGTCCTGCCTATCGGTGGCCTGAAGGAAAAGATCCTGGCCGCCAAGCAGGCCGGAATAAAGACCGTAATCCTGCCCGCCAGAAACAAGAAAGACCTGCCCGACGTCCCCAAAGAGGCCAAGAAAGGCCTCAAATTCGCCTTCGTCAAGAACACCAGTGAAGCACTGAAAGTGGCCTTGAACGACCATTGAACCTGCTGAATTTCGAGCGGCGCATGGGCATGGGCGATGGAATCCCCCCGTTACGAGGTCCTGTCTTGCGCACTTATTACCTGTTGAATCTGTTGTTTCAGTTCCGGCAGGTCTTTTTGCAGGATTTGCCATATAATCTCAAGGTCGATGCCGAAATATTCATGGACAATCCTGTGGCGCAGTCCCACTACCTTGTGCCACTCTATTTCCGAATATTTCTCTTTTAACTCCTGCGGCAGTCGCTTTGCTGCTTCTCCCATAATCTCAAGATTTCTGACAACAGCGTCAGCAGACTTCTGGTCGTCTGAAAAGCCATCGAACGACAGATTTTCGATATATTCTTCGATTCTGTCAATGGCCTGACGGATGTCATTGAGCAGTAAATCAATGGGTCTTTTAGACATAAATCAGTTCCGGCTCAATGAATTTAAATGCCTGCGGAGTAACTGCCCGGCTTGAGACGAGGTCAACGGGTACCTTGAGTGATTTTTCGAGGCTTTCGGCAAGGGTCACGAACTCCAGGCCTATTGACGGGTCAACATCGACGAGTATATCCACGTCGCTGTCCTGGCGCTGGTCGCCCCTTGCGTACGACCCGAACAGAGCCAATTTGCGGACTTTGAATTGTTGTCGCAGTCGGGGCTTGTCTTCAGCGAGAGTTTTGAGGATTTCTTCTTTTGTTATCATAGCCTTGTATTCTCAGAATTTTCGTGCCATTATAGGTTCTGCCCGTGGATAGTCAACGCTTTTAGCTTTGAATTCTTAGCTTATCGGCTATCTTCACCACGTCCACCATTTCTGCGACGTCGTGGACGCGGACTATGGAGGCACCGGCGGCGACGCACAACGCCACCGTCGCTGCCGTGCCGAAGATGCGGTCGGCTGCATTCTCTTTGCCGGTTAACTTTCCGATGAAGCTCTTCCTGCTGGGGCCCACAAGCACGCGATAGTCGGTCGCGACGAACTTATCGATATTCCTCAAAAGCTCAAGGTTGTGCTCTAACGTTTTGCCGAAGCCGATGCCGGGGTCGATGAAGATCCTGTCTTTTGGCACTCCCAATTTCTCCGCTCGCCTCGCTCTTGCCAGCAGGAAGTCGAGGACCTCAGTGACCACGTTATTGTATTTCGGCTCAACCTGCATTGTCCGGGGCGTACCCTGCATGTGCATGAGGATGACCGGCACCTGGTGCTCAGCGGCCAATCGGCCCATCCGCTCGTCACTCAGGGCAGTTATGTCATTTATCATCGCTGCACCGGCTTCGAGGGCAGCATCGGCAACCTCGTAATTGTACGTATCGATGCTTACGGGTATGTTGATGCTCTCGGCGAGACTCTTTATGACCGGAATGGCCCGGCTGATTTGCTCATCGGTCGGCACGGATTCGGCCCCGGGCCGGGTCGATTCGGGGCCAACGTCTATTGCGGCGGCCCCCTCGGCTGCCATTCCTATTCCCTGCTCGACGGCCTTTTCGGCGTCGAGGAACTGTCCACCGTCGCTGAAGGAATCCGGCGTGACATTCAAAATACCCATCACGATACAGCCCGCCGAAAAATCCAGCCTCCCCTTCGGCCATTCGAGTATATCCGGTTTATCGCTGTTCTTTGTCATCTGATACCCTAAAGCCAATGCCTCTCAATTTGTTGGCAAGGGGCCGGCAAGGAGTCCTTAGGACAACCTCTGTATTCTCGAACTCCCGCCGCTCAGGATAGTTCTTGCGCAAATCGTCAAAGAATTTGCCGCGCTCTTCAGCAGCGACCATCGCAATTTCCCGCGTGTTGAAATCGTCCCGGTTGATGCAATAGACCTGCTCTACGGTTTCGTGCAGAATTTCCTGTTCGTCTTCGGCTGTGCTGTCGACTGTGATGCGGCGCACTTGAGGCTCAGGGAGAAAGTCCTCGATCGTTTTCACAGGCTCAAGCCCGAAATACTTGCAGGCAGCGTTATATATCATAATCATGCCGGCGATCTTGCCGTCCAGCGAATAGCCGGCAATATGCGGAGTTGACAAATCAACCATACGGAGCAGTTCCACATCGATATTCGGCTCATTTTCCCAGACGTCCAGAATAGTCCCGCCCAACTTTCCCGAATTTACAGCCGTCTTAAGGGCGCCCGTATCGGTTACTGCTCCGCGGGCCGTGTTGATGAAAACACAGCCGGGCTTGAGTGACTTGAAGAACTTTTCAGCGGCCAGATGGAACGTTTTATCGATTCCTTCGAATGTCAATGGCGTATGGAGCGTTATGAAGTCACAGTCGAAAAGATCTTCAATTGGCAGGTACTTCGGGTCGCCGGTTTGTCTTTGCAGCGGCGGGTCATTAAGGTAAACCTCCATCCCCAGGGCTTTTGCCTTTTTCTCGACCCGGCTGCCGACATTGCCCACGCCCACAATGCCGATCGATTTACCTTCAATTTCGATACCCTTCTTCTGTCCCACCGAGAGCAGCGCAGCAACAATGTATTCGGCCACGCTATTGGCGTTAGAACCCGGCGCCGAGGCGAAGGTGATGTTCTTCTGCGCGAGGTAATCGACGTCCACATGTTCGAAGCCAATCGTCGCGGTACCCACAAACTGGACTTTGCTCCCGGCCAACAAATTCGAATCCACCCTTGTTATGCTGCGAACCACAAGCACATCCGCATCCGACACAAGAGTCGGCGTTATCTCTCGGCCCTTCAAGGTTCGAACTTCACCGATGGTCGAAAAGCACTCGGCCACAAACGGAATATTTTCATCTGCGATTATCTTTACCATATTGAATCCAGACTGAGCCAGTTATGCGTATTTTAGCCTAATTTTGGCCAACCGCACACACTTTACCAGTTTCTAAGAGGGTTTCTAAAGCTCGCAGGGAGAGCGTGAAGCCGTTTTTTTTCACTTTTTTGAGAATTTTTGTTGAACTATTATGGGCATATGCCCATAATATATATGGGCGTTCTGAAGATTTGTGCAAAGGTGAGAACGCGAGTGTAATTATGAGAACGTACTTTGACTGTATCCCGTGTCTTATCCGGCAGACCGTCGACTCGGTGAGACTGGCAACCGAGGACGAACAGATCCGCGAACAGGTCATTCGTGAGACTCTCTGCCTCATTGGCGGGATGGATTTCCACCAAAGCCCCCCGGCGATGGCACAGAAAATCCATCGTGTCATCCGCAGGCTGACCGGTGCTCAGGACCCATACCGAGAGCTGAAACGCCGCTTCAACAGGATGGCTCTCGATATGTATCCCGAATTGAGGCAGCGCGTTGCGGCCTCTGCGGACCCATTCGAGACGGCGGTGCGATTGGCCATTGCGGGAAATATAATAGATTTGGGCGTCAAAACAGGGTTGGCAGAATCCCAAATCGAAAAAGCCATTACCCAGTCGTTCACCGCGCCATTTCATAGCGACGCCGTCCGGGAGCTGAGAAACGCAATAGCCTCTGCACAAGACATTCTCTATCTGGGCGACAACGCCGGAGAAATTGTCTTTGACCGCCTCTTGGTTGAGTACATGCCACGCGAAAAGGTCACTTTTGTCGTCAGGGGCCAACCCGTTATAAATGATGCCACTCTGGAAGATGCGAGGATGGTCGGCTTGACCGATATCGTCAGCATTATCGACAATGGCTCAGACGCACCGGGGACCATTTTGGAGAATTGTTCGCAGGAATTTCGCAACCGATTTGAAGAGGCCGACCTAGTCATTGCCAAGGGACAGGGAAATTACGAGACCCTGAGTGATATAGATAAGGACATATTCTTCATTTTGAAGCCTAAGTGCCTGGCGGTCGCGCGACGTCTGGACTGCGAAATCGGCAGTCTGATTCTATTAAGCAATAAGGCCGAACTGTGTAGCAATAAGGAAACAGGTGAAGGGAGCTGATATTATGCCAAGAGGAAATGGAACAGGCCCGGCCGGTTCGGGAGGCGGCCCGGGTCGAGGAATGAGGCGAGGCCAAGGCAGAGGTCGAATGGGTGGGCCGTTTGCCGCCGGGCCGGGCGGAAATTGTGTGTGTCCCGCTTGCGGCTACGAAGACACCCATATCGTAGGGCAACCCTGCAATCAAAAAACGTGCCCGAAGTGTGGTGCGCAAATGACAAGACAATAATCTTATTTTCACGAAAGGAGGCTTATTATGCCACGTGGAGACGGAACTGGTCCCGCAGGTATGGGACCAATGACAGGAAGAGCTGCCGGTTATTGTGCCGGCTATCCGGCGCCGGGCTTTATGAACCCTATTGGCGGCAGAGGCTACTGGGGCCGGGGCAGGGGCAGGGGCTTCTGGGGCCGCGGCGGCGGCCGAGGATGGCGCCATTGGTATTATGCAACAGGTCTGCCTGGCTGGGCGAGAGCGGGCTACGGCTATCCAGCCGCAGGCGGGCCCGGCTACCCTTACGGACCTTACGAAGCGCCGGCGCCGCCGACTCCAACAGCCGAGCAGGAGCTCACCGGGCTCAAACAGCAAGCGGAGTATTTCCAGAGCGCCCTTGATGAGATCAAAGAGCGAATGAACGAACTTGAAAGCGAAAAGGCCGGCAAAGAGTAAGAGCGACTATAAGCCTCGCTACGCAATGGATGCCAGTATAAGCTGAGCAGAAAATGACGTGCTTGCGGCAGGCAGTAGTGCCTGTCCATTGTTCTGTGTCGAGCACTGTTTGGGAAACTTATCTGCAGGAAGGAAGATTATGCCGGAATTTGGAAATCCATTTAGCGGACTTGCGAAGGAACGCAGGCTCACAGACACCGAGCTTGTGCGAGCCATTCGTTTCATTGTGGCGGCTGAGTATGAAGCCGTTCAGTTGTACATGCAGCTGGCAGAGTCCACCGACAATGAGCTGGCTGTGGATGTGCTCCGCGACATAGCAGACGAGGAACGCGTTCATGCAGGTGAATTCTTGAGGCTGCTCCACGACCTGGCGCCCGACGAGAAGAAGCTGTATGACGAAGGCGCCGACGAAGTCCAGGAAATTATAGACAAATTAAAACCAAAGTAAGGCTTCGTCCCGGATTTGCGACCAGCCTGCAAAATCCAGGCGCTGGAAGCTGAGCTTCCATGCTCTTAGGGACTGCCGAAACCTTTCGCAGACCCTACGCATTGGCCTTTTGTTCTTCTTCTTGGGTCTCCAGAAAGGAGTTATGGCGATGCCAATATTTGAATACAAATGCAGGAAATGTGGGCATGTAACTGAATTCCTGGAAGGTACCGGCGGCAACCGTAAGCATGTTTGCGAAAACTGCAAGAGTTCGGATATGCAAAAGCTGCTGTCGAGTTTCGCCGCCGGTAGCAGCAGCAGTTCGAAGTCAGCAAATGGTTCGTGTCCTACCGGAACTTGCCCTCTGTCTTAGAAAGGACATCTTATGAAAATTGTAGTTACGTCCACCGGAAAAACCGTGGATTCGCAGGTTGACCCGCGTTTTGGCCGGGCAGCTTGTTTTGTCATCATTGACAGCGACACGTCGGATTTCACCGTCATCGAAAACGAAAATGCTGCTTCTGCAGGCGGGGCTGGAATCGGCTCGGCCAAGCTCGTAATCGATGCCGGCACCCAGGCCGTCCTGACCGGAAATTGCGGGCCGAAGGCCCAGAGTACCTTAAGCGCCGCCGGCGTCAAATTATACACCGGCGTGGCAGGTACCGTTGAACAAGCGGTCGAGCTTTTCAAGAGCGGCAGGTTGACCGAGGCTGCGAGCCCAAATGTGCAGTCGCATTTTGGCATGGGCAAGTAAAATGCAGGACAAATTCGTTATTGCTGTTGCCAGCGGCAAAGGCGGCACGGGGAAAACGACGGTCGCCGTCAACCTTGCCTATTATCTGGCGGGGCTTGGTCGAAAGGTTCAATATCTTGACTGCGATGTCGAAGAGCCTAACGGCCACATTTTTCTAAAGCCGAAGATAACGGATAGCCGCCCCGTCAGTGTCGATATACCACACGTCGATGCGCAAAAATGCACCGCGTGTGGAAGGTGTGGCGAAATCTGTCAGTACAGCGCGATCGTCTGCATCAAAGAACATGTATTGACCTTCGAGGAGCTTTGCCACTCCTGTGGCGGCTGTCGGCGCATCTGCCCCGCGGATGCAATCGAACCGAGGCCGCTCAATATCGGCCAAATTGAGCTTGGCAGCGCCGGCGGCGTACGCTTCGTCGGCGGCAGACTGCGCATCGGAAGCGTCCGAACAGTGTCCCTGATAAAAGAAGTGAAAAAACACATTCAAGACGGCTGTGTGACAATAGTGGATGTCCCGCCGGGTACGTCCTGCCCAGTGGTTGAGGCCGTCAAGGGCGCTGATTTCGTTCTGCTGGTTACCGAGCCGACCCCGTTCGGCTTGAATGACCTGAAGCTGGCGGTGGGCCTGGTCAGGGAAATGAAATTAGCTTTCGGCGTTCTAATTAACCGTGACGGCATCGGCAACGACGAAGTGGAGGAGTATTGCAAAGCCGAAAACATAGAAACTGTCATGAGGCTGCCCGACGACCGGCGTATAGCGGAGGAATACTCGTCCGGCCGGATGATAGTGAACATATTTGGCGAATACAAAAAGCAGTTTGCAGAACTCTGCGAATATCTGCAAGCCGCAAAGGAACAAATTGATGAAAAGAGACGATTACGAATTCGGAGAAAGAATATCTCGTGACCTGCGGGCTCGCAGAGCAGCACGAAAAATCCTCGGAGTCACAGAGGAAGCCGGCGAGCAAGACCTCAAAAGAGCGTACAGGCAGGGGTCACTAAAGTACCATCCGGATCATAATCCGCACGACGCAGATGCAAAAAAGAAGTTCCTGCTGGTCAAATGCGCGTATGAACTCCTGGCAGAAGATAAACCATCTCAAATGGTGTTGGACGAAATCAGATCCTGGTCGGGCGTCCCGGAAGACGAAAGATATCAACTCGATAATCTCTGGGGCCACTTCCTGTGGTGGCGCGACAAGTTTTTCGGGTAAATACGGGGTCGGCTGATATGGATAAGTATTTGCAATCCTGCGGGACCGAATTCTGGCAGAACGTTTTTAGAGCTGAGGCGGATTATATCTTGAAAGAGTTAACGGACGCTGAAAACATCTTAAGTGTCGGCTGCGGCCCCGCTATTATAGAGAGGGCTCTAAGCCAGCATGGTTTCAATGTCACCGGCCTGGATATTTCCAGGGAGGCCCTAAATCAGGCGCCGGACAGCATAAGAACTGTGGTGGGCGCGGTGGAAAATATGAGCTTTGCAGACTGCTCTTTTGATGCCGTTATCTATGTCGCCTCTTTACAGTTTATTGATAAATATAGGCAGGCTATTAAACAAACTGCGCGTGTCCTCAAACCGCACGGAAAACTCCTGGCTATGCTGCTCAACCCCGCTTCCAAGTTTTTTGGCGAGAAGGCCCAAAATTCCGGCTCTTACGTAACCAGGATTAAACGTACAGACCCCACAGAGATTGCGACAGCAATTGCAGAGTATTTTTCCGTGCAGACCGAATATTTCTTGGGAATTCAGGGCCGCGAAATCTTCAACACCGTTGAACCGAATTTGGCAGCCCTTTACGTCATAAAAGGAAAAAAGAAGCAATAGCTGTGAAGGAAACAGAAAGTTGAAAGAGATAGTGGTCATAAGCGGTAAAGGGGGCACAGGAAAGACCAGCATCGTTGCCTCGTTTGCCGCGCTCGCAACCAACGCCGTGCTTGCCGATTGCGACGTTGATGCCGCAGATTTGCATCTCGTATTGCAGCCGGATATAAAACAGACGCACGATTTCAGCGGCGGCAAGCTCGCTTCTGTTATTACGGAAAAGTGTATAGGCTGCGGCAGGTGTGAAGAGGTATGCAACTTCGACGCTCCTGTTTTTGCCGGCCCGGCCAACGATGTGGTCGGAAAGACGTATGTTATTGATTCCATCGCGTGTGAAGGATGCGGCGTATGTGTGCGGTTCTGTCCGGTGGACGCAATAGAATTCAAAGATGCCGTCAATGGTCAGTGGTTCGTGTCGCAAACACGGTTTGGACCGATGGTTCATGCCAGGCTCGGCATCGCACAGGAGAACAGCGGCAAGCTGGTTTCCGTCATTCGTAAAGAGGCCGGACGGTTGGCCGGCGAGCAACAGAAAGACATCATAATCGTAGATGGCGCCCCCGGCATCGGCTGCCCCGTTATAGCGTCCATCGCCGGCGCGGACCTGGTTCTTATTGTGACCGAACCGACCGTTTCAGGAAGCCATGACCTGAACAGGGTGCTCGAACTCACCAGGCATTTCGGAATTCCAACGGCGATTTGTATCAACAAGTACGACCTCAATCCTGCGATGGCAGGGACGATTGAAAAGCATGCGCAACAGGAAGACTTGAACGTGGTCGGGAGAATCAACTATGATAACGTCGTGACAGAGGCTCAGGTTGCCGGCAAAAGCATCGTAGAGTACGCCGACGGACAATTGAAAGAACAAATAATCTCGCTTTGGGAATCTTTGCTTGATATGGTGAAGGAATAGTCAATAAGGAGCATTCAAAATGGCGCCGAACACAACCTATAAGGTTCTGGTTCTGAGCGGCAAAGGTGGCGTCGGCAAAAGCAGTATCGCCGCGAACCTGGCTGTGTGGCTCTCGATGCAGGACAGAAGGGTCGGTCTCTTGGATATCGACATACACGGACCAAGCATACCGAAACTCCTGAATCTCGAAAGCCGCCGAGTGGAGGCCGATGGAAACACAATTAAGCCCGTCTCCTACAGCGAAACACTTAAGGTGCTGAGCATAGGCCTTCTGCTGGGCAGCGATACCGACGCCGTCATCTGGCGCGGACCAATGAAGCACAACCTTATTCGACAGTTTATGACCGATGTCAACTGGGGCAACCTGGACTATCTGATTGTCGATTGCCCACCCGGTACGGGCGACGAACCGCTTTCAATTGCGCAGTTACTGGGCGTCATCAAGCCGCATGGCGACCAGACAGAGACCCGCCAAACAGGCCCCACTGCGGCGGTTATTATTACCACACCTCAGCAGCTCGCCGTAATAGATGTCAAAAAGTGTATTACATTCTGCAGACAACTGAGCTTGCCCGTCCTGGGCGTTATTGAGAACATGAGCGGCTTTGTGTGTCCGCATTGCAATCGCAAAACGGACATATTCAAGTCCGCGGGCGGCGAGCAAATGGCAACAGACCTCGCTGTGCCGTTCCTGGGAGCCGTTCCCATAGATTCGGCTATGACCGCGGCCGGCGATGCGGGTCAACCCTTCATCTGCTCTGAAAAACAAAACCGGGCTGCAGAGGCCCTCGCAACCATATTTCAATCCCTCTTTGCGAAACTGAAAGAGCTTGAACCTGCTATGGAGGATAAAGATAAAATGAGAATTGCAATTCCTATAACAAACGGAAGACTTTCAGCACATTTCGGACATTGTGAACAGTTCGCCATCGTTGACGCCGACCCTGATTCAAAACACGTAACGAATACAGAGCTGCTGACACCACCGGCCCACGAGCCCGGAGTGCTTCCCAAATGGCTGAGCGGGCTGTGCGTCGATCTGGTTATTGCCGGAGGTATGGGACAAAGGGCGCAGCAACTGTTTGCACAAAACAACATTGACGTAGTGGTCGGCGCAGCCGATAATCCACCTGACGAGTTGGCCCGGCAGTACCTGACAGGCCGGCTTGAGTGTGGACAGAATATCTGCGAGCACTGACAGTAAAGATCAAACGGAATTGTCACTATGCCGAGACCGCGACATTGCAGACGGGTAGGATGCCTGCCCCAAAGCACGTACTACAAACCGAGAGGAATCCCCCTATCCGTTCTTCAACATGTCACGCTGACGGTTGATGAGCTCGAGGCCATTCGCCTGGCCGACCTTCAGGGGCTCTATCAGGAGCAGGCGGCGGAGAAGATGAAGATTTCACGCCAAACGTTCGGGCGAATTATCGAATCCGCACACAAAAAAATTGCCGATGCCCTGGTCAACGCAAAGGCCCTTGCCATCGAAGGAGGCCCCTTTGAGATCGACCCCGCTGCGAAAATACCCGAACCCCCACACCGCTTTCGGCGCGGTTTCGGCGGGCGCGGCGGCCGCCGAAGAGGCCATGGACACAACCCGCAGTCATAACCCAAAGTGGGCTACAAATCAAAGCCCGCTATCTTCGCGCCGCAGTCGGGACAGCAGGAATCCTTAATATGGTTGGCGGCGATGCGATAGCCAAACCGCTCAATCAACATCCTGCCACAGTTGTAGCAAAACGTGCTCTCTGACCTTGCCCCCGGCACGTTGCCTGAGTAAACGTAATGCAGCCCGGCTTCCCTGCCAATCTGCTCGGCACGCTCGAGGCTGCTGACCGGCGTAGGAACCGAATCGAGGTACTTGTACTGCGGATGGAACCGGCTGATATGCCATGGGACATCCGCACCGGCTTCAGAAACGATAAACTCCGCCAGCTTCTTTAGCTCATCTTCGGAGTCGTTTTCCCCCGGCACCAACAGCGTGGTAATCTCAAGCCAGATGTCGGTTTCTTTCGCAATATACCTGATTGTCTCAAGCACAGGCTGCATTTTTGCCTTACACAGTCTCTTATAGTAATCCTCGCTGAAGGCCTTGAGGTCGACGTTAATTCCGTCGAGCCATTCGGCCGCAAAGTCAATGGCCTCGCGGGTCATATAGCCGTTGCTGACGAAGACGTTTGTGAGTCCGTGCTCTTTGGCCGGCCGGCCGCAGTCGGCGCACAGTTCCATAAAAACGGTCGGCTCCGTATACGTGTATGCGATGCTGCTGCACTTGCTGCGAACAGCCGCCGCCACAATCTGCTCCGGCCTTATTGCCTGACCGTCGATTCGCCCATCCTCGACGGCCGCCTGGCTTATCTGCCAGTTCTGGCAGAAATCACAGCGAAAATTGCAGCCCATCGTCGCAATGGAAAAGCTGCTTGTCCCCGGCTGAAAATGAAACAAGGGCTTCTTTTCGACGGGGTCGGGATTGGCCGAGCATACCTTGTAGTAATTCAGCGAATAGAGCACCCCATCGAAGTTTTGTCGCACGCAGCACCGGCCGAGCCTGCCGTCGGCAATCAGACACCGATGCGCACAGAGGTTGCACCGAACCTTCTTGTCATCGGCCTTATCCCACAGCACCGCCTGCTTCAGATTATCCTTGCTCGCTTCCATGGTTGACTTCTTGATCGAACCTGGTTTTGTTTTAGATGATCAAAGATACAGAAAACACGCAGAAAAATCAACGAATATCTCAGACTGTCGTGGTACCGAGCCGGGCGTTCAGAAGCAGTACGAGACTTCTGAGTAGCGAAAGCGTTGAGCGTATTGTCAGCGGGGATGGAATTATTGTTGGAATAAGAAGCGGCGCAGCCCTGGCAATCTCATATCTATTGGTCATCATTATCCTTGTATCCGGATATGAACTGCGTGATGTCCATAGACGGAACTCTCGTATTAAGGTTCTTTATGATCGGCCTGGCGCGAGCAGGATCCAAACGATACAATGCGCAACACATGTCTTTAACATAGGAAGCATTTTGGTCACTGATGTGCTCAGGTACCGCAGCCACTATCCTATCAAAAGAGTCCATGTCTTCTAACCAGGCAAGAGTCACGGCCGCCTGAGCGCGCACCTGCATGTCCCCATCGGCCAGAAAAGGCCTGACGAAATCGATGGCGTTCGGATCGCGTGTGGTTTGCAGGGCCGCCAGAATATAATAGGTGGAAGTACGAGATTTCTGCTTGAGCATCCTCACCAGATACGGAGCGGCGGCCTTAGCCGGTCTGCCAATATCGTATACCGTCAAAACGGCTGTGTTTAAGTTATAACCGGGCTCGGATTTCGCAAGGAGATCCACCAGGGGCTTCACCGCAGATTCACCGAGATCTCGAAGGTGCTTCCTCACAAAGTAGTCATACCGTCTCCTGTAATTCCCGGGCGCCGTCGTGGGCGATAGATAACGCGACAAGTTAATAGCTTTCTCATTAGGGTCCGCTATACTCAGGACCTGCTGAAATTCCCAATAGAGCAGGTAGTCCCCGACACGCTCTGCGAGATGTGGCTCTTTTTTGAGCTGCTCCTTCACAGCCTTTTCCGGCTCATCGGCTAAACATGCGAGAAAATAGGTTTTCATTGATAGCGGCTGAAGGTCCTCCGGGTCAGCAATGCCGAAGAGCCCATTTTGGCTTTTGTGATCATAGTTTTCACCTGTTCTGTGAAGAAACCAAATGTTGTCCTTGCCCGCATCTTCCACGAGAGGCACGGGACTGAACCCGCTGTTGCCGGTATCCAATATCTCAATTCTGTCCTTCGGAAAGTCCTCTTGGCCGGCATGAATATCTATCTTGCCGCCATCCTTTGGACAACGACCACCAATATACGGGTCAAGGCCATAGTGAATGACGATCGGTATCTCTTTCTCATCAAGATTTCCTTTCAAAACCTCCGTGATGGCAAGCGTGGCATGATGCTCCCAGCTGCGGCCCCGATTATTCTCCCTCTCGTGCGGAACATACTTGACAGAGTCGGCCTCCAGATGGCCGACAACAATATGTTCCGAACGCGCAACCAGCACCGCGTCTTCGACGTGCATGCGAAGCCACGCATTGCAAACAGAGTTCGCAAACACGGTGTAAAACGCACACACTATGGTCAACTTTGCCAAATGCTTCATATTGGTGCCTGCCAACACAATTCTCCCTACATTATATCAAACCTACAGCCGAGGTCTCCAACACAAACACCTTCTTCGTCTTAGTAGTATCTTTCATTTTGCAGGGTAAGTTGTCAATAGCTGCTTTTTGATGCCCGGCGCGATTTTAATCAGGGAATATCCTGATTATCTTTGATTCGCCAGTAGCCATCCAAGCCGTTATTCTTGACCAGAGCGCCGGAGGGAACGTGCTTCAAGAGCAGATAGATGGAGGCCAAATCCATGCCGGAAAGCAGGAAGTTCAAGTATGAGACGGCGATGATGATAAGCGGTATATGCGGCCTGACGAAAGCGATCAGTAGAGGCAATATTGAGAGGACCAAAAGCGGGCAGGCACAGATCAATATGTACCTGTTTCGCGGGAGGACGCCTTTGTAATACACATACGGCACCACCATCTTCGGCCAGAACCCCACGATCGACTCTTGATTCATCCCAAAGCCTGGAAGAGACAACAGATGCAGCAGTTCGTGAAAGGGAGCAATGGCCACTATTATGGCCAGACCAATCGGCGCATTTCTGATGTCCATTAACGGCTTTACGTTCGCGCCTGCCAGCCAATACATCAAATGAGACAACAGGCCCAGGACCACCATCAGGGGTAGTAGTATCAGCAGCATCCTGGGCAGGGGCGGCTCAGACACCCGCATCCATCCTTCGCGCTCCGGCTCAAACGCCGGATCCCTCGGCATTGGCCCAAGCCTGAACTTCATAACGCAACCCGCCAGGCCTCTGCGAGAACTTTGATCGGGTGAGTGACTACGCAGTTGCTTATATGTTCGATCTGCATTTTGCAGGCGCTGCACTCGGTCAGGACATATTTCGTGGAGGCGGATTCCAGTGCATCCGCGAGGCGTTCTGATATTTTCGAGGATAGATCGTAGTTTTTCTTCTGCATACCGAAGGTTCCGGCGATGCCGCAGCATCCGCTGTTGAGGTCAACCACTTTGACGCCGCAGACCTTCTCCAGAAGTACAATAGTCGCCCCCGCGCCGCCAATCGCAGACAAGTGGCAGGGACAATGATACGCAAAATCGCCCGCCTTGTCACTGCGAGGAGTGTAGCGACGAAGCAATCTCTCCCTTTCCGCTTGCCCAACCGCCTTCAACTTCCCCTCTTTGAATAGCCCTAACAGATAACTCATCAGCTCAATAGTGTTCTCCGACACCAGTTTGGCATCCTCGCCCGCCACGAAATGCCGCAATTCCTGCTGCAGACAAAGCGCCGCGCTCGGTTCCGAACACACTATCTTGTAACCTTGCCGAACAGCCCTGGAAAGATGCTTGACGTCGTACCTGATGTCGCGCCGGGCAGTCTTGACGTCACCGTACACTATCGCCGGCAGGGGGGCGGGCCTCTGTTTCGGCAAAATCACCTCGACGTCATTTTGCCTGAGCACCTCAAGCACGGCGAACCCCAGCTCGTGGTCGTTGTAATTTGCATACGTATCGACGAAGTAGGCCACTCTGTCAATGGGCTTGTTTATCGGCCCACACGACTCCAAATACTCCCGCCCGGCCTTTATGAATGACCTGCTCGCAAATTCCGGCATGTCCCTTCGCTTATCCAGCCCCGCCGCCTTGTCCAAAAACCACTTCGTAACGGGCAGTCCCGTCACGAAATTCGAAACAGGCCGGAACAAACTTCCAACCATACTCAGATAACGGTTGTGACTCAGAACAAATTCCGCCCTGCGCAATCGCCGACGTTTGACATAAGCGGCCCGCGCCGCCGCAATCAGCTTTGAAACATCGACGCCCGAGGGACATTCGACGGAGCACGCCTTGCAGTTTACACACAAGTCAAGGAACTTGCGAAACTCGGCGGATTGAAAATCTTTGTCATCCAACCGGCCCGTCGCCCAGAAGCGAATAATATTCGCCTTGGCCCTGGAGCTGCCCAGCTCGTCACCCAGCGCGCGAAACACGGGACACATTCGCAGACTGGATTCCGTGCTCAGACAAACTCCGCAGCCGCTGCACTGCTCCAGTTCGAAGCGCAGCTCATCCTTTTCAAAGATGAGGTCTGACTTTATCCTTTCCGGCAGGACCTGATGCGCCGCCCGCAGATTTTTAGTCATAATGTTCACGTCGGCGCTGATTATTTTTCCCGGATTCATCAAATCCTCCGGGTCGAAAATCTTCTTGATTTCGCACAGCAGGTCGTAGAATTCGTTGCCATACTGTCTTCGTATGAATGCGGCCCGAACCAGGCCGTCGGCATGTTCGCCGCTTATCGTGCCGCCCAGCGACCATGCCAGTGAAAAAACGTCGTTTGCAATCGACCGCATCTTCTCGACCTCTGCCGGGTCGCTCAAGTCCAAATATGGCCGCACGTGCAGCTCACCGTCGCCCGCATGACCGTAGAAGGACATCGAAATCCCGTAGCGCTGTGCAATCTGCTTCATCCCCGATATGTACTCGACCAGCCTGGTGTTTCCGACAGAAACATCCTCGATAAACGGCACCGGGTGTTTGCTGCCCTTATTGCTGTCCAGCAGGGGAACCGCATCTTTGCGCGATTTCCATAGCCGCTGCTGCTCAAGTGCGTCAACAACGATTCTCCGCCCCGACGCAATTGCGCCGACCGCCGAGTCCGTCCGTTCCATCGCGCCTCTCACCTCATTCTCACTGCTGCCCGTATGCTCAACCAAGAGAACCGCCGCAGCGCCGGCGGGCAGGATGTCACGGTATTCGGGCAGTGCCTCGCGCGCCATACCAAGCAGAGTTCTATCCATCAGCTCACAGGCCGATGCGCCGCTATCGACGATAATCGGGACCACCCGTGCGGCCTTTTCAAGCGAGTCAAACTCAAGCTGCAGCAGACCTTTTGCCGGCGGCAGCTCAACGGTTCTTAGCGTGATCTCTGTGAAAATCGCAAGCGTCCCTTCCGAACCCGCCAACAGTCGCGCCAGATCAAGCCGACCGTCATGGCAAATTCCCGCGACGGTGTATCCGCTGCGATTTCGCCTCGTTTCGGGCAGCGCGTTGCGTATGACCGCTTCTTTGTCTGAAAGAAGCGACAGACATTTGCCGGCGAGGTTGGCCGCTCTGTCATCTTCCAGCTGCGCCGGGTCGACATTGTTTTTGAATTCCACGATGGTTCCGTCGGCGAGCACCGCCTTGATACCTTCGACGTAATCCGCCATATAGCCGTACAGCAGCGAATGAGCGCCGGTCGAATTATTCGCCACGCACCCGCCCGCTGTCGCCCGATTGCTCGTCGAAGGATCGGGACCTATCTTCCTGCCAAATCCCGACAAACACTTGTTCAAATCATCTAATACGACGCCGGGCTCACAAACCACCCTTTCTCCGCCCTCGCTCACATGCAGAATCCTGTTCATGTACCGCGCCATGTCGAAGACGATGCCGCTGCACAATGACTCGCCCGCCACTCCGCTGCCCGCCCCCCGCGCCGCCACCGGTATCTTGTGGTGCCCCGCATACTTGACAACCGCCACGACGTCCGCCGCGTCACGCGGCGCCGCCACGATTGCCGGAACGATTTGGTAAATGCTCGCATCGGTGCTGTATGCCGCACGGTGCAGCACATCCGTGTAGACATCCCCCCGAACAACATTGGCCAACTCGGCAGCTACTCTCTCCGGCTCTGACAACATCGCTCGGTCTATTCCTCAAAATCGCATGGCAAAAACTGCGCCTGAGCAATGCTGCCGGTCGCTCGCAAAACCGCAAGGTCGTCCTCACCGACCTGACCTCGAATGAACTGCTGGACTACCGGATGTGGATGGTTGCGAATATGGTCGGCATCGCCGTCGGCTATAATCCTGCCGTGATGAAGCATAATAATGCGATCCGCAATCTTGTACGCGCTGTTCATGTCGTGAGTAACCACAACCGTCGTCTCACGCAGCTCACGCTGAAGCTTCAATATAAGCTCGTTGATTATGTCCGAGCGTATGGGGTCGAGACCCGTCGTAGGTTCATCATAAAGAATGACTTTCGGGTTCAGCGCAATCGCCCGCGCCAGCGCTACCCGCTTGCGCTGGCCCCCGGAAAGATTCGCCGGATAATAATTCTGATAGCCGTCAAGACCGACCATCGCCAGTTTGGCCTTGACAATCTGTTCGATCTCACGGCGCTGCTCTATCGTGCAGTGCTGCTCTATCGGAAACATTATGTTTTCAGCCACGCTCAAACTGTCGAACAACGCTCCCCCCTGGAAAAGAAAACCGTAGTTTATCCGTATCCGGTTTAGTTCGTTCTCGCTCAGATCGTCGATTCGCCTGCCCTTAAAATAAACCTCACCCGAGCTCGGCCGCAGCAAAACGATCAAGTGCTTTATTAAAACGGTCTTGCCGCACCCGCTCGGACCAATCACCACCGTGGTCTTGCCCTCCTTTATCGTCAGAGAAATATTGTCAAGCACCACGTTCCTGCCGAACTTCTTGGTGACATTCTTCAGAACAATGACGCCATCCTCCGGCGTTGCCGGCTGATGTTCTGTCTCGTCGGCCTTTTCCATTTCCACAGACACCCTTTGCCAAAAGATTTAACCGCTCTCAAACCAGACTCTTGACCGGCCAAAAAATCGCGTATATCGCCTTGAAAATCACCACCAGCGCGAAATCCAGCGCCAATATCGATATGAAGCTCGCCACAAACGCCTGTGTGCACGCCTGCCCGACGCCGTGCGCTCCTTCCCTGCACGTAAAGCCCTTGTAACAGCTAATAATCGCAATCGCGCCTCCAAAAAAGAACCCCTTTATAACGCCGATGCCGACGTCCCACAGCTCCACCCCATACGCACTGAAGTTCCAATAGGCCCGACTGTTTATCTCGAGCTGGAAGAAACTCACGAAAGCGCCGCCGAGAACACCCATCAAATCCGCATAGATAATCAACGCCGGCGTCAACAACAGGCACGCCAGCACACGCGGTGCAACCAGATGTTGAACCGGGTCCGTCCCCATGCTCCTGACCGCATCAATCTGCTCGGTCACGTTCATCGTTCCAAGCTCCGCCGTCAGCGCTCCTCCGATACGCCCCGCCAACATCACCGCCGCCAGCACAGGCCCCAGCTCCTTGACCACAGAGATGTTGATCAACACCCCAAGGTGCTCCTCCAAACCTATACCCGCAAGCTGGTCGTACGCCTGCACCGCCAACGTCATGCCCACAAAGGCACCGGTTATCATGATTACCGGAACGCTGCGAACGCCGATGATATTCATCTGAATCCAGATTAACGGATACGTCCGGCTCCGAAGACAGCTCCTCCCCGATGCAACTATCGACTGCCATACGAACCTGCCAAAACGCCCCAGATTACCCACGTCCTCAATCGTCCTGGCTCCCAGCGCCGCAAGCATAACCTCGTCTCCAAAAAAGACTGTCAAAAAATGCTGTACGCTATCCTCCCTCTGCCGTCAGTGTCCGCCTGCCCAACCGGTCCATATTGAAGATCGCCGAATCCGTCTTGCCCGTCAATCAAAAAAACAACCTCTTTCTTTCGTAAACAGCAGCCGTTCACTTCAATCCCAGCTTGCATTTCTTCACCTACAGATTCTGCTGCTTGTCTTCCAGGCATTTCGCTATTTGCCTCAATTGCTCGTTCATCTGCTCGGCCTGCCGCTTAAGCTCCTCTATCTGCTTATGCATCGTTCTGAAGCCCAGAATGTTCGGCAGGAAGACAAAGAAGAAAACCAGCGCCAGCGTCCCGCCGATGGCTATGAAGCTCACCCAGCACAAAATCTTTGCTACCAGATCGTGCATGCCAGCATCCATCGGCCACAGGCTCCTCAACCATTATTACTTGCCCTGCGTCAGCGGGGTCATAAAGGCTCACTACAATATATCACCCCCCGACGCCGATGTCTAACCAAAATACATGCCTCCTGAATCTCCTCTTAAAGCGCACCTCATCTGACGCCCGATACGTGCACCGGATGTGCGCCCCGTCCGCTGAGACTACCTCCCATCTTGCCCGCCTGTTGTTAGAGCCTATCCGAATTACCCCTGTAAACCAGAGAGTCGTTGTCATTCTGAGCGCAGCGAAGAATCTCAAGCCGACAGATGAGCTCTTTTCCCATTCGCCAGCCAGATGTTTCGCTTCGCTCAACATGACAATTGCATATAGGTTATCAGGATAGGCTTAGTCTAATCCCCCGGCCGGCATTTCTCTACTTCTCATCCGCCGCCCACTCGAACTTCGGATGCTGCCCGATCGCCGATACAATCAACTCCTCCAGCTTTCCCTCCTCCGGCGCCTCGGCGATAATGAACCTGTACGATGCCAATAATGATAGAAGGGCCTCTTTGCTCTTTTCCGCAGAATCAGACCGAACGATTATATCTTGCCATACGTTCGACTCTTTGGAATATACCTCTGCGCTCAGTTCGCCGCCCCTCCCTGCTCGCTCAAATCGGACCAGCCCCCTCACATACCTGCCTTCAAAAATCCCTGCACTGCTTGCCCTGACCGAAAGCACCGCCTTGGCGATAGACAAGATTAAGTATTCCTTGAATTCATCAGGTTCAGCCGTGAAGACCTCAGAGTACTTCATCGGCATCGTCCGGGCAACTCTGACGCTCCAGGCAAACCGGTCCTGCATCATCTCCCGCGCCACGCGGCGTGCAACAGGATGTACCTCCGACCTTTCCCACAAATAAGGCTCCCTCACCGACATGCTCAGGTCTTTCGACCAGACGTCGAAGTCAGCCGCCAGGTCATTGACGTCCACTCTCAGATCATCGTAATTGCTCGAAAATGGCCGAAGAAATCCTAACCCCAATCCCTTGCTCTCAATAGTCACCCCAATCCCGTAGCACTTTATCGAATCCACCTGCTCAGAAGCAAACGCAAACCTCGAATAACCCAACGAGAAAGATGCCTCTTGCTCATTGCCCGGCAGTTCGATGTTACTCGCCGGCACGCTGAGTCTTTCGAATATGTCTTGGTCAGAAATGAGTCGATGATATGAATAACACCGCCGCAGGCCCGGCAGCACAAGCCAAATAAGAACCGCCAGCGCCGCCGCAACCGCCCAGCCAATCCACTTGCACTTCTTGCTCACTACAAACCAAATGCCCCAAGTGCCTGTCTGCCCACTGCAACCCGCCTGCCGCGCAAACACCCTCACCAATCAAATACGGACACAAAAAATATACCGCGAAATATCTCCAGGCCGCAGCAAAACTCGGCACTACCGCGGATATGCCTCCAAATGAATCACCTTCGCCGCTTCTCCGTCCGAAACAACCTCAGCCGCACCCACAATTCTCGAACCAAAAACTCTGTAAGTCTGAGGCGATTCCTTCTTGCACTTCTTGAATTGCTTGAACTCCTCAAGGAACCTTGCCGCCTGGCCCTGGTCTACAACCTGCCGCGTTTTCTCATCCGTTCGATAAGCTCCCAGCGCCGCACTTTGCATCAACCGCGGGACCATCTTCTTGAACAGCTTCGGCGATGTATAAACGTCCGCACACAAAATCCTGCCGCTGTTCGCCACCACCATCCCGGCCAGTTGCTTATTCTGGCTCAGTATCTTATTGGATGCCGTCGCATAATACTCAATAACCTTCTGAATGTCTTCGTCCTTGAAAACATCAGCCAGCGCCATCGTTCTACTGACCACGCCGAGCCTGCGAAGTTCAAGTTCAATTGCGATATGTATGTTCTTTTGATTCGCAAACGTGACAAGCTCCTTCCGTATCGCCGGACTTGCCATCCCAAGATAAGCGAAATACTCCGAGTCGCCCATCCGTCTCGATTCCTCTATCAAACGCCACTTCTCGAAGCAGAACGCCTTAACATCAAGCTCCGGCTCTTCAGCCTTTTGCTGATTCTCCTCGCCCTCAACAGCTCCTGGACCACCCGAACCAAAAGCCCCGCCTGCTGAAACCATAGTCCCCGAGTCGCCGTTCACCAAATCGTCCCCGCCGGCATCAGATTTCCCGTAGCCGCCGAATCCTCTCGAACTGCCGTATCCACCACTGTAGCCACGGTAGCCTCCGTACCCACCACCGTAGCCGCGGGAACCTCCATACCCACCGCCGTAGCCGCCGTACCCGCCGCGGGAACCTCCGTACCCACCACCGTAGCCGCCGCCCATCATACCACCATATCCCAAACCTCTGCTCTGGTAGCCCCCTCCAAGCATAGAACCGCGAGAAGAGTATGCCGAGCCGCCGTAACCGCGCGAACCGTAACCACCCCCATAGCCGCCGTACCCGCCACCGAATCCGGAGCTCCGCCCATAGCCTAAGCCGCCACCGTAACCGCCGCCCATGAATTGCGCCACGATATCGTAGCTGCTTGGGGGATCCTTCTTGTTTGCACTGCGATTCCCTTGATTCTCCCTGAGTATCACACGGTTGTTCCTGACCGCCTCCTCTAAGGTAACATAGTCCGTCTCCATATCCGGCTCGCTTGTTATCAAAGGAAACACGTGCATATCAGCCACGCCGTCGCCGTCGTGATCGAACTCGTATGTCTGTTCGGCAAGCTCCACCGAAGACAGAAACTTGCTTATCCCTTCCTGTTCCGAGCTGCCTTGGGCTTTTCGCCTCGCTGCCGACGCCGTACCACCCTCGAAACAAACCAGACCAACCAATAAGGCCCCCAACACAACAACCCACGCCGTCCTTTTCTTGTCCGTTCTCATCTTTACTCACCTCTTTCAATCAGCTTTCTTGCCCGATCCTGCCGCGCTTCGAACACTATGTTGCGCTGCTGCTCACGGGCGCCACACGAACGATAGTAAAATAGGGGCTTTCTGCACAAGGATTGGCTCTGGCAAAGTCTGCAAATCAGGTCTCCTCGGTGCCTCGAAAGCACTCCACAGCAATACCCAAAATGCCACGGTTTAGTATAGCACTCCTCCCGTAAAAGGCAATAACAAACCCGAAAGTAACGCCAATCCCATTTTTCTCCACTTTTTTTCCATTTACCCCAAAAAACCCCCTCTTCCACCCCCCGGCAAGACTTCACACCTCGACACTTGTCCGCCTCCGGCGGATTCCTTGTTCCATACTTGTCCGCCGTAGGCGGATTCGATATTCGCTTCTCAACGCGCGATTACCCCCCCCACGCCTTCTGGCGGGCCTGTCTTCGGGGTGCCCCCCGCGTCGTAGGGTGCGATCCCTCGCACCACCAAATCTTCGTTTCACGGCTCAAGATATATTCTCACATTTGCACCCAATTCGATGACCGACACGGCCCAGCCTTTTTGGGGTAAGATTTTCTCCTGAATGCGACGAGCGATTTTATGGGGATAAATCTCAAGCCGTCTTCTATATCGTTGCAAAGTCTGCCGGCTGATAAGTTTTTTTGTTTCCAATGGGAGCAAGATGGCCTCTAGCAAGAATCCCATGCCTTCGCCAGCAACATTCGCAGTGAGCGTAATAGAACTGTCCAACATTTTTCTCTGTGGGTTCAGCACCCATCCTATTCGGTTGAGATACTGTGTGAGTTTCTCTTGAAGGTTCTTAACACACTTCTCTCTAGTATCCGTATCGCAGTTATCTGGCAACTTTTGAAGGGCGTTCCACGCATTTTTGAAGTACTCGTATTCGTGAGACTTTCGAAGCTTCTCAAGTTGGTCTGCACTCATCCCCAGTATTGCTTCTTTTCCAATTATGCACAAATCCTTCTCTTTGACGGTCAGCAATTGCTCTTTGTCAGCTGCTTCCAACCCATCATAGAGATAGCGTTTTGTTACAGGAAGAATAGTATCAGAATAGTCAGGCGGCATCAGAATGTTTAGCTGGTATCCCTCCTTGAAGAATTCGGGCGAATCATTGGCAAACCGACCCTTAAGCCTGTGCGACACCCAGTCCACTCCACAGAGAAAATCGTGCCGGATGTCAAGATATTCTGCTGTTATATCCTTAAATGCCTTTGCCAAAGGATGAGTGAAACCGTCTCTGTGATAACCAAAAAGAGTATAATAGAAATTCCGGCCATAGCCATAATTCTCTCCGTGAGCTCGCTCTTCTATCTCCGAAAGGCAGCGAGCACACTTTTCTACGACATTCTTCAGACTACCTCCAGCCAGGCTGTTCTCAGCGGGGTTAAATACCTCTTCGCGAAGCTGCTTAATACTCTCTTCCCGGTGAAGGTCTCTATTGTTGCTAAATCGTACCACCCTGTCCTTGAGGTACTTTTCACACAGAAGCGCAGATTTCTCGGTCTTATCCGCCATTCTCTGGCTAACGTCATCCTCTCCGATCATAGCGCGCGCAAGCTCGAGAAACGAGTCTTGCTCGAAACGCCGTGTGTTCCATGAGAACAGGACAGGTTTGTACTCAGAACGCAGGGCGGATTTCGGATCGCTAATATTCAGCAATTCAAAGACCTCCGGCATCCATTTCAGGTCGGTAACGAAGTTCACCGGTACAAATAGATGGTCGTAGAAAAGCGTGTAAAACTGCGTCCAAAACGCCAGGTCGCGCGGTTCGTAGGTCGGTCTATCGAAGATACCGAATTTCCTTCCATATTTCCGACCCTCTCTGAAATCTACAAGTTCTTCATCCCAGTATAAGAATAGTACATCCATGGGACAATCCTTTCAGTTCTCCAATTGCTTTGCGGGTACCCTTCTTATCTTTTCACGTATAACAAACCGTATCTCCTTTGTTCGCCCTCAAACCATGTACAAGTCTTTAGACTGGGTCCCTTTCGGGCGGTGCGCCTTGTTCCTCGCGGCCCGCGTCCTTCTCCTTCCTCTTGAGTCCTTCGTCTCACGTCTTCGGCATTGGCTCGCCAATTCATAACCACCTTCTAACCGCTCACCATTCACTCACAAACCCCACGCACCCATGTTTCCCCATAGCATGTCCCCTCACCCACTATGTAGAAACCTTGACAATGGCGAAACCGATGAGCTCTTTCAGTATGTCCATCGCTTTGGCTTCTAGCTTACCCTTTTCGAATGAAATATACCCTAAATCCCTGAAGTTACTCGGAAAATCTACCCCCTCCTCTTTCATGATTACTATCCTGTTATCATACAGGTACCCGCTGGCGCCCAACTCGTAGACCACGTTTTCGCTGGGCCGCCAAACAACTTCATCGCTCTTGGTTCTGAATTCCTCATCCGCCGTGAATATTAGTATCGCGCAGTTGCAACTTTTCATAATCTCCCGAATCTTTCCACTGATCGGCCGGCCCAGATTGGGTTCGTCTATAGCGACCTTATAGGGGATCCTAAACTGGTCCAAGATCTTCTTCAGTTGCTCCAACGCTTTCTTGTTTTTCCCATGACCAACAAATATGCCCTGTCCCAATTGCCCACTTTCATACACCTTTTCCGAAATGGGTGTTTCCCCTTCCTCTCTCAATTCCTGAGGGCCTCGGCCTTCCCCTCCAGCCCTCTCCTCCTCACCCACTGCCCCAGCCCCCACCCCTTTCCTGCCAATAAACTCGTCTAGTGGCTCGACACTAAAACTGAATCGTGTTTGCGCGCCCTTCCTCCCCAGTACAAGCGTTCCCAGCTTTGCGCCATCCGCAACCTGAAAGAAACATACCGCTTGCTCTTTTAGTACCTTATCATTGTCACCTACCTCCTCCGGAAAATGCTCGTGCCAATGAGCTGCAACATCTGTCGCCGTCAAGGAATCCTCTTGCCGAATGGCAGCACGCTCGACCATTGCGAAGTACGCTGGTGTATTGCGTATTACCTTCCTCAACACCTTCACCCGTCTTTCATCGGACTTTCCAAACTCTCTACCGTCACCCGTAAGCGTCAAGCGTTCTCCCCGCTTTTCTATCAGACCCCAAGAACTCAGAGCGCTAAGCTTGCGTGCATCCAGCCTCTTTGCATCAAGCACCGCTTTAGCCTCTTTAATAGTTGCACCGGTTGGCTTGTTTGCTAAATAGCCTAACACCTCTTCAATATCTCTCTGCGTAGTTCTTACTGGTAACCCCATGCGATCCTCCCTTCTCTAACCCGCATATTTCACAGGGGAATCAAAATCAGCGGCGACGGGTAATTTTGGCTGAAAGTTGGTTCAGCAGGCTTGTTTTGACACATTCGGCGCACAACAGCCCCTTACCCCCATACAGCAATCG
>Ga0307378_10000401_pt1 | contig 75894 bp, 55 predicted proteins | sample UN1MG_FD_202238 | JGI IMG/M metagenome (GOLD analysis project Ga0307378, IMG submission 202238) | Soil microbial communities from Risofladan, Vaasa, Finland - UN-1 | ecosystem: Environmental > Terrestrial > Soil > Coastal area > Acid sulfate soil | place: Finland: Risofladan, Vaasa | collected... | reverse complement strand
CTGACCCGGTAGAAGCTGGCCTGCACCTTACGCCTATGTTGCCGGATCCGTCCTTGACGCCGGCCTCGTAGTTCCACACATCATTGTGAACGCCATAGCCATCGTCCACGTAGAAGTAGCTGTTACCGTACGTGCTATCAAACACGGACGCGCGTACCTCGCCTTGAATCCTCATCAGGATGCCAACGTTGTTCAAACCGCGGCACATCATGGCAGGGGATTGCGTCGCATCGTTCACTACCGCTCCCTGACCGCCGTAGGTTCCTCCACCGGTGTCCAGGGTTTGACAGACAAATGGCAGGGGAGTACTGTTCCCGGTCGAGTTCACCGCCACCGAGGTGGCGTTGATGACACGTTCGCCATCCACAGTCGCCGCCGTGCCTTCCACGGTCATACTGTAGCCGGGCGAAACAGCAGCATTCGAAACCACTCTGATGCCATTCGAGCGATCACCTGCCTCAACCGCGAACCCTGTGCGCCCGAATCCTCCTCCGCCAGCGTCGCCATAGAAGTTGGCGCTCACGACCGCGTTAGAGAGGATCACCGGATGGCCATCAGCGGCCTTCCTGGCCTCATCCACCGTTATGCAGGGAACCGTGGAGCTCCATGGGATGGGATAGTAAACCATGTCGCTGACTTGCCTTGGACTCTTAGCACCAACGGCGACCACCTTCTTCAAGAATGTGATCGCGCTCTCACCGACCGTCGCCACGACGTACTCCATCGTGCACTCAGCGTAATCTATGGGATGCACGGTGTATGGCACAGTGTAAACCTGGATCCCCAAGTTATTCTCAGGCGGGTAATTCGTCCCACAATGATGGTGGCCACCAAAAACAGCTTTGACGGTATGCTTGCTCGGGTACTGAGCCAGGATGTTGTACAGCGGCCTGATGGTGGAGCCATGCTCTCCGGTCATCCAATCGGGATTGTGCACGAAGACCAGTGTCGGGAAGTGCCATGGATTGTTCGTGTGGAAGCATAGATCGTTCACAAGCCACTGCCGCTGGGCCGACGATATGTCGCCGGCCACCACATCATTGGAATCCATGATCACGAAGTGAATGTTGCGCCAGTTGAACGAGTACCAGCGCTGCCCGTGGTTGTAGAAGCGATCGTAGACATCCGGATTCACGGAGGCATCGAGCATGCTATTCATGGGATATGGAGGGACCTGCGAGCAGAACCAATCCATCTTGATCTGGGTTACGTCCGGCTTCGTTGAAGGAACATCATGATTGCCGACCGCTATGTAAATCTCCGTTCCAGCCTGCCGCCACTTCTTGAACGCTTCGTCTAGGATTCTGATCTCTTCCTCAGTGCCACCAGGAATCATGTCCCCCCCAACGTCCCCTGCACAAATGACGAATCCGGGATGCAGGGCGAGAACTTCGTTCTGCAGGCGAGTCACCTGATCATAGGCAATCGGAATCGGCGGCATCCAGTGCAGGTACTGGTACGGGTGAAGATCCGCCGTGATCACAAACTGATTCTGACTCACAGCACACGTGTCGAAGCGCTTAACCGCAGAAGTGCCCGGTACCATGTCCAGAGCACCGGATGACGCATAATACTCGTATAGAGAATCCGGAGTCAGGCCAGCCAGGGTGACGCTGTGCCCGGTGCCTATAGTCGGATCACTGCCGGTCAGCCAGGTCTGCGCTCCGAGTATTCTGTAGTAGACGATATTGCTCGGCGTTCCATGGCTCGACGTCCAGGTCACCAGGCGCGAGGTGCGCGTGCTGCGATTGGGAAAAGCGCATACGTCGCTGGTGACCATCTGCGGAGCGTCAACCACGTAGCCAGCGCCGACGGCAGGCCGGTTGATCGGCTGGTCTGCCGGGGCTCGATCTACGTGAACCGCGTAGGGGCCGTAGGTTATGGTGTTAGGGAAGGCTTGACCGGCGAGGACGCCAGCTCCGAGCAGAACGACCAATACAAGCACGGCCGATTTCATTTTCGTCCGTCCTCTGTTTGCAGCCTAGCGGCGTCACTATGAGATGAACAGACAACTTTGCCGTCACTGTGACACAAACCGGTTCCGGCTGTGTCTTGTGAGCCCAAAATAAGTGCTTCCCAAAGCCGCTTACCCTTATTCTACACCCAGTTGGGCTTGCTGTCAAGCTAATTCCTGCTGCCGCGCGACATGGGAAGCCACCTAGCCCTATCGTGTAAGTTCGAACGCGAGGAAATGGGAACAAGGAAGGAAGGGATACGGGATCGGGGCCACAGGGCTGGGACCCACGCCTGGTTGCCGGTCTCCAAGGTGAGTGCCCTGCGATTGGACGACGCCACAAACGAAAGAAGGTTCCGCGTGTGGACTCATTTCGCAACTTCTTGGCTCTGCTCGCAGCGGACGCTTCTGTATTCTACGGCGAGATGCGCTCGAACGCTGCTAAGCATCAAGACTCTGAGACGATTCGTTGAAGTTCGTGCGGGCCACACGCGATCTCGACAGCTAGTCTGATTCCTCGGTGACTCGCACGATTCTGTTCATCGCGGGATACCCGTCCTCGGCAAGGAGCTGTCTCCGACTGCCGTCCGGGTAGATGAACCTCCTGTAAGTTGCGACATAGAACCCCGGATGCCCTCGATTGATCAACTTCCACTGGCCGGAACCATCGGCAGTTCGATCCTGAATAACCTCGTTCGGAGGGCTGGTGGACCGCGTTTCAGACTCAATGCGAACTTCGTACCCAGGCCGGCAGCGCGACAGAATGCGAAACACCAGGTTCTCGCCCCTGATTTCGCCGTCAATTCGAATCGGAGCAGGCAGGTTGTTCTTAAACTTCAGATCAATATCGTGATAGGCGACCGCCGCGTCACGCCCCAACGGCGCATACCTTGCAGGCCAGTGGTGGTGATGCCTCTCGACTATTTCCAGCCCCGCGAGCAGCGCCGCGTTGTAGAGGGTAGTGGAAACCTGGCAGACGCCGCCGCCCCAGCTTCTGACCAACTCGCCATCATAGCTGACCGGCGCCTTCTTGTAGCCCATATCCGCGGTCCATGGCCCCACAGTCTTTAGAAACGAGAAGGTCTGCCCAGGCTGAACTACGGTATTGGTAATCTTCCTGGTTGCAAGACGGGCATTGAATATCTGCGACTCCGTCCTGCCGCGCAAGGTAGTTACATAGCATCCAATCTCACGTTCGGCGCCCGGAATTGCAGCCGCCCAGACTCCCATGGCCACCACTATTGCGATACTGATTCCCAAAGCATATAGGCGCATGTTCATCTGATCGCAAACTCCGTTTCCTCGGTGGATGCCCTGACCTTCGGCTCGTACATCGCAAAGACCTGCGCCGGAAGGGCATGATATATGCCCGAGAAACCGGCTCGCATCTGATACTCGATCACATGCTGTCCTCGCCATAGTTCATCCACATAGAAGGATATCTTCTCGTCCCTTACATCCTGTCCGATCCACCAGTTGTCCCATTCCCAACTGCTTACGTGTCCTCTGTCGGCGATTTCACACCCGGCGGGGATGAAATCTTCCACCAGCAGATGCCGGACGCGAGCGTTCGCGGTCACGATGAGCCGCACAAGGATTACATCGCCGGCCCTGCATCCTTCTACAGGGGAGCCGATCCTTTGATCTGCGGACTGCTCATAGAACCGGCTTGGAGGATTGAAGTATTGTCTGGTGATGGATAAGCCAGCACCTGTGACCGTAGAGGGCATGTAATCCCTAGCCACATACTGGGTAAGCTTCGTCGAGTAATACAGGTTGCCGACGCCGGCTTTTCGTATCTCCAGACTGTTGCGTCCTTTGAGCAGGTCTCGACTTGTCAATTCGACTTCGAACTCCGGCAGGAAAACCGAATTCCGATCGAAGTGCACCGCCGCGGCGACTTTTCCGTTCACAAGGACTTTGGCATCGAAATCTGGATTGAGCTCCTTGGATACCTTGAGGAACTCCGACACAGCGTAGAGCACCATCGCCGTGTCGCGAGTCGAGTACCAAGCGTCCACCTGGCGCTGTCGCATGAGCCAGCGCACTATCTCAAGTGCACGCGGATCATTCGGGTCAATCTTGAGCACAGCTTGGAGGCTGAGAGCAGTCGCTTCAATATCGCCGCCGTCAAAACCCTCTGGGCTCCCCCAATGGATCATGCCCGGCTCAACGGCTGCACACTCGAAAAGCCTGCGGAGAACGGCCTTCCCCTCCTCGATCTTACCCTCGTGTGTAAAGCTCAGGGTTAGGAGAGCAAGCGTTTCAGGGCTCAAAACTCGCATGCTTGCGATACGCTTTAGCTGGTTATCTACTCGTAGTCCGCCTAATGTCAGCACATAGCAGCCGAAGGCCTTCTCGTCAATGTCGAGGTTCTCGGTTCGCATGTGCTCGGAGAGTCGTTCGAGCCCGCTTCTGAGCACGGCGATGTTTACCGGGAAGCCCGCTTCACGCGCCTGAACCAGCCCGTAGCAGACGTAGGCGGTCATCCAGGGGTCGGACTCGCCATATTCGCACCACGACCATCCTCCGTCATCCAGCTGGAACCGGTAAAGGCGGAAGAGGCCCTTCGTCACCATGTCCGGCAACTCGGCCTCGAGCTTTGCATTCCGCATCCCCAGCTCTCTGAATGAGCGGGACAGGAATACGTCGGGCAGGAAGGAGCTGATGGTCTGCTCGGTGCAGCCATAAGGGTACTGAGCAAGATAATCGAGTGAGCCAAGCATAGCCGCTGCAAGCGACGGCGCGAGCCGCACTCTGAGGCAGGTAGTGCCCGAGATGGAATCGCGACGCACTTGAACGTTCAGCTTCACCGCCGTGGAACCACTCATAGCACCGGTCCTGACGGTCTGGCGCTCAGCTCCATGAGGATAGACGGGCAATGCGAGTTGCATGGCATCGCCAGCCGTTTCTCCTGCAGCGCGGACGGTTATCTCGAATGAACCCGGCCTGGGCGCGTAGATCTGCCAGTCGAGCCTTTCACTACCGCCATCCCGGACAAGAACCCGCCGTCGTGCTTTCCCTTGCACACTCAGTCCCGGCGCCTTCAAGTCAACATTTGCCCGCTGATTGCGGCCTGTGTAGTTGTGGACGACGGCGGTGACCGTCGAATTGTCCGACTGCACCAGGAACCTGGGCACTTCGAGCCGGACTAGAAAGTCCTGCCCTGCGACTACGGTATTCCTTGCTTCGCCGCAGGACGTATCAATGGTGACGCCGCGGACTGTCGTGCGCCATGTGGTCAGATTATCCGGCAACTGGAAGCTCACCGCTGCCTCACCATTGGAGTCGGTAAGAACGCTTGGGTTCCAGAACGCCGTATCCAGGAAGCGCTTTCGAATCCTGATATTGAGCGGCGTTGACCTTGCGAGCACTCGGCCGGCCTTATCGGAGTCGCTGAGGTATATCTGAGGGAAAGAGAATTTGGTGTCAACTTGGTTAGGCTTGCGCACGTAGAAGTAGTCGAGTATCGGCTTCGTGTGGTCTTCTGCTATGGCATAGATCGCCTCGTCCACGACGCCGATGGAAAGCTCCGCACTCGCCGGCCGTCCACTTGAATCCGTGACCTTGATCCTATATGTAGCATCTTCCCCCGGGCGGTATTTGAGCTTGTTTGGCTCTATCTTGATCCTGAGCGACTGCGCGCGCAGGGATACCTTCGCCCTCGCCTGCTGGTTGACAAAGCTCTTGTTCCTTACAAAGCAGACCCCAATGTAGAAGTTGGGCTTGTATTCGCTCATTACAGGGATCTGCACCATGGTCGTCCTGTTCTTCAGGTGGACGGTGATGCGATTGTAAACTCGGGTGCCTTCCACCGTAACGAGAGCTGTTGCACCGGGACTCTTCGTGTTGATCAAGATTTTCGCCGTATCGCCCGGATCGTATGTCTTTTTGTCGGTCACGATCTGCAAATCGGGGTAGCGGATGTCTTCCTCGTAAGCCGCAGCGTACGACCAGACATACGTGGAGGCGACTATATTGTTGCCGCGCTTGTCCCGCGATTTAGCGATGACGCGCATTCCCCCGGACCGCCTGGCTGAGAACCGCATCGAGGCTCGCCCGGAGTCATCGGTAGTAAGCCGCTTCTTCTGGAACTGTTCGAACCTGCTCTCGCCGTTCCTCCATCGCTCGCGCCCCACCAGGACAGCAACCGACTGTTTCTTCACGGGACGCTTATCGTAGTCCATCGCCAGAATAGATACGGTGACAGGCGCACCGGGCGTGACAATGCGTCGGCTCGGAATCACATCAATCGCAAACTCACCTCGCGTTGCGATAACCGAACCGGTCGCACTGGCCCCTCGACCGCCCTTGTCTACGACGTACGCCTCGACGCTGAACTCCTGGTCGGCGTCCCAGGCATCATCTTCCTCCGGCTGCTTCCAGTCGGCAGGGAACTCGATCACAGCTTCGCCGTTCGAATTGGTATGGACGACAACCTCATTCACGATCTCCCCATAGCCGCCATAGTCTTCGTAGCCCTCATAGCCTTCCTCGAACCCTTCTTCCTCATCAGTCTCGAAAGGCCAGTATGGGGATCGGCGGATCAAGTAGCTGACCCGCGCGTTCGCCAGTGGCGCCCCGAAATAGTAGCTTGCAGATATCCTGGCTCGAATCATATCTCCGCGCACATATCGTTTCCGCGGGAAGCTGATCCTCACGCTGAACTCCGGTTTCCGGTAAGAGGCGACCTGAAAGTCGGTCGCTCGCCCCGGGTACTGTCCTTTGATGCTGGAAACCAGGCTGTAGTAGCCGGCAGCGGCCTCAGGGTTCAGAGTAAAGTTCCCGGAATAGCAGCCGAAGCGGTTGGTATGCTTAACGGCGCGATAAATCAGGGTATCGCGGGAATCGCGCACCTCAACTGTGATCGGCATCGAACCCGGAACCGCGTATCTACCCCCCGCTGTCTGCCGGACGATACCCCTGAAGTAGACGCGTTGGCCCGGCCGGTAAACGGGCCTGTCCGTGTATGCGTAGATCAACCTGCCCGACTGCTCGGTGCTCGAAAACCAGGCTGATACGAATGCAAACGACTCTCCCTTGCGTGCTATGATAGTCGGCTGAGAACTACCCTTAGCCTTGCTTGGCAAAGCAAGGCTAAGGATGCCGCCGTCATCGGTCTTGCCCGACGTGACCACATTCGATTCGACATAAGCAGAGATATTGGCTGCTGCTATCGGCGCTCCTCTCTTCAGATCAACGGTATATGCCAGCATCTCTTGACCGGCGGTTTTCGTAATCAAGCCCAGCGATGTGACCATCACCCAGCCGAGCTTCTGGATGTTGTCGCCCTTCACAGCGACCACATAAAGGCCCGGGCCCAGCTTGGGCAGAGCGACCCGCTGGGTGAAAACGCCTTCGAGATCCCGAGTGTCGATAGGCGCAAGCAGGGACTCTACCAATATGAGTGAGGGATTCTCATCCAGGTTCACAGGCGGTTTCATAGCCGAATCGCCATAGTAGGACCTGATGCCCAGTAAACGCTGTAGGTCTCCGCTCGATTTCAGCAGAAACGCATCAAGGTCAACGCTATACAGCCGAACCGCAAGCGCATCCGACTCGACAAATCCCTTGCAGGTCACTCGGGGACGCTCATCTGGAGTGAAGATGTGCTGGTGGACATAAAGGTCGAGATCCGGGGCAGGCGGCGCGAGTTCCACCTCGATAGCCTTGGTCTTGCCCTCCTCTATGGTGATGTGGACAGGCTCCATAGAGCGGGCCTTGCTGCAGACTTGGACGCTATAGCCTCCAGCAGGCAGGCGCAAGAAGCTGAACGAGCCGTCTTTCGCGGACTCTGTTTCAAAGCGAGCACCCACGTCTGCTTTTCCCGATACCAATGTGAGGTATATCAGAGCCGGGAGCGGATTCCCGGTGTCCTGGGCGACGATTTTCCCTTTGAGCGATCCGACCGGAGTCTCCCGGCTGATTGCAAAGGCAAGCATAGAAGCGATAGAGATGACGGCTATGGCAAGTGCTAGTCTCAGGTTTAGCAATCGGGCTGCAGACATCTCCGTCCTCCCTACCTTGCCCTACGTGCAGCAAGGATCCCGGTAACAGCGAACCAGAGCACGCTCACCAACACGACCGCCGCAAGGATCAGTATGCGCGCTGCTCGTGTGAGGTCGAGCTCGATAAGCGGTCCGACAAACTGGACGGCGGCGAGCTGCGAGCCTATTACGAGGAGCGCGATTGAGTAGCCTCCGAATAGCGAGCCCTCACGCTCGTCCGACAAGCGCACCAGGAGCAGAAAAGCAATGGCGGCGGTCAGGCCGAATACGAAGCCCAGCACAGCCTTCATCTCCCAGATCAGGTAGAGGAGGATCGGCGAGGCCGCCCCGACGAGACCGATCGAGCCGACCTCCACCAGCATCCAAATGTCAGTAGAACGAGTCTCGTCAGTACCAGTCAGCCTCTTGAGTCTGGCAAGGGATGAGATGAACATGAAGGGAAGAACGGCTCCAAGCATGGCGCCGACAAATGTGTAATGGACTTGCAGATCGGTGGATCCCAGGTCGGACCGATATCGCTCGATGAACAGTCGGAAAAGAAGCACCGCCAGGCCAAGTAACAGAATTCCCCGCAGCGCACGAGACAGCCCCGCCAGTTCCGGTGATCCCAAAGCAGGCAAGACAACCGACCACGCAGCCACCAGGCCGAGAGCAATGCCCAGACCTGCCCACAGCTTGAAAGAGGCCACCACAAAGGCTACCACGAGCAAGACTGAAGCGGAAGCCACGTCCAATCCAGCGGCTCGATTCTCGCCCCTGTTCAAGCTCGCGGCCAACCAGCCGACGATCGCAGCCACGCCGATGCCGACGAGGACCACTCCGAGGAACCGCCAATCCCCCACGATCCGCCAGGAGTACATGGCGCTCAATCCGGCAACCAGCGCCGCGGCCGTCAGGACAGAAAGCGAGTACGATAATCCCGGCTTCTCCCGCAGTCTGGCGCCTGAGCCCAGCTCCGTTCCAACATAGCTTGCGACCGCGACGGTCGTTGCCAGAAGTATCGGCAGCGACCACCACATGCGAAGCGCGAATTGATTGAAATGCTGGACTGCAAACACAGTGCCGATAGCCGTCGAGACGCCGAATACCGCCCAGACCTCCGCATAGACGCCTGGAAGCGCTGTTTCGGAGTTCAACGCATAGTAATACAGGATCGTCGCCATCACAGCACCGATCGCAAAACCCGTCAGGGCCATCTGCGGATAGCCGTGGAAGATCGAGTACGTGAGCGAAACCGCAAACAGGGAGAAGAATACGATCGAATGAACAGCCAGACGCCTGGGCCTGCTTGACGCCGCCGAGGTACCGAGAAGGCCAAGTCGGAATGAAAGCAGATCAGCCAAGGCGCCTGTGACGCCGCCGATGAGAAAACCCCATCCCAACGTCTGTCCGGGAGAAAAAGGCGCGCGACGCTGCATTGCAACCGCCCAAAACACTATCGTGAGAAGCAATGCGAAGCCCACGACCAGTTGGACTCGTCTTCTGACGATGCTTTCCTCCCCGCCTTCAGCAGGTTTGGAAATCGCAAACGCCATAAGGTACATTGCTATGCAACCGGCGAGTCCGATCCCTACGCCTAACCACCCCAACCAGATACTCACGGCCGGATCCTCCTCACATGTGGATAGTGCCCTTCAGCATTCTGCAGCCTACTACTTGTTATTACGAAGGGCTAGAGATAGAGGTTACAGGTGTTCCATTCGAGGTGGCAGAAGACGTTTCCTGCATTCGTCCCATATGGCGTCCCGCAGACGACCATAGTCGGCGACTGGCTTCAGCTCTTCGACAATCGGGTCGGCGTCTGGTCGTTACCAGTGGCGACAGCGCCATCCGCAACGCATCAGACCACCCCAACTGGACCAAGCAAATGCGAAAAAGCCCTGGACCAGATCCAGGGCTTTTTTCTAAGTCTCCGAGGATGGCGGCGCGTCACTCGATTGTCTGAATCCCAATTTCCTCGTGGTTTCCGGCTGTCACCCGTATCCGGCCGGGGAGGTCAGCGGTAAGCTCACCTATTCTGGCAGCGATCGGCGTTCCCGCCTGTTTCAGCGCGTCCAGCAGGCGGTCCGCCTTCTCCGGCGGCACAGCAATCAACAGGCCGCCCGAAGTTTGAGGGTCTGAAAGCACCAACTGCGCGATCTCCCCAATCCCCGGATCGAAGGTCACGTCGGCTATCACATATTCGCGGTTCGAGTAGGCTCCTCCAGGTACCGCGCCGTCCTCCGCCAACTGCCAGGCGTCCGAGAGCACAGGAATCCCAGACAGGCTGATAGTCGCACCGAGCTTGCTCGCCGTGCACATCTCCCACAGGTGGCCGAGCAGCCCGAAGCCCGTGACGTCCGTGCACGCATCCACTCCGACCTCGACCATCGCCAGCGAAGCATCGCGGTTCAGGGCCTTCATCAGCTCTGTCGCGTGCCGGGCCGCCGGCTCGGGCGATACGCCCATTTTGATGCCCGTGGTGATGATGCCGATTCCCACCGGCTTGGTGAGCACCAACACATCGCCCTTCCTGGCGCCCGCATTGCTGATGAAGCGCTCAGGATGGGTAAATCCGACGACCGCCATGCCGTACTTCGGCTCCGGATCGTCAATCGTGTGCCCGCCCACGATGCTCACCCCGGCTTCCACGGCTTTGTCGGAGCCGCCTTTAAGAACCCGGTCGAGCACGTACAGCGGCAGAGTCCGCGTCGGGAAGCCGATTATGTTCAGCGCGATTGACGGCTGCACGCCCATCGCATAGCAGTCGCTCAGCGCATTGGCAACCGCAATGGCGCCGAAATCATAGGGATCGTCCACAACGGGGGTGAAATAGTCAACCGTGAAGGCAATGGCAATATCATCGCTGACCCTGTAAATGGCGGCGTCGTCGGCCGTGCTCAGCCCGATCAGCACATTCGGATCTGTAATCGGCGGCAAATGGCGCAGAACCTGCGCCAGGTCCTTGGGACTCACCTTACACGCTCACCCACCGCCGTGGCTGAACTGCGTCAGCCTGATTTCATCATCCGCCATCGCACTTCACCGCCCTTCCCAAGACCTCCGGTCCCGCCGACGTGCCCGATTGTGCGCTGGGGCTCGTAGATACAATACGGCTCGGGATCGAGGTAGTTCCCCGTGCAGGCGTATGCCCTAGCGCGGCAGCCCATGCAGACGCGCCGGAACTCGCAGTATCCGCACTTGCCCCGCAGGTTATCTTCGTCGCGCAGGGCCTCGAACACTTCCGCGTTGTCCCAGATGTCCCGAAAATGCTGTTGCCTGATGCTGCCGGCCAAGACAGGCAGGTAGCCGCATGGGTAGACCTCGCCTCTGTGTGAGACAAAGCAGACTCCGGACCCGGCCAGGCACCCTTTGGTCATTGCCTCGAATCCGTGACTCTCTAACGTCATCTCGGCCCCTTCTTCCTTCGCGCGCTGGCGCATGATGCGGAAGTAGTGCGGGGCACAGGTCGCCTTGAGGCCGATTTTCGCATCCTTCGAGCGCTCGTAGAGCCAGTTCAGCACCCGCTCGTACTCCTGCGGGGCGATCATCTCCTCGTCCGCGATTTCCTTTCCGCACCCGGTGGGGACCAGGAGGAAGATGTGCAGCGCCGCAGCGCCGCGCTCGATTGCGAGATTCAGGATTTCGGGCAGCTCGCGGACATTGTGCTTCGCGACCGTTGTATTGATCTGTAACGGGATGCCAGCCGCCTTGATGCTCTCTATGCCGCGCCAGGCCTCCTCGAATGCGCCGGGCAGCCTGCGGAACTCATCGTGCGAGGCGGCTGTGGCCCCGTCAATGCTCACGCTCACACGCTGGATGCCTGCTTCCTTTATCCTTCCCGCGACTTCGGGCGTGACAAGCGTGCCGTTCGTGGCCAGCGCAACCCGCAGGCCCCTGGAGGTTCCGTATGCCGCAATCTCGAATACGTCCAGGCGGATGAGGGGCTCGCCACCGCTCAAAACCAGGACCGGCTTCGAAAATGAGGCGATCTGGTCAATCAGCCTCTTTCCCTCGTCGGTTGTCAGCTCATCTGACGATCCCTGCTCCGCCGGGCAAGCCCGGCAGTGGACGCACCTCAGGTTGCAGGCAGAGGTAACCTCCCAGAAAACGAGCTTCAGCACATATTGGTCGCCGCGAAGTTTTGCTTTGTGTAACCCGGCGTGAGGATGACTCATCGGAATCGCTTTCCATACACAACGAAGGCTTCACTCTACGCGTGACAATTATAGCACCGTCCATACCGGCAGTCCATCGAAAACGGATTCTTTCGAGGCACGCGTGAGGATTCGGGACTGTCTTGGCCCAGGCTGTATTCCGGGGTTCTGCGCACATGGGGGTTGCCGTCGCTACGGCCGGTGCTTAGTCATCCGGAGGGTGGTGTGCCCATCCTTGAATGAGTACTCCACGCTGTCCGTCAGCTCGCGCATGAGGAAGCGCCCAAAACCACCGCGGCCACTGTCGGGATCCGGAGGATAGCTAACCCTGGTTTCGAATCGGCGTCCAGGATACACCAGATCGATGGCCAACTCGTCTTTCGAATGGGCCTCCACTCGCACGTTAACCTTCGAATTGAGCACGCCATACTTTACGGCATTGCTCAAAGCCTCGCCGATGGCAATCTCTACGTCCGCAACCGCATCAGGGTCGCGAAGGGCGTGAGAGGCAAGACGGCACACGATCTTCCGAAGCCTGCGGCACTGCGCGGCGTTGGAAGGCAGTTGTATCTCCGTTATGCGAGCTTCCCGATTCCACACTCGAGAAACCACCCCTCGGTTCGACTATGCTTGTGCCACCACGGAGTGATCGAGCTCCCGCCCGCAGACCGTGGCTGAGCCAATCCAGCAATCAGTATAGCAGCCTATTTCCTTGTGGTCAAGGGCTCCCTTCTGTCGCAAGCCCGTGCGCGATTCCTTGGTGTCCCTAAAGAATGTTGCAGGATGGGCCGATAATTTCGGCAGGGAAGACACCTTTTCTCCTTTTCTCCTTTCCGGATTTGCCCCGATCCGCCTTTCGCGGATCGGGGCACTTTTTTCGCCTAGTCCAACTGAAGGAAGCCGCTCGCATTGACAAGCTCGTCCAAATATGGTATACAACGCTAGTGTAGCAGATACACGTGTCGGTCAGTCACCCCGAGATCGGAAAGGGGAACGCCCAATGCCGGAGAGGATAGACGTAACCAAACTACTGGACAAAGTCGTTGACATGAATGCGTCCGACATGCACATGCTCGTCGGTGAACCGCCGACTTTGAGAATCCACGGTCACCTTCAGAAGCTTGAAGAGTACGGTCAAGTTACACCCGAGCAAACCGAGCAGTTCATGAGGGACATAGCTCCCGCCAGGTCTCTGGCCGAAGTCGAAGAGGTACAGGGAGCGGACTTTGGCTACACCTTCGGGGACCGAGCACGGTTCAGGGTCGCCATCTTCATGCAGAAGGGCAGCGTCGCGTTGAACATGCGCCTCATCCCCTTTAAGCTGCTGTCATTTGAGGAAATCGGGCTGGACAAGCGGCTGCAAAGACTCCTGTACGCGCCGCGAGGACTGTTTCTAGTAACCGGGCCGACAGGAAGCGGCAAGACCACGACTCTGGCCACAATGGTTGACTACATCAACGAGCATCGGGACTGCCACATCATCACCATCGAGGACCCGATCGAGTATTACCATACGCCTAAGAAATCCATCATCAGCCAGCGAGAGGTTGGAAACGATGTGCCGTCGTTCGCTATCGGCGTCATCAAGGCCCTTCGCCAGGACCCCGACGTCATTCTGGTAGGCGAGATGCGCGACCTGGCGACGATATCGGCGGCGGTGACGGCGGCAGAAACAGGCCACCTGGTGTTCTCGACTCTGCACACCACAGGCTCAGCCAGAACCGTTGACCGAATCGTAGACGTCTTCCCCTTCGACCAGCAGGACCAGATCCGAACTCAGCTCAGCAGCAACCTGATATGCGTTCTGTCCCAACTTCTCCTCCCAAGGAGGGATGGAAACGGGCGAATAGCGGTCTTTGAGACGATGGTTGCAACACCCGCGATCCAACACCTGATCCGCGACAAGAAGACCTACTCGATCTTCTCCGCGATCCAGACCGGCCAGCAGCTAGGAATGAACACACTCGACCACTCGCTTTGGGATAGGTATCAAAGAGGCCTGATCGAGCGGGATGAGATGCTTCGGGCAGCGGAGAAGCCGGAGGAACTCCTCGAGAAGCTGGGCGAGCGCAAGCCGGAAGTCAAAACCTGACAAGCCCGGCGGGAGTCATGCACGGAATTTGTCCAGCGACAAACTGTCAACTACGAAAGTTTGCCGGAGCCCCCTTTTACACCGACCATCCATCTAAAAGTGTGCTGAGTCCGCTGGCTGTTGAGTTAAACAGCGCAGTGGATTGCAGGAAACCGGTAATTTTACCGGTTGACAAATGCCCTGGCCGGTAGTATCCTGTGTTCAAGGAGTTTAGCGCGTAGTGTGGCTCCCTAGTCATCCGAAGACTGTTGCAGATAATCAGCAATAGCCAGTGAGGGTTGACGCCTGACAGCCGCCCGGTCTCTGAACTTGGGCAGGAGCAGAGTAGAGTGCCACGTTCGAGAACAAGGGCAGGAGGCACGCAGATAAGAGCGTCAAGGGCTTCGCTAGTCGTCATATTCGGCCTCGCACTACTGTTGGCGGGCATGGGTTCGTCCAACGCGGTGGAATATCAACCCGTACCGGGCGGCGCAGCGACCGGCTACGTAAACGTGTACGACCCCAACTGGGGCGTGGAATACGGCTATGCGAGGATAGCGTATTGGTACTGGCTGGACGTGGGCACGGGGTACTGGCATTATGCATATCGGGTATACAACAACGACTTCTACAACACCCCCGCAGACCTGAGCGACGACTATCACTTCGGCTGGCTGAAACCTGCCAGCCCGCCGAATCCCTATACCCCCACCATCCTCGACTACGATACTATCCACAAGTTTGCGGTTAACCTCGATCCCGACAACAACGGATTCGGCCCGCCAGACTTAGTGATCCTTGATAAACAAGCCGGTTCATCCGCCGGCGGCGGTCCTTGGGGGTGGTCTCCAGACCCGAGCAAGAAGGGCGCGGACTGGACCGTTTCACTTGGCAGCGGCACGCCGCTCTCAATTGCCCCAACTCTGCATAAATATACCAAAAAGGACGGATGGACGTTCTATACCGACGGGCAAACATCGAGAGCCGACGGCGCCGACGCCCAGTACTTCGAGATCGCAAGCATATGGGCGCCGGGATTGACGACCGCCTCGATCTCGGCCGGCGTCGATGGTGTAGGTGCCGGACTGGTTATGGGACCGGTAGCAGAGGTAGTAATACCCGAGCCGTCTTCGCTAATGGCGCTGCTGATGGGATCGAGCCTCGGCGGATTGGCGGTTCTACGTCGAAGGCGCCTGCCTAGATCAAAGTAACATCATTCATCATTATTCCCCCACCCTTGTGCGGAACGGACTCCGCTTCAAATCAGAATTGGCCTTTTCGGTGTCAATGGAGGTGAGGAGTATAACGGGACAGTTAGCTATTCAGTATCGCGGCGAATAGACGACGAAGCAAGCGTGTTTCCTGTCGAAGAATGCTAAATCTCTAAATTCTGGGAAAGGAGCTTGAAAGAGAATGTTGACGTATAGGTTTACAACCATTTGCTGTGTGTTGTTGATATGCTTGATGTGCGCTGGGGCAGGCTTTGCGCAGACCCCAACGTATCAGCCGATACCCAGCCAGGTGATAGCCAGCGGCGTTGCTGACGTGGCGGGCCCCGGTGGGACCGCCTTGATAGAGTATTGGGTCTGGGATGGAGGCAACGGCTACTACTACTACAGTTACAGAATCCACAACACTGCATTCCAGCCGTTCGTCAAGCACTTGACGATCGGCAATCCAACCGGAGAACTTTATGTCGTCACCGGCTCGAGCGGCGGCGGACCTGCAGGCGGCACGGCATGGTCCTACGCCAGCCATGCAAGTCTGCCTACTTTAGTAGACTGGGTGGCGAGCGATCCGAACACCGTGGTATATTCCGGCCAGGATAGCTGGGAATCGCCGCTCTTCCAGTTTGCGAGCAAGATGGCCCCGTCGAGCGCAGGCATGACCGTTCGGCAAGGTGATTTGACCGTCTACGCCGCAGGACTTATTCCTGCGCCGGGCGGCGCTACCGGCCCGGAATCAAGCGGCTACTGGAAGCATCAATACAGCGGCAAGGGCAACCGCAAAGAGGCCGCCAGTCTGCCGGGTTATATGAACAACATCGCGATTTACTCCGACGTGTTCAAGACCGGCCTCGCAGGCTCTGTTGCCTCGGACCTTGCATTCGGCACGGCCACGCTGGAGGTCCCAGACAACTCCGACATGCGGGACAAGGCAGAGAAGGAGCTGTTTGCGCTGTGGCTGAACATAGTCTCGCAGAAAGTGAACTACTATTCTACGATCGCCTACGAGACCGGGGCAGTGACAACGACCGCGACCACGGTCGCGCAGTCCGTGGACGAGATCGAGGCCACTATTCTCAACGCCAACGCTACGCTGGAGCAGTTGGAGAACGCCAAGGACATGGCCGAAATACTGAACTGCCAGTAATGAGCAGCGGCCATACTTGATCCTAAACGCGCGAGTATTTGCGCAGGAAACCGTCGTTCAAGGGCGGCTCGTAAGAGCCGCCCTTTTGATTTATCCCGGCATCGTTGAAAGCATTAAGCCTGACATTCCGCTGGCGCCTTCCCTGTGGTAGAATAAGGCCGGGGCCTGGGGGTTCGGGACTGGCATGGCAGACGCTCAGACAATCCTATTCGGCGCGGATACGACCCAGGGCATCGTGGCTGTGGAGGTCGGCGAGTCCGAAGCGGCCGTCTACATCCGGCAGGGAAACCACGTGACGGAAGCCCGCGAGCCATTCACGCCCTGGCTGATCCTGAGCCAGGCGCAGGATGTCCCGAGCGCGAGCGCATGCACGGAGCTATCAGGCGAGGGATACCGGTTTCTAGTCACTTTCCCGAGCTGGCCCGCCTTCGTCTCCGTTCGGAACGCTCTCCGTATGAATGGCACCGACCATGTCGCCTACCCCAGCGCGGAAAAGCAGTTCCTCCTCGCAACTGGAAAGACGCTCTTCAAGGGCCTTACTTTCGACGACATACACCGGATGCAGCTCGACATCGAGACCGCCGGCCTTTCATCCGAGCCGGAATCGAGCCGCATTCTCCTGATCGCCCTATCGGATAACCGGGGCCGCGAGGAGATTCTGGAAGGCGAGGAATCCGACATGCTCGGCCGGCTCGCGACGATGATGCGCGAGCTGGACGCGGATGTGATCGAAGGGCACAACATCCTTGGGTTCGACCTGCCGTTCCTCTCGGCACGCGCTCGCAGGTGCGGCGTTCGCCTAACGCTCGGCCGCGACGGCTCTGAGCTGTCCTTCGGAACCGAGAGAAGCTGCCCCATCGGCGGGTACTCCAGGCCCTTTACTCCCGCACATATATACGGGCGCCATGTCATTGACACGCTGCTAGGCGTCCAGAGGTTCGACGTAGGCAGAGGCCGGCTCGAACGCCACAGCCTCAAGGAGTCCGCTCGAGCTCTTGGGCTCTCGGAGCCTGACCGGGTCCTCATCCCCGGCGAAGAGATCGCCGGTCTATGGACGACCGATCCGGAGACTGTGAGGCAGTACGCCAGGCAGGACGTGCGTGAGACGAGGAGTCTGGCGGCGCTCGTCTGCCCGCCGGAATTCTACTTGACGCAGATGGTGCCGGACAGCCACCAGACGGTCGCAACCACCGGCACCGGAGAGAAGATCAACTCGATCCTGATCCGAGACTACCTCCGCCAGGGGCACGCGATTCCCAGACCTCAGCCGTCCAGAGAAATACCCGGCGGCTACACGGAGCTTCGCGCCTCTGGGCTGATACGCAGCGTGATTAAGTGCGACGTGGAAAGCCTGTATCCCAGCCTGATGCTCAGCAGAAGGATCAAGCCGGCGTCGGATGCGCTGGACGTATTCCTCCCGGCTCTGGCGGAGCTGACAAGGCGCAGAATAGACGCCAAGGGGAAATCGAAGTCCGGGCCGGCAAATGAGAGGGCCTACTGGGACGGGCTCCAGAACTCCTTCAAGGTATTGATCAACTCGTTCTACGGCTACCTGGGCGCACCGTTCAACTTCAACGACTTCGAGGCGGCGGCTGAGATCACGACCTCCGGGCAGGCGATTGTCAAGCAGATCGCGGAGTCCATCGAGCGCAATGGGGGCAAAGTGATCGAGATAGACACCGATGGCGTGTACTTCGAGGCGCCGCCGAGTGTCGAGACCCAGGATGCGGAAATCGCCCTCGTACATGAGATCGGCCGCAGCCTGCCGGAAGGAATCAACCTCGTGCACGACGGGCGCTACGCCGCGATGCTCTCGCTGAAGGTGAAGAACTATGTCCTGATCGGCTACGATGGGAAGAAGACCTTCAGAGGCGCGTCGGTGCGCTCCCGCGCAGATGAGCCTTTCGGGCGCGAATTCATCTCGCAGGCGGTGGACCTCCTGCTGGCTAACGACAGGGACGGCGTGAGTCGGCTTTACCACGACCTCATCGAGAAGATACAGAACGGCCAGTTGCCGGTGGAGCAGTTCGCCCGGCGGGAGAGAGTGACATCGAAGACATTCAGCAGCGCCCAGAAGAAGCGCTCGGCGGCGGTTGCGCAGGGCGTCGCGATCGGCGACTACATCAGGGTCTACGAGAAGAAGAACGGCGAGTTAGGGCTGATGGAAGATTACATCGGAGATGAGGATAAGGGGTACTTGCTCGACAAGCTCTACAAGTTCGCCTGCCGCCTGCGCGAGGCATTCGGGGACGAGTTCAACGCGCTCTTCCCAGCGCCAGGCCGCCGGGTCACGTGGGCGCAGCAAGCGGAGTCCGCCGGCCAGCAGAAGCTAGATTTGCTCTAGTGCCTGGTGGTGCTCAGCGCTTCGCAGCCGACTCACTCCTTCTCCGCCTTCAACCTCCTCCACACGACGACCAGCACCCAGACGAGCAGCACCGCCAGAACACCGACCAGGCTCTTGATCTTCACCGCGCGGGTCAGCCCGCCTGTGAACTCGATCAGCGGCGGAACGAGCAGGACAGTAATCAGACCGCTGCCCACGGAAAGGATGTGGGTTGCTCTCGTTGCGACTCTGATGCCCTCGTCGGCGGTGTTCCGAACTTCGCCGAGCCAGAGCGTGAGGATGAGGAAAAGCTCCGCAGCAGCCAGTCCTACAAGGAACGCTCCCGCCGCTTGAATCCTCCAGAAGAAACCGACCAACAGCGGCGTGATGCCTGCGAGCAGCCAGATGCCCAGCGTGCGAAATGCCGCCCACCGTCCCAGGCTCGTCAGCACCGACTTATCGAACGTCGCCGCGCTCTCACCGATTCGGCCCGACTGAGAAAGAGCGCGCAGCAGGATCGGAAAGCTTCCACCGACCACCAGGCCGATGAACGGATACGGGTCACTGATATCTATGCCTGCCCGCCTGAGCTCGGCCCGCTCGACGAACAACCTGAACAACGCAACCAGCAGCAGGAATGCGCCGCCGGCCATGACCATCTCAGCAAACCTGGATGCAGCGTGGGCGATGAACGGCAGATCTACTTCTTCGGAGCCCTCACCCGCACGCTGAGCGGCCCACAGTGCGCCTATAGGGAACACGACGGCCAACGACGACAGCATGCCCACTGTGCATAGAGCTACTCCATACCCGGCCATCCATCGGAAGGCGAGCACCGCAGACGCAAGCACCGTCAGCACCTCCGCAACGGCTATTTCCACACCGAATGGAGACCCGATGGGAACGAAAGGCGGCCGGTATCTGGCTGTCAGCATAAGGAACGTGGCGGCTGCGAGCCCGACCCCGAAGCTGTAGAAGGCTCTGAGATCACCGAGGGCTCGACCTGCTACCAAGTAGGCAGCAAGGCCCGTCCCGGCCAGGAAGATGCCTATGCCAAGCCCCTGGAGCACTGCGCGCCTCTTTGATGCCCGGCGATTGCCGTGCGCCGGGGCCATGATCGGGCTTACCAAAGCCGCGAATACCAGGCTCGCCGCAAACGCGCTCAGCGGATACACGCACCCGAAGACGTTCTTCCCCCCGAATCGGTAGACGGCCAGAGCGGCTGCGCACGCGAGCCCGGACGCCGCTAGAAACGCCGTCTCACCCGGCGTACTGCGAAACTGTACACAAAGCGGACCGATCTGGACCGGACCGACGTCGGTTTCCCTCGCCAGCAGCCACCTATACAGCGCCGACGGGAGACTCCAGAACGTCGCTGCGAGCCAGAACCCCACAGCCAGCGCTGCAAACGGCTCGACCGTCATGATGTGCAGTGCCGGACGCGCACGCACGACGATGCTCACACCCAGCAGCGCCGCCGCGCCTAGAAGCAGCCCGGATGCTGAAAGCAGATAGTACCCAAGCCTGCTCTGGCCCTCACCGCCTCCCTCGACGGCCAGCTTCCTCCCGGTGGCCCTCGACGAGAAGAAAAGCAGGAAGACCAGCACCCAGCCTATCGCCAGGCCGCCAGCAACCCCCACCAGCAAGCGCGACGGTGGCCATCTGGAAATCACGATGGCCCCGACCGCGAGGACGGCTACCACCGCCGACAGCGTATTCGGCCACACGTAGAATCCCCGCGCTACCTTCGGCTTCACGCCGGACGGCTTTGCCAGAACGGTCAACAGCACGCCGTAAACCGCGGCCAGAACGCCAATCGCCAGGATAGACCAAAGTGTGATTTGCCCAGCCATCATAACCTCGCTAGAGAGACGGTGGACTGTAGACCATAGACGGCAGGGCCCGCGTCTCTCCGGTCCAGAGCGTCAATCATCATAGCAATCGGGGGCGCGCAACCGAACGTTGGTGCTCGAACCCGTAACACCTTATAGCTGTGAATTCGCTTGCCTGGCCGCGTCGTGCCAGCAGTGAGTCCTCCAGAGAAGATAAGCTCCCTCAGCCGAAAACCACGGCCCGACCACCAGTAGCGGGAAGAAGAGGACCAGTAGCGGGAAGAAGAACACCAGCGCAAGCAGAACCAAGGTGACATCGTGTACTATCGCCATCCGGACTGCCCACAGCCGGTGTTTCAGCAACCCGATGGCTATTACCACCGAGGGTAGCCCGAGGAACAGCACAGCGTACAAGCCTGCGCTAAACACCAAACTCGAGCCCAAATCCTGCTCCGCAGTCGGATCGCGCCAGACATATAGAACAAAGGCCAACGACAGAACGGACAATCCGGCCACTACGAGCCGAAACGCTATTATCACCCACAGCAGCGGAAACTGAAGAAACCGTGCTCTTGTCCAGGCGGGCATACGGTCTGTGATACGCAAGTACGTCCCCAAGTCCCCGTTGGACTCGTCACGTCTACCTTCGCTCACTGGGTTCATCTTCATCACGGCATCTCCCTCCATAATATACGACGCAATTCAGAGAACGGCACCTCGACATTTATGCGTATGATCAGCCGATTCGGCCACGCCACGCGGGATGTACGTTCAGCGACGTAAGCTCTTCGTTCCTCCGCAGGCATGAGCCTCTGTGGAATGAACCCAAAGCCCAAATTCGAGCCGGGCTGGGGATAATCCTGCATGGAGGCGAAGGCAGACAGGGAAAATCGGCGGCGCGAAGAAGTATCTAAACGGTGAGTAGAGCAACCGCTTCGGGAGGCAGCAATGTTCGACGACAAGGCAATCATCGAGTTCCTGCGCAGGTCGTACTTCGCCGTGGATGGACTGTGGTTCGTCTGCATCGAGGATGAGCACTCGTTTGAAGAAGCGATGCGGCTCGACGAACAGGTGTGGGAGATTCTGCCGAAGATCCAGGCGAGGAACGCCCGAGAACTCCTCAAGATCGGGGGAGGGACCCTTGCCGATCTGGCACTCGGGCTGTGGCTGAAGTTCGCAGCCGAGGGTTACGATCACCGCGTCGTCGAGAGAACGCCTGACATACTCCGCATCAGCATACGCGAGTGTCCCTGGCTCAAAATCCTCGACAAGGCGGGTAGGATGTCGAAGGCTGCCGAAATCTGCGACAGCATCTGCACCAGGGACTTTTCGACCTGGGCCGCGCAGTTCTCACCGGGCATCAAGTTTTCCCTCGAAAGCAAGCTGTCTGAGGGCGCTCCCGCATGTGAACTCGTGTTCACGTGCAGTGCAGAAATCCAGCCGGCTCCTCGCGCAGAACGGGAGGCCGCCGGATGAGAATAATTGACTGCCACACCCACTGCTTTCCCGATTCGGTCGCCGAAAAAGCAGTTGCCGCCCTCACCAGCGCCTATAACCTCACGCCTTAGTTCGACGGAATGACCAATGGTCTGCTCGCCGAGTAGGGCGATTCAGTTGACCTCATACCCCGGAAGGTGCGATAATCTCCACGGCGGCGGGCAATTAATTTGGGTTTGCCGCAGCCGCGTTGAACGTTTCATCGGACAATTCGCAAATGACCAAGCTAGCGGTCGGCACTCGAGGGAGCACACTGGCCCTGCGCCAGACCAACTGGGTTACTGACAGGCTGAAGGCTCTGCATCCCGGCCTGGAAATCCAGGTCAGGACTATCAAGACCAAGGGCGACAGAGTCCTCGACGTGCCGTTGGCGAAGATCGGCGACAAGGGCCTTTTCGTAAAGGAGCTGGAGCTTGCCCTGCTCCGCAGGGAGATTGATCTCGCGGTTCACAGCATGAAGGACGTGCCGACGCAGCTACCGGAGGGTCTGTGCATCGCGGCCGTGCCGGAGCGCGCGGACCCGAGCGACGTGCTGGTCACAAAGGGCCCAGGACTCGTGGATCTGCCTGCTGGCGCACGGATCGGCAGCAGCAGCCTGCGAAGGCGTGCTCAACTGCTCAACTACCGGCCGGATCTCGAGATTTCCGACCTCCGAGGCAACCTGGACACGAGGCTTCGGAAGCTGAGCGATGGAGAGTTCGACGGCATTGTGCTGGCGTATGCCGGGCTTTACCGGATGGGCTGGACCGACCGGGTCACAGAGAAGATTCCCCCGGGGATATGTCTTCCGGCGGTCGGACAGGGAGCGCTGGCAATCGAGGCGCGGGAAGGTGACACGGACGTCATCGAGATACTGAAGGCGCTCGACCATGCGGAGAGCCATGCTGCCGTGCTGGCGGAGCGGAGCTTCATGCGGGCGCTGGGAGGCGGATGCCAGGTTCCCGCCGGGGCGCTGGCCTGGATTGAAGCAGGGAACTTGAAGCTCGCCGGCGTCGTTGCCAGCCTGGACGGAAGTCGCCTGGTGCGCGGAGAAACTCATGGCGGCCCAGACAACGCAGAGCAACTGGGACAGGAGCTCGCACGGGCCTTACGCGCCGCCGGCGCGGACGAGATTCTGCGGGAGCTGAGGGATCCAAGGGTCAAGGGATCCAGGGTTCCAGGGAGATAGCGCGAAAGACTCGGATTGCGCGCCCTGTGGGATGCTGACGGCTGACTGCTAGCCGCTCGCTGCTGATTTGGGAGTTGAAGGCTTGATGACCATGGATGTAGACTACCTGGTACTGGGAAGCGGAATGGCCGGACTGACGCTCGCGCTGAACGTGTCGAAGGACGATCCGTCGCGGAGAGTCGCGCTCGTCACCAAGAAGAGCGATACGGAGTCGAATACTAACTACGCCCAGGGCGGGATCGCCAGCGTGATAAGTAAGGACGACTCATTCGGGCTTCACATTCGGGATACGCTTGCCACCGGAGCCGGGCTGTGCCATGAAGATGTCGTCGAAATCCTGGTCGAGGAAGGCCCAGGATACATATATGAATTGATTGACCTGGGCGCGCGATTCTCGATGGAAAAGTCGCGCACAGGCGAAATGACGCTTGCGCTGGGTAGAGAAGGCGGCCATTCGAGGCGCCGCATTGTGCATGCGGCAGACCTCACCGGGCGGGAAGTCGAGCGCGCGCTGGCCGTGCAGGTAAAGCGGCAGGACAATATCCGGCTCTTCGAGCACGATTTCGCCGTGGATTTGATCGTCCGGCCGGACGACGGCGGGGCTTCAGTCTGCTGCGGAGCGCACGTTTTCGACACCGAGACAGAGGAAGTCACAACCTTCAGAGCCAAGGCCGTCGTCCTCGCAACGGGCGGCTGCGCGAGGGTCTATCTTCATACGACGAATCCGGAGATTGCGACCGGCGACGGCGTGGCGATGGCCTACCGAGCGGGCGCGAAGATTGCGAACATGGAGTTCTTCCAGTTTCATCCGACCTCGCTCTGCCACCCGGACGCTCGCTGCTTCCTGATCTCGGAGGCCGTGCGCGGCGAGGGCGGCACGCTGAGGCTTCGGGACGGAAGCACATTCATGGAGAAGTACCACGAGATGGGCTGCCTGGCCCCGAGAGACGTGGTGGCCAGGGCGATTGACGCTGAGTTGAAGAAAAGCGGCGACGAGTGTGTCTACCTGGATGTGACGCATCTCGATCCTGACCAGCTCAAGAGCCGCTTCCCGAACATATACGAAAAGTGTCTCTCTGTGGGCATTGACATAACTAAGGATTGGATTCCGATCGTGCCGGCGGCGCATTATAGCTGCGGTGGAGTGCTCACGGACTTGAACGCCCGGACATCAATTGATCGGCTGTATGCATGCGGTGAGGTCGCGTGTACGGGGGTCCACGGCGCCAATCGCCTTGCGAGCAACTCGTTGCTGGAGGCGCTGGTCTTCGCACATCGAGGAGCGGCGGATTCGCAGCGCCTGATACCCGATTGGCCGTGCCCCGACCTGCCGGACTTCCCAACTGAGCGCCATACTCAGGACGTCAGCCCGAAGGCAGTCTCAGAGCTGACGGAAAGGATCCGGTGCGCGATGTGGACTTACGTGGGCATCGTCCGCACCAACGAGCGCCTGGAGAAAGCCCGTGCCGATATCGGCGACATTGCGAGCCAAGTCGAAAAACTGTATGCTTCCGGGAAGCTCTCGCGCGAGCTGCTGGAGCTGAGGAACCTCGCAACCGTCGCGAGCCTGGTCGTGGAATCCGCGCTGTCCCGCAAGGAGAGCCGCGGCCTGCACTACAACCTGGATTATCCTGAAACAGATGATGTGAATTGGAAGAAGGATACAGTGATTCAGCTGGAACGAGTTTCAAGTTCCAGGTTTCAAGTTCCAGGTTAGCCCGCATGGCAACCCCAGGACTTGAAACTTGAAACCTGGAACCTGAAACCTGGAACCGAAATATGTCTTGCGGAAAAGTCTATCTCATCGGCGCTGGGCCGGGCGATCCCGGCCTGCTTACAATCAAAGGCCTGAAGTGCATCAGCAAGGCGGACGTCATCCTGTACGACAGACTGGTACATCCGGCGATACTGGCGCACACACGCTCTGACGCCGAGTTGATCTATGTCGGAAAGGCTTCGAGCGGCCGTACCGTGAGCCAGGACCAGATCAACCGCCTCCTCGTTGATAAGGCCAGGGAAGGCAAGATCGTCGTCCGTCTCAAAGGCGGCGACCCCTTCGTCTTCGGACGCGGCGGCGAGGAAGCAGAAGCGCTTGCCGAGCAGGGCATCCCATTCGAGGTTATTCCCGGCGTCACCTCGGCAACTGCCGTTCCCGCGTACGCCGGAATCCCGGTTACCCACCGCGACTTCTGCTCCACGCTCGGTATCATTACGGGACATGAGGCGGACAGTGATCAGCCCTCACCCCCACCCCCTCCCAAAGAGAGAGGGAGTGAGCTGCAGTCTGCAGTCTGCGGTCTGCAGTCTAAGATAAGATGGGACAAGATCGCGACCGGCGTGGATACTCTCGTCTTCCTCATGGGCGTCGAGAATCTGCCCAATATCGTCGCAGAGCTCGTGAAGAACGGGCGGGATCCGTCAACGCCGATTGCGCTGATCCGTTGGGGCACGCGAGCCGAACAGGAGACGCTCGTCGGCACACTCGCCGACATCGTTCAGAAAGCCAGAAGAGCCGGATTCAAGCCGCCCGCGGTTGCAGTAGTCGGCGAGGTCGTAAATCTCCGCGAGAAGCTGCGCTGGTTCGATTTGCCGCAGGCGAACCCCCTGTTCGGCAAGAGGGTGCTCGTGACGCGGAGCCGCGAGCAGGCAGAAACACTCTCGGAACTCCTGCGCGAGCACGGCGCAGAGCCGATTGAGTTCCCGGTGATCAAGATTTCGCCGCCGGAGAGCTTTGCAGAGCTGGACGCAGCACTCGACCGGATCGAGGGATGGGACTGGCTGCTATTCACGAGCGCGAACGGCGTCCAGGCGATGATGGAGCGGCTCACGGAGCTTGGCCGGGACGTCCGCTGGCTGAAAGGCCCAAAGATAGGCGCAATCGGCCCGAAGACGGCGGAGGCAATCCGGAGCCTTGGGATAAACGTTGACTTCATCCCGTCGAGATTCGTCTCGGAGGCGATTGCGGACGAGTTTCCCGAATCGCCTTCGGGGAAGCGCATCCTAATCCTGCGCGCGGAAGAGGCCCGGGAAATCCTGCCCGAAAAGCTGAGGGAACGTGGAGCGCAGGTGGACGTTGTCGCCGCCTACCGGACGGAGATGGAACAGTCCGATGCCGCGCAGATTAGGCAACTCCTGCGCAGCGGCGGGATTGACATAGTCACATTCACAAGCTCCTCGACCGTGAAGGGCTTCGTGGCCCTGATCGGCGAAGGAGACCTCGCCGGCCTCGCAGGAAAGGTGACCATCGCCTGCATAGGCCCGATAACCGCCCAGGCGGCAGAGGAACACGGCCTGAAGCCGGACGTTGTCGCGGAAGAGCACACAATTGAGGGATTGATCGAAGCGCTTGCGGCCGATTCCGCGGGAGATAGCTCATGATCGGCATTACCAGGTTATACTGTGGAACTGCCACTACCGGCGATGCGTTGAGATACAAGCGAGACGACAAGAGGAAGCCCGTCGTCGTCTGGAATGCGACCCGGGGGTGCAATCTGGACTGCATCCACTGCTATGCGGACTCGGCGAACGTGGACTATCCGAACGAGCTGTCCTTCATGGAGGCGCAGGCGATGATCCGCGACCTGGGCGACTTCGGCGTGCCGGTTCTGCTATTCTCCGGCGGCGAGCCACTTCTCCGGGAGGACATCTACAAGCACGCAGCTCTGGCGAAGGCGCTCGGCATCCGGCCGGTCATCTCCACGAACGGTACCCTGATCACAGATCAGGTCGCGCATCGAATCAGGGAGGCGGGCGTCGAATACGTGGGCATCAGCCTGGACGGAATCGGCGAGCGGAACGATTTCTTCCGCAGGAAGCAGGGCGCATTCGAGGCGGCGATGCGCGGCTTCAACAATTGTACCGACATCGGCCTTAGGGTTGGGCTGAGGTTCACCCTCACGCGACACAATTACCAGGACTTGGAGGCGATCTTCGGTTTAGTAGAGGAGTACGGCATCAACCGAGCCTGCTTCTACCACCTCGTCTATGCAGGCCGGGGAAGCAAAATGGAGCGGGACGACCTCAGCCACGATGAATCACGCCGGGCGGTTGACCTGATTGTTGACCGTGCAGCAGACTTCCAGCGGCGCGGCTTGAACGTGGATGTCTTGACGGTGGATAACCATTGCGACGGCCCGTATCTGTACATGCGCATGCTCCGCGAGGATTCCCCGCGCGCAGAAGAGGCACTGCAGCTCCTGAAGCGGAACGGCGGCAATAGCTCCGGCATCGGCATCGCAAGCGTTGATAACGAAGGTAACGTGCACGCGGACCAGTTCTGGTGGCACTACTCGTTCGGGAACGTTCGGGAGCGGAAGTTCAGCGAGATCTGGGCGGACACATCCGATCCGCTGATGGCAGGCCTGAAGAACCGGAAATCGCTCCTGAAAGGACGCTGCGCCGAATGCAAGTGGCTCGACATCTGCAACGGGAACTTCCGCGTCCGCGCGGAGGCAGTCCACGGCAACGTCTGGGCGCCCGACCCAGCGTGTTACCTGACCGATGAGGAGATTGCAGAATAGGACACAGAATCCACAGAGAAGCAAAATAGGATAAGGAAACCAGGAAGATGGTTACGTTTCCGCGGGTTTCCGTGCTTCTGTGTTCCGAGGAGGTAATGCACATGACGCGCATACGACCGAGGCGGCTCAGGACATGCGAGGCCATGCGGCGCTTGGTCCGGGAGACTGAGCTGTCCGTCAACGACCTCATATATCCGCTGTTTGTCGTTCACGGCTCGGCGGTCCGGGAGGAGATTGCCTCCATGCCCGGATGCTTTCACCTCTCCATTGACGAGCTGCGCAAAGAGGCGGCTGAGGTCAGGGACCTCGGCATCCCAGGGGTTCTGCTCTTCGGGCTTCCGGAGTCGAAGGACGAGATCGCCTCGGAGGCATATGCGCCCGACGGCATCATCCAGCAGGCGGTAAGGGCAATCAAGGCCGCAGTGAGCGATCTCCTCGTGATCACTGATGTCTGCCTGTGCGAGTACACGTCCCACGGCCACTGTGGAATCGTGCGGGACGGAGAAGTGCTGAACGACGCAACCCTCGATCTTCTGGCGAAAACGGCGGTTTCCCATGCTCAGGCCGGCGCCGACATAGTTGCGCCCTCCGACATGATGGACGCCCGAGTGGGCGCCATCCGGCAGGCGCTCGACGAGAACGGTTTCCAGAACACGGCGATAATGTCCTACGCCGCGAAATACGCATCGGCGCTCTACGGCCCATTTCGCGAGGCGGCTGAGTGCGCGCCCCAGTTTGGCGACCGCAAGACCTACCAGATGGACCCGGCGAACGCGCGAGAGGCGCTGAAAGAAATCGCCCTCGACATCGAGGAGGGCGCCGATATCGTCATGGTGAAGCCGGCGCTTCCGTACCTGGACGTCATCCGCACGGTGAAGGACGCGACCGATATCCCGGTGGCCGCGTTCAGCGTCTCCGGCGAGTACGCAATGGTGAAAGCGGCCGCTCGGAACGGCTGGATAGATGAGCAGAAGGTTGCGATGGAAATCCTGACATGCATCAAGCGCGCAGGCGCGGACATCATCATCAGCTACCACGCAAAGGACGTCGCCCGCTGGCTGAAATCGGGGTAAGCGCGTGTTTGACATATGCGCACGGAAATGTTAGAATTTTGACGTGCCACCAATACGCGCCTGTAGCTCAGCGGATTAGAGCATCTGACTTCGGATCAGAGGGTCGGGGGTTCGATCCCCTCCAGGCGCGCCATTAGAGCGTTTCGAGAGCGGATTTCGAGGCTTGAGATCCGCTCTGTTTCATGATACGGCAGAGCGAGCAGCGCGCCTTGACACGCTCAGGAGGAATTGATATACTACAAGGTGCTGGTACCACTCGTTTGTGTCAGTGGGATGATTTGAGTGAGCTTTCTGTGGGTCGTTAGCTCAGTTGGCAGAGCAGCTGACTCTTAATCAGCGGGCCGAAGGTTCGAGTCCTTCACGACCCACCAGGTCTGGAGGCCGGAAGCTAGAGGTCGGAGATTGGACTCTGGCTTCCAACCTCCGAATTGGGCGAGTGGTGGAATGGCAGACACGCTAGACTTAGGATCTAGTGCCGCAAGGCGTAGGAGTTCAACTCTCCTCTCGCCCACCATTCTAAAGTTCGGCAGTTAACGCGCGGGAGTGGTTCAGTGGTAGAACGCCACCTTGCCAAGGTGGATGTCGCGGGTTCGAGTCCCGTCTCCCGCTCCATTCTCAAGTACAGAGTACAGAGTACAAAGTACAAAGACAACTAGCCGGAGAGGTTCTTTGGCGGCGCCGATGTCTTTCGTACTCGCTGCTCTGTACTCTGTGCTTTTATCTATCCGCGGCAGGAGATCGGAATGCAAGTTACCAGTGAGCAACTCAGCCCGAGCGAGATCGAGTTCAAGATCGAGATAGAGGCGGAAGAAGTTGCCAAGACGATTGACCAAGTTTATCGGGAATTCTCCCAAAGCGCAGAGGTGCCGGGGTTCCGAAAAGGCAAGGCGCCGCGCCACCTGCTCGAGCGCTATATATCGGCTGAGTCGGTGAAGCGCAGGGCCGTGGAACTTATGGTTCCGCCCGCATACCGAAAGGCTCTGGAGGAGAAGGACGTCCATCCTTACGCCGAGCCTGAGGTACAAATAGTCCAGCTCGACATGGAACAGCCGTTTATTTTCAAGGCGGCCGTTCCGCTCCCGCCGAAGGTGGAACTTGGCGAGTACAAGGGAATAGAGGCCGAGCGACGCGTGGCGCAGATCACCGACGGGGACGTCGAAGCACAGTTGAAGCACTTGCAGGAAAGCCGCGCCATCATCGAGAAAGTGGAAGGCAGAGGAATTCAGAAAGGCGATGTCGTCGTTGCCGACATCGTCTCTACCGTCGAGGGCCTAGAGAAAGGCAGTCCGAGGCGCAGCCTGCTTGAGGTTGGGGCGAACGTTCCAGGCTTCGACGAGAATATCCTCGGCTCGGAGGCCGGGCAGCGCCGGGTCTTTACCATCCAGTACCCGAAGGACTTCTCGGACCAGGAACTGGCCGGCAAGAACGTGGAGTTCGACGTCACCGTAGAATCCATCAGTGAGCGCCGGATTCCCGAGTTGGACGACGAATTTGCAAAAGCGGTCGGGAATTTCGAGACACTCGCGGATCTTCGGAAGGACATCGGAACTCGCCTCGCCGCGTCAGCGGAGGAAGGTGCGGATAAGGAAGTCGAGCGCAAGATAATTGACGAGGTCGTCGCCCGCTCGAAGATAGACTTCCCGGACGTGCTGGTGGAGCACGAAGTGGAGCACGACCTCGAGGACATACAGGCACGGCTCGATAGGCAGAGACTGACTCTCCAGCAGTACCTCCGGCAAACAGGAAGGACTGAGGAGCAATTCCTGTCCGAGCTTCGGGACGAGGCGTCGCGGGGAGTCCGAATCGGGCTCGTGCTTGGCGAGATTTCGACCGCAGAGAGTATTGGTGTTACCGACGAAGAGGCCGATGCGGAAATCGAGCGCATGACCGCCGATTTGAAAGCAACAAGGGAGTCCGTAGAAGCGTATATAGAAGCAAGGGGCGGTCGCCCCGCCCTCAAAAACTCCCTGCTAAACAGGAAGATAATTGAGTTCTTGAAGTCGGTATCTACCGTCAAATAGTGGAGAAGTCGGTGCGGAAAGCACATAATCTAGGTAGCAGCGTGCTGGAATTCGACTCAATACCGGCTCTCCACCAAACGCCCGCCGCCAGTGCAGTCAGGCGGCGTTTAGGAATGAGAGGTGTAACACATGAGTCTGGTGCCAATGGTCGTTGAGCAGACCGCCAGGGGTGAGCGGGCTTACGACATCTTTTCGCGCCTGTTGAAGGAGCGAATAATCTTCATCGGCACCCCCATTGACGATGACGTTTCGAATCTCGTGATAGCACAGTTGCTCTACCTGGAGAGGGAAGACCCTGATAAGGATATTGAGTTCTATATCAACAGCCCCGGTGGGTTGGTGACTGCCGGCCTGGCGATCTATGACACGATGCAGATCGTGAAGCCTGATATAGCCACCATCTGCGTGGGCCAGGCGGCAAGCATGGCGGCCGTTCTCCTCGCGGGAGGTTCCAAGGGCAAGAGATATGCCCTCCCGAACGCACGCATGATGATCCACCAGGGCATCGCCGGATTCCAGGGCACGCCCGCCGACATAGATATCCATGCGAAGGAAATCCTCAGGTACAGGGCTCTCCTAAACGAGATTCTCTCCAAGCACACGGGACAGCCAGTGGAGAGGATTGAGAGCGATACGGATAGGGATTTCTTCATGTCGGCGAACGAAGCGTTGGAGTACGGGCTGATAGACGAAATCCTGGAGAGAGCCAACAGGTAGTCTCTCAGGGGAGGGCTTCGACTTTGGCTAGGATGGGGTTGGACAGGAACGACCGGCGGTGTGCGCTGTGCGGACGCAGTCGGGAGCAGGTGAAGAGGCTCATCGTCGGCGTCTACGGCGGCATCTGCCTCAAGTGTCTCGAAGTCTGCAACGACACGATCCGGAGCGAGCTCACGGAAACCGAAGAGCGCACCGAGTTCCCTTTGATTCCGAAGCCCAAGGACATATACAGGATTCTCAGCCAGTACGTCATCGGGCAGGAGAAGGCCAAGCGCACTCTCAGTGTCGCGGTGTACAACCACTTCAAGCGAATCGACGTCGCCCAGAGCGACGTCGAGCTTCAGAAAAGCAACATACTCCTGGTCGGCCCGACCGGAACCGGGAAGACCTTGCTTGCACAGACCCTGGCGAGGATCCTGAACGTCCCGTTCGCAATCGCTGACGCTACCTCGCTGACCGAGGCCGGGTACGTAGGCGAGGATGTCGAGAACATTCTGCTGAAACTGCTTCAGGCGGCCGAGAATGGGGAGAGCCTGCAAACCACGATACGGAACGCTGAGCGCGGCATCGTCTACATAGACGAGATTGACAAGATCGCTCGGAAAGCCGAGAACCCATCTATCACAAGAGATGTGTCGGGCGAAGGCGTGCAGCAGGCTCTTCTGAAAATCCTTGAGGGCACACTCGCGAACGTGCCGCCTCAGGGTGGCAGGAAGCATCCGCAGCAGGAGTACATCCAGATAGACACGTCGAACATACTCTTCATCTGCGGCGGTGCCTTCGAGGGACTGGATCGGATCATCGAGAGCCGCCTGCACGAACAGTCCATGGGCTTCCGCGCCAGAGTTGAAAGCAGAAAAGAGCGCCAGATCGGCGATATCCTGGCCGCAATCCTCCCGGAGGATTTGCTGAAGTACGGCTTCATCCCAGAGTTCGTCGGAAGGCTCCCCATCGTTGGAACACTGAATGCCCTTGACAAAGATGCGCTGATCAGAATCCTTATCGAGCCTAGGAACGCTCTGGTAAAACAATACAAGAAGTTCTTCGAATATGACGGCGTCGAGCTCGATTTTACCAGTGACTCGCTGGAAGCGATCGCGGACGAGGCCATGAAGCGAAGTATCGGCGCACGCGCCCTGAGGGCAATAATCGAGGAGGTCATGATGAACATCATGTACGAGATTCCCTCGAGAACGGGCGTTAAGAAGTGCATCGTTGACGCCGAAGTGGTTCAACGCAAGAGGGAGCCGACGCTGATCACGATTGACGAGCTAAGGCCCGCATCCTGAAACCGGAACAGGAGTCGGCGCAGCGTAATGCCAGGCATCTGAAGCGCGGCGCGTTCCGCCGAAAAGGGCTGGCGCCGCCGTTCCCTACTGAAAGGTGACACGCACGAATGGCCAAATCTCAGAAGAAGACCGCCAAGAGCACAAAGAAGGCCAAGGTCCAAGCCATAGCGGAAGAAGAAGCCATCAGCATCCCGGATGAGCTGCCTCTGCTGCCAATACGAGATGCTGTCTACTTCCCCCGCATGATCTTTCCGCTATTCGCAGGCCGGGAGAAATCCATCAGGGCGCTTGACGAGGCTATGGCGCGCGACCGGCTGATACTCCTCGTGGCGCAGAAGCAGGTCGGGACAGACGACCCGACGCCCGACGACATCTACACCGTCGGGCTGGTCGCCGGCGTCATGCAGATCACCAAGGTCCCCGACGGCACTGTGCGCCTTGTCCTCGAGGGTCTCGAGCGCGTCAGGATAGCCAGGTACTTGCAGACCGAGCCGTTCTTCCTTGTGGCTGTGGAACAGATCGAAGGCGGCGAGGAATCCAGCCTGGAAGTTGAAGCCTTAATGCGCAGCGTGATGTCGCAGTTCGAGCAGATCGTCAATATCGGGCGCTCCATACCGCCTGAAGCACTCGTCAACATCATAAACATCACCGAACCTGGAAGATTGGCCGACACCATCACGCCCTATCTGCCTCTTCGGGTCGAGTCGAAGCAGGATATCCTCGAAACCATACAGGCTAAGGAGAAGCTCGAAAAGCTCAATGTTCTCCTGAAAAAGGAGCTGGAGATTCTCGAAATCCAGAGGAGCATCCGCAACCGCGTCGAGAAGGAGATGGGCGACACTCAGCGAGAGTTCATCCTCCGCGAGCAGCTCAAGGCTATCCAACAGGAGCTGGGCGAGCGCGACGAGCGGCACGGCGAGATCGAGGACTACAAGGCTAAGATCGAAGAAGCGCGCATGCCGGAGGAAGTCGCGGAACGCGCAGTCAAGGAACTGGATAGGCTGGAGAAGATGCCCTATGCGGCTCCGGAAGGCGTGGTAATTCGGACGTACCTGGATTGGCTTACTTCGCTCCCATGGGCCGACCGCACCGACGAGACCCTGGATATCCAGGAAGCAGCCAGAGTATTGGACGAAGACCATTACGGCCTGGCTAAGGCGAAACAGAGGATTCTCGAGTTCCTCGCCGTCAAACAACTCTCCGGGGCGATGAAAGGCCCGATACTCTGCTTTGTCGGCCCGCCGGGAGTCGGGAAGACGTCCATCGGGCGGTCCATTGCCAGGGCGCTCGGCAGGAAGTTCATCCGGGTATCGCTCGGCGGCACACACGATGAAGCGGAGATCCGCGGCCACCGAAGGACCTACATCGGCTCGATGCCGGGGCGGATCATTCAGGGCGTCAAGCAGGCGAGATTCAGGAATCCGGTGTTCATGCTCGACGAGATTGACAAGGTAGGGATAGACTTCCGTGGAGACCCATCGGCGGCCCTGCTCGAGGCGCTCGACCCGGAGCAGAACTCAGCCTTCAGCGACCATTATCTGGAGGTTCCATTCGACCTTTCGGATGTCATGTTCATAACCACGGCGAATATTCTCGACACGGTGCCGCCGGCGCTGAAAGACCGCATGGAGGTCATCCCATTCGCCGGTTACATCGAGGATGAGAAAGTCTGCATAGCTCAGCAATTCCTGGTGCCGAAGCAGATCAAGGAGCACGGGCTGAGCCCCAAACTGCTGACGATAAAGGAAGCCGCGCTCCGGCTCATCATAAGGGAGTACACCCGTGAAGCCGGCGTCCGAAACCTGGAGCGGGAGATTGCCACAATCTGCCGGAAGGTTGCAAGAGAAGTCGCTGAGGGCAACACTAAGCGGACAGTGATCACCGTTGGGCGCGTGAAGGACTTCCTCGGCCAGACCAAATACCGCTACGGCATGGCGGAGGAGAAAGACGAGATCGGCACTGCCACGGGCCTGGTCTATACGGAGTTCGGCGGCGACATCGTGAGCATCGAGGTCGGCCTGATGAAGTCCGAGGAAGGCAAGCTGCTCCTGACGGGGCAACTCGGCGACGTAATGAAGGAATCCGCACAGGCTGCCTTGAGCTATGTGCGGTCGAAGGCCAGCGTGCTGAACGTACCGGAGGATTTCTCGAACAAGATGGATGTGCATGTCCATGTCCCGGCTGGCGCGGTGCCGAAGGACGGCCCGTCCGCGGGTATAACCATGGCAGCTGCGCTGGCATCCGCCCTGACAAGGCGTCCGGTGCGCCGCGACGTTGCGATGACGGGCGAAATCACTCTGCGGGGGAAGGTGCTGCCCATCGGCGGCCTCAAGGAGAAAGTCCTGGCCGCTCACCGGGCCGGCATCCACACGATCGTGATCCCGAAGGAAAACCTGAAGGATTTGGACGACATTCCCGAGTACGTCCGGGCGGAGCTGACGTTCAAGCCGGTGGAGCATATGGACGAAGTCCTGAACATCGCCCTGCTGACCGCCGACAAACACATCAAAGCAGCATAGATACAGCGAAAGGCGTTGAAGGGGAGGAATAGTTCGCCGCAGACCCGCAGAGAGGAAGGCGGTCGTGGTGCGAGCCTTCCGGTCCGTCGCGGCGGACGAACGTCGCCCCGGAGCCACCGCGCCGAACGAGATGACTAGTAAGCGCGGTCGGGTCAGCCCGTTACAGCCGAAGAGGTCCGCCATAGTCCTGAGTTCACCGAAGGACGAAGGTGGGCGAATCAAGGTGGTACCACGAAAGAGGCTCCTTTCGTCCTTATGGAGGGAAGGAGCGTTTTTCATTTGGAGTAATGGAGTGATGGAGTAATGGAGCGATGGGGCCCGGACAACCCAGTACTCCAATACTCCAGTACTCCAATACTCCATTCTCCCGGGAGGAGATTTCATGGACACATACGATGCACTGCCGAAGGTGTACGACCCAAAGGCCGTAGAGCCTAAGTGGTACGAATACTGGCTGAAGCAGGGCTACTTCCACGCGGAGGTTGATCCCTCGCGGGAGATGTACTGCATCACCATTCCGCCGCCGAATATCACCGGCTCGCTCCATATCGGGCACGCGCTCTGCTACACGATCCAGGATGTGCTCGGCCGCTGGAAGCGCATGCAGGGCTTCAACACCCTTATCCTACCAGGCACCGACCATGCAGGCATAGCAACCCAGAACGTCGTGGAGCGTGAACTCGCTAAGGAGGGCCTAACCCGTCACGATCTCGGCCGCGAGAAGTTCCTGGAGCGAGTCTGGCAGTGGAAGGAAGAGTACGGCAGCACAATCATAAGCCAGTTCAAGCGCATGGGCTACGCGTTCGACTGGGACCGCCTGCGTTTCACTATGGACGAAGCGTACAGCGACGCCGTTCTGGAGGAGTTCGTCCGCTGGTTCGACGAAGGACACATCTACAGGGGCGTGCGCGTTATCAACTGGTGCACCAGATGCCACACAGCGGTCTCCGACATAGAGGTAGAATACGAAGAGGTCGCCGGGCACCTGTGGCACATTGACTATCCCCTGGAAGACGGCTCGGGCATCATCACGGTCGCTACGACGCGCCCCGAAACTATGCTGGGCGACACGGCGGTCGCGGTCAATCCCGAGGATCGCCGCTACATGGGCGTCGTCGGCAAGAACGCGGTTCTACCGCTCATGGATCGTTCCATTCCGATCATCACCGACCCTCACGTGGACCCAGACTTCGGCACCGGCGCGGTCAAGGTCACGCCTGCTCACGACCCGAACGACTTCGAGATTGGACTGCGGCACAATCTGCCGAGCGTCATAGTCATCGGCCCGGAAGGCAAGATGACCGACGAAGCAGGACGCTTTGCGGGAATGGATCGCTATGCCGCCCGTGAAGCCATCGTGGAAGAGCTCAGGAGCCAGGGCCTTCTCGTGCATGAGGAAGAGTACATGCACTCCGTGGGAACCTGCGAGCGATGCGGGTCCACTATCGAGCCGCTCCTTTCCGAGCAGTGGTTCGCCCGCATGGAGGAGATCGCCCAGCCTGCGATAGACATCGTGCGCGAGGGCAAGGTCAAGTTCATCCCGGACCGGTATGCACGCATTTACCTCGACTGGATGGAGAACATCCGCGACTGGTGCATCTCCCGCCAGCTCTGGTGGGGCCACCGGATACCGGTTTGGAAATGCGAGGGCTGCGGCGAGTATACTGCGGGGAAGACGGCCCCGGATGCCTGCAGTAAATGCGGCGGCAAGGCTCTGACTCAGGACCCGGACGTGCTGGATACATGGTTCTCGTCGGCCTTGTGGCCCTTCGCCACTCTCGGCTGGCCGAAGGACACACCGGAGCTCCATTACTTCTACCCGACGTCCGTATTGACCACGGCCCGCGAGATCATCTACCTCTGGGTAGCCAGGATGATTATGACCAGCCTGCACTTCCTGAATGAGATACCATTCCACGAGGTCTACATTTACGCCACTGTGCTGAACGAAGAGGGCCGCCGGATGAGCAAGTCGCTCGGCACCGGGATGGATCCGCTGGACATAATTGACAAGTACGGCGCCGATGCTCTCCGATTCGCGCTCATCCAGCAGGCCGGAAAGGGCCAGGACATCCGATTCTCAGCCGGCCGCGTGGAAGCCATCCGGAACTTCTGCAATAAGATATGGAACATGTCCCGATTCGTGCTGCTCAACCTCGACACCGAATCGGGCAAGCCGCCTGAAGCTCCATCACGGGATCGGCTGCGGGACGAGGACAAGTGGATTCTCAGCCGCCTCCAGAAGACCATCGCTGCAGTGAGCAAGGGCCTTGAAGGCTACGACATGGACGACGCCGCGCGCGCCCTCTACGACTTCCTCTGGAGCGAGTACGCGGACTGGTACATCGAGATTGCGAAGCCCCGGCTCCAGGGCGACGAGCGCCCGGTTGTCCAATACGTGTTGTGCCACGTGCTCGAATCCTCCCTTCGGCTGCTCCACCCCATAATGCCCTTCATCACCGAGCAAATCTGGCAGTCCATCCCGCACGAGGGCGAGAGCATCATGATCGCCCCATTCCCGGCTGCCGACGCCACGCTGATTGATAACGACGCGGAACAGCGCATGGAAGCTGTGTTTGCGGATATTACCAGATCGATACGTAACGTAAAAGCTGAGTTTGGTTTTAAACCGGGACAACGAACATCCAGGGTGATGATTGTTCCTAAGCTAAATCCAATTGTATCGAAGGAAATGGTTACTGGTACTGTAGCAGCAAGCGGTATAGTAATGGCAACTCTGGCGGGGGTAAAGAGCATCGAATCTAGAGAAGAGGCTCCGTCAGCGAGTGAAGGGCGTTTCATACCCACGCATCTTCCTGTTGCGGACGTATTCGTCGAAACGGGGCAGGATTTAGATATTCACAAAGAGATCGCCCGCGTAACGAACGAGCTTGCCGAGGTGGAGCGTGAGCTTGCACGCAGCCAGGCAAAGCTGTCCAACGAGCAGTTCCTGTCCCGCGCTCCGGCGCACGTTGTGGAGAAGGAGCAGCGCATCGCCCAGGAGCTCAGCGAAAAGCGCTCGAAGCTCCAGGAACGCCTGGAGATGCTGACGAACAGCTAACCGGGCGGCGAGTGCTTTATCTGCCTGATTGCCTCCTCGAGCGAGCTGCACACATGGAATAGGGTGTCCAGCCGGGTAATCCCCAGTACGCGGGCTACCGGGCGCTCAGGGGGAGCAATCACATACAGGGCGGCGCCCCGCGCCGAGAGCCTCCTGTGCGCGGCAACCAGCGCACTCAGCCCCGCGCTATCCACATACGCGACATCGCTCAAATCAACGATGAGAGCGCCTCCGCCTCGTTCGACGCCAGCTTGCAGCGCGTGCTCGAAATCGGGCGCACTGTGCAGATCAACCTCGCCGTGTGCCCGGACAAGCAACGCCCCGTCCTGTTCCAATATCTCAGCAGATAACTTAGTTTCTCGTTCCATTTGTCGCCGCCCGCCCATACCCCGGCCTATTCATGCCAGACCATGCCTCGCCTAGGCAAGCTCCAAGTCCACGACCACCGGGCGGTGGTCGGAGGCGTCGGACTCCACAACCTGATACGACTTCACTGCGAACCTCCTGCTACCTTATCCCAGTTCGTACACGGAGGCCAAACATTCTACAGGGGAGGTTGCCTTCGAGACCGAGAGGAAACGCATCTTCACTGCGCCGGCGAAAGCGGGCGAATCCAGACATTCCGATAGCGCACGGGACATCCGTGATCTTGGAGCATCAGCGGCCCGCGATCCGTCACCGGGCCGGGCATCGCTGCGACCGTCGGGCCGGGAACCTCGACATTCTCGTGGATCAGGACTCCGTTGTGGAATACCGTCATACGGGCTTTGCTGATTTGATTTCCCTTGTCGTCGAACCGGGGCGCATGGAAAATCGCATCGTAGCTCTGCCACTGCTTGGGAGGTCTGCAAGCGTTTACCATTGGCGGAGCTACTTCGTATATCGCGCCGCAGTCAACATCCCCGCTTCTTAGCCCGTAGGAGTCCAGCACCTGGATTTCGTACTTGCCCTGGAGGTAGACTCCGCTATTTGCCCGCTTCTGGCCCTTTGCGTCGGCCATCAGAGGCAGCCAGAACTCCACATGAAGCTGGCAGTCGGTGAACTCCTGCTTTGTACGGATGCTGCCGCCCCGGACTTCCATGTACCCATGCTCTACTTTCCAATCTGCGGGCCTGCCGTTCTCGATGTAGACCCACGCGGAGAGGTCTTTGCCATCGAAAAGGACGATGGCGTCCGAGGGCCGAGCCTCATTGCCCGAGAACAAACGCTCTCCATTCGCAGACCCCATAGGGATCAGCAGGCCAAGTAAGACACCAACTACCACGAGTCTACACCCAGTTAACAACAAGGCAATACCTCCTGCAACAGATGACTCTGTGCGCCGCCGCACTTCAAAGCAGTCATTCGCCGCGACTCCGCGGCCTTCCTCCGAAAATCGGGCAACCTCACGCACATAACAGATGCCAGCCCGGTAGGGGCAGGTCTCAGATTTGCCCCTACTTCCCGATGCATCCCCGGCGATTTCGAGGTATAATGTCTTGTGCGCCCGGCAGGTCCCCCCGGGCGTCGGAGATAACACGTGGACATCGGGAAGCTGCCAATCAACCTGCTGGCGAAACTGCTCTCGAAAGTAACGCTGGACGAGCGAGTAGTCGTCGGGCCGGGAATCGGGATTGACGCGGCGGTAATGGACTACGGCGAGCGGCTGCTGATCGCCAAGACCGACCCGATCACCTTCGCCACCGACCTGATCGGCTGGTATGCGGTCAACATCAATGCGAACGATATCGCCGTCATGGGCGCCGATCCGAAATGGTTCATGGCGACGATACTCCTCCCGGCGGAAACTTCTCCTGCTCAGGCGGAAGGCCTATTCGACCAGATGCTCCGCGCCTGCGGGGAACTCGACATCAGCCTTGTGGGCGGCCACATGGAGATCACCCATGACCTCAATCGTCCCATCGTCGTCGGCTGTATGCTCGGCGAGACGGACCGCTCCCGACTGGTGACGGGCAGCGGCGCAAAGCCGGGCGACGACATCCTCATCACCAAGGGGATTGCGATTGAGGGCACGTGCATCCTCGCCCGTGAGGCAGGCGAACGTCTGAGGGGTCTCGGCTTCACGAAGCGATTCCTGAAGCGGGCGGCGAACTTCCTGTTCGACCCCGGCGTGAGCGTAGTCAGGGATGCCCGCGTTGCAGCGAACGCCATACCGGTGACCGCGATGCACGACCCGACCGAGGGCGGGCTCGCGACCGGGCTGTTGGAGATCGCGGAGGCATCCGGCCTCGGCCTGGAGGTTCGGCTGGAGGACATTCCCGTCCTGCCGGAGACCGAGGCGCTCTGCCGTGAGCTGAAGCTCGACCCGCTCGGTCTGATCGCATCCGGCTGCCTTGTCCTCACCACCTCGCCGTCGGACACACCGCGCCTCTTGGAAGCCTTCGCCCAAGCGGAAATCCGCGCATCTGCGATCGGGAAGATGACGCCGCGCGAGCACGGCCTCAAAATCCGTACCCCGCAGGGCTTCGAAGACCTCCCCGCCTTCCCCCGCGACGAGCTCGCCCGGTTCTTCAGCCACGCGAGTTGAGCCAACGCGAAGGTTAGAAGAGTAAGAAAAGGGGAAAACAGATGCCGCCGAATCGGCCGGGCCGGAAATGCGCAACGTCCCGCGTCGAACCCGAACCGTAGGATTCTCCGCCTCACGCCTTAGCCGGATCCGCCTGCAGCGGACCGGCGACTGGCTACTTATAAATCTGTGCGAACCTCCTGAACGAGCGGTCCCAGGTCTTCTCCACGTTATCCGGGAATACGCACGCCGGGAGCTGGTTGTTCCTCAGGTGATACTGCAGGCACTCGCAGCAATTGCCCTTTCTGGGACACCCGGGGTAGGTGCAGTTGCAGAAACTCGTGTTGCTCTCGATATTGGGGCACGCCATCTATCTCCACGACCTCCTTCATCTACCACTAGCAGCAATGATTGTAGCAGACCTTGGCGCTCCAGGCAAGGGCTGGAACGCGCGTGTTGGACGTGCCGATTCCTCACGTGTAACATGCGGGCGTACAGGGTATCATCAGTAGCGCTGAACTTCATCCCTTCCATCAATCTGCCCATGCTGGGCCGCTGGGTATTCAGCGGAGAGATCAATCTGTGGCAACCTTAGTCCAACGAATAGAGCTTGCGGACGGCATACCGAGCATACAGGTGCCGCCTCCGTATTCACGGGTGACGGCGCTGGTTACGCTTTTCGGCGTTCCCCTGGGGGATTTGACGATCAAGACATACGGCGGCACGGTAAGCTCCTATTACATCAGGGATCAGATCGCAGAACGCTTCTCCGACCGCATTGTACAGCTATGGCTCGAAAGGAAGATGAACTCCGGGGACAAGGCCTCCTCTGAGGATTTGCCTGCGGTTGACATAGTTGTGTGCACGAGCGACAGGCCGGAGGACCTTGAAAGGTGCCTGAGATCGCTCTCAGAAGCCGTCTATCATCACAAAACGACGATCGTGGTGGACAACGGGTCTAAATGTGACGAAACGCGCGGGATTGCGCTCGATCGCGGCGCTCGATATGTCAGGGAAGAGAAGCGGGGGCTGGACTTCGCCCGAAATGCGGGGCTGAGAGAGGCGCAGGCGGACTTCGTTGCCTTCGCGGACGACGATGTTGTGGTTGACAGGATGTGGCTAAACAGCATCGTGCGGGCTTTCAAGGACGATGAGGCCGTCGCCTGCGTCACCGGGCTTACAATGCCCTTCGAGCTGGAGACCGAGGCACAGGAATTGTTCGAACGGTACTCCACTGGCGGCATGCGTCGCGGTTACGAGCGCAAGGTATTCGACAGATTCAACCTTCCTCCTCCAGCGGCGGGCAAAGTCGGCGCCGGGGCAAACATGGCGTTCAGGACGGCGGTGCTGCGGCAGCTCGGCGGTTTCGACGAGGCCCTGGACTGCGGCACGCCGGCCAAAGCGGGCGGCGACACGGACATGTTCTACAGGATACTGCGGCATGGTTACAAGGTTTGCTATGAGCCGCGCGCTATTGCCTGGCATCGCCATCGCCGGGGAATGGACGAGCTGCAGAATCAACTGGCGGGTTACAGCGCCGCCGTGTATGCGTTCCTGACTAAATGCCTCGTCGAGCATCACGACTTCGGCGCGCTGTCCGTCGGCGGCTCGTGGTTCAAGGGCCATCACCTCAGGAATCTGGCCCTCGGAATGACGGGCAGAGGTCCACAGCCGTGGTCTATGACCCTTGGAGAGCTCCTGGGTGCGTTCAGCGGGCCGATCGCATATCTCAAGGCCAAGTCATACGTGTCTCGCATTCGGCTCCAGCGGGGACTCGAGAGGCGAGGCCGCCTGAATCGCTCGATGCAAGAGCCGGAGAGGAACGGCAGCTTCCCCCGCCTTGTAAGCGCAATCCTGGCAAGGCGGGCCGGCGAGGTCAAGAGGCAAGAGAGTGCTCAGCGTCATAGTACCCACACATAACAGGGCGCGGTGTGCAGTGAGACTGGCGGAGGCGCTCGATTCAGCGGAGTGTTCCGTGCCGGTGGAGATCGTTTTCGTCCTCGACGGCTGCACAGACAGCACTCGCGAAGCCCTGGAAGCCCGTCACCTCCGCAGGCCGTTGAAGATTGTGGAAGTGCCGGGGCTGGGTGCGGCGGCCGCGCGAAATGCAGGCGCGGCTCAAGCCGAGGGCGATTACCTCATTTTCATGGATGATGACGTTGTGCCGCGCCCTGGGGCGCTCGAAGCCCATGTGAGATCGCATGCTTCGGGAAGACGGCTCGCCGTCGTCGGTCCCTACCCGTATGCCCCCGAGATGCCCGTCAATCCGATTGATTTCTTCATCCGGGACTGGTGGAATGTGCGCTTCAAGGCGCTCGCGGACCCGGCTCACACGTTCACCTACGCCGACTGCCTTACCGGCAATCTCTCGCTGAACCGGGCTGATTTCGAGGCCGTCGGCGGCTTCGATGAGGCGTTCAAGAAGGATGGACGCGAGGACTACGAGCTCGGCGTCCGCCTGCTAAAGTCGGGCGTGCAGATACGATTCGCGAAAGACGCGCTGGTGTACCACTATCCCGTCAACAGGCCGCGATCGGTACTGCGGAAATGGTATACATGGGGACGAGCGGACGTGTACTTCGCGCAGAAGCACCCGGAGGTGTTCTGGACGCTGCCGATCCGCCGGTATTGCCGGAACACACCTTCGTTTCGAGCGGGGCTCCATGCGCTCGCTCTTTGCTTTCCTTTGAATCCCATGGGAATCGTGTCGCTGATGGGCGGTTACTTTGAGAAACGCCTGGATCGGCTTTGGGAAGACCGGTGGCTGAGGCGGTGGCGGCTGAGCCATCATCTCGCCTACCTGCTCGGTGTGCTGTCAGCACTGGGCGGAGTCCGGCAGTTCGATGACTTCTTGCGCCGATGGCAGGATCGCGCAGACTGGCCCCGGCACAGAGTCCGCGTAGAGGAGGTTGACGTCCTATCGGGGCAGGCCCTGATCGGCGAGCTGGATGCGTACGACAGGCTATTCCTGGTCCCACGGGTCGAAGGTTCTATTGTCGGCTGGGTCGAAGCGCCGTGCGAGTCCGGCGGCGACTCCATCTCGAGCGCAGAGATCGCAGAATGCATATCCAGGCAGGCGTGCTGGCCGATATGGCGCTCCCTGGCTGTCTCCGACGGCTCGCACATCTCTCTGAGCAAGAGCGATTGCGCTGCATGGCGGGAACTCAGCGAGCACCTGGGGACGATTTTGAGCCAAGACGGACACCCGGCGTTCTCCGGCGACGGCTGCAGGGATTCCCAACCCGTTTCGGCGGTGACCCTCTCAAACGAGGGCGACCCGGCGTCTCCCGAAAGCTCAACATTCGGCCCGGATCGGCTCGTCTGCCTCGAGACCGAAGGAGGCTGTCTCCGTCCCAAGCTGAAGGCGGCGCTGTCCGCCTGTCCGGGCGACTTCATCGCGCTGCTGAAGCCGTCCGACCGAGTTGATCCGGGTTGGGCGAACACCGTATTCCGGCACTTTGCGGATCCAGAGGTCGCCTGTGTCGTCACGCCGGTAATCCTGCGCGGCGTCCAAAGCCGGGCTGAGGAGCTCTATCAGGCGCTCGCAGGCTTCGACCGGGTGAGGAGCTGGGAATTCAGTTGCCTGACGGATCGGCTAAGGCCGGCTTACGTGCTGAGCGAGTTCAACGCCGCGTGTCACCGCCTCGTGGTGAGCAAATGCGCTCTCGATCTGGTTTGGGAATCACTCGCGGGCTCGTCGCACAGATATGAGGAGGTCGCGCTGAGGATTCTGCAAGCCCTGCTCCACAAGTGCGAGAAAGTTGTATATGAGCCGCATGCCATAATCTGGCGCGATCCGCCGGTATCTATGGCCGACGTCCGCAGCATGTCGGCAGAGCATTCATACCTGGTCCACCAAATCCTTTCGGAGACCCTGGTTTCCTCTCATACCGGGAGACTTCGGTCGTTGAGGATATTGAGCAAGCTGCTGCGACCTCGGGCGCGGAAGCTCCTGAGGTGCGCTCGCGGCTCCATTGACTGGCCGCTGTCATTTGCAATAGCCGAGGCAGTCGCGGCGGCTCGCGGAATCAGGCGCGGAATCATCGGAAGACCACAGGAAGAAGGCGCGGCATGAGTATCCTGGCTGCGGAAGTCGTGCGACGCGGGAACCTCGTAAAGCAGCTCGCCGTCCGTGATCTCAAGCTGAGGTACGAGCGCTCGGCGCTGGGATTCCTCTGGTCGCTCCTGAACCCGCTCATCATGATCGGCATATACACGTTCTTCTTCTCGCTGGTCGTGCGGATAGGCATCCCCCGATACCCGGTGTTCCTTGTGTCCGCGCTGCTTCCCTGGAACTTCTTGACCAGGTGTCTGCTGGGCGTGTCTCCGCTTCCCTATCAGAACGGCTACCTGCTGAACCGGGCGGCGTTTCCGGCAGAGTCGCTCATCTTCAGCGGGATGCTCTCGGCCTTCACGGACTTCTGCCTGGAGATGCTCATCTTCGTCGGGCTGTTGGCGGCCTTTGGACTTCCGCTGTTGCCTGGATTGCTCGTCGTCCCGCTGGTGATGGCGCTCCATTTCCTTTTCGTGGCGGGAGTCGCGCTCTTCTTCTCGGTTGCCTATGTCTTCTATCGAGACACGCAGTACATAGCGAGCATCGTCGCCACCGCCTGGCTTTACCTGACGCCGGTGTTCTACCCGATTTCCCTGGTTCCGGAGCGGTTTCAGACACTCTACAAGCTGAATCCGATGGTGCACATCGCCGGGTGCTTCCGCGAGCCGCTGTACAGCGGCAACTTCCCGCCTTTGACGACGCTGGCCATCGCCGCAGCGGCGGCATTCGGCGTTTTCATACTGGGCTGGCTGTTCTTCAACAAGTACAAGAAGGACTTCGCCGAGCTACTCTGACGAATGGTGCAGACTATGGCCGCAATAAGCATGCACGGTGTCTCAAAGAGGTTCAGAGCCTACGACTACGGCAATCGCTGGCTGAGGCGCGAGCTGATCGAGCTCATGCGCGGGAAGCGCAACCCCCGCGAGTGGCGAACCGTGCTCCGCGAGATCAACCTGGAAATCAGCCAGGGAGAAACCGTCGCCGTCCTCGGCTGCAACGGATCGGGCAAGTCCACACTGCTGAAGCTCATGGCCGGGATACTCCAGCCGACCACGGGCAGAGTGATCAGTCGCGGCAGCACCGGCACGCTTCTGGACATAGGCACCGGCTTCCACGAGGACTTGACGGGCCGCGAGAATGTCTTCGTGGACGGAGCAATCCTTGGCCTCTCGGAGAGATACCTGCGGGCCATTCTCCCAGAGATCGAGGGCTTCGCGGAACTGGAAGGTTTCATGGACACGCCCCTGCGGTATTACTCCTCTGGGATGAAGGCCAGACTAGGCTTCGCGGTGGCGATGAGCGCGGATCCCGACATATTCCTGATTGATGAAATTCTGGCGGTCGGGGACGAAGGCTTCCGGCGGAAGTGCTTCGCCCGCCTCGATGAGTTGGTATCCAGAGGCAGGACAATCGTGATCGTGAGCCACGATATTGACGCAGTCCGGCGGCTGTGCACCAGAGGCATATGGCTGCACGACGGGATTGCCAAAGCGGATGGGCCGATTCACGAAGTCTGCGATCAATATCTCAGTCACTACGAGACGGAACTCCCCATTGGAGGATGACTTTGAATATCAGCGCCCTGGTATGTACGCGCAACCGCCCGGAGCTGGTTCGAGGATGCCTCGAAGCCATGGCCGGAAGCCCGTGTCCCGATCTGGAGATAGTAGTCGTGGATCAGAGCACGGATTCGGCGGAATTGGCCGCCGTGGATCGCCGAATCCGATATATCCACAGCGCCACGGTCGGCCTTTCGCGCGCGAGAGACATCGGCGTCCAGCAGAGCAGCGGGGACGTAGTCGCCTTCACGGATGACGACTGCGTTCCAGACAAGACCTGGGCGGCGGCGATTCTCAAAGAATTCGCCGAGAACCAGGATATCTCAGCTATCTACGGGCGGACTCTGCCTTACGAGCAGGCCCGAAGGAGAGAGCGCCAGGTGGCGATCAAGTCGGATGCCGAGCGCCGGATATTCAGCCGCCGCTGTAATCCGTGGCGGCTCGGGCACGGAAACAACATGGCCTTTCGCCGCCGGGTCTTCGAGGTCGTCGGCCCCTTCGACGAAGCCCTGGGACCTGGCGGCTTGCTGCGAAACTGCGACGACGCGGATTTCACTTACAGACTCCTCAAAGCGGGCTTCAAGGCGCTCTACAGCCCTGAGCCGCTTGTCTATCACAGGCAGTTTCGTCACGGGGAAGACTTGTGGCGGCTGGAAAGGGGTTACAGCATCGGAGCAGGCGCTCTGTGCTGGAAGCATTTGAGGTGCGGCGATAAGTACGCGCTCAAGCTTCTTCTCGATCGCTGGGGGAAGGCAGGGGCGGCGCATATTATCTATGGACTTCTGACAGGGAAGCCGACGCACATCCGGCTGGGCTGGTATCGGATTGTGTACTCCATCATGGGGATGTGGAAGGCACGGGCGGTTCCGATTGACGTATCGCGCAGGGTATTCCTCGATCCAGGCGCGGGAGGTAGATCGAATGAACAGAGTCTCTGTGGTCATATGTACTCGCAATAGGGAGAAAGCGCTCAGGAACTGCCTGCGCTCCATAGCCGAAAGCACCTCCAGGCCGTTCGAGGTACTGGTCGTTGACCAAAGCACGAACGGACGCACGGAGCAGGTGGTCAGCGAGGCGTCGGCCGGATCGCCTTTTCCAATGCTCTACATGCACCTGGACACGGTTGGACACACGAAGGCGCGCAATGCGGGGTCCAGGGCTAGCCACGGGCAGATAATCGCCTTCACGGACGATGACTGCCTCGTGGACGCCGGTTGGCTCGACGCCGTGAGCAGGGAGTTCTCCGATTCGCGAGTGAGCTGCGTGTGCGGCCAGACCCGGCCGGCGGACCATACGGAGCGCCCAAAGGCCGCCTTACTCTCCACACTCGATCACTACCGGCGCAGGCTCGTCCGAGGCAAACACAATCCGGTCACTGTCGGTCGTGGAAATAACATGGCCTTCCGCAAGTCGGACCTGCTGATGCTCGGCGGCTTCAACGAGCGAATCGGCGTGGGAACATCCCTGCACGCCGGCGACGACCTGGACCTGTTCTACAGGCTGATGGAGGCCGGGGGATACATCGTGCATACGCCCGACGCCGTCGTGCTCCATGCGCAACCGGATGACTGGCAGCTTGTGATCCGCAAGAAGAGAGGATATGCGATCTCGGCCGCGGCAGTCCTGTGCGCCAGGATCAGATATGGCGACCTCTACGCTGGGACGCTCCTGATCGGCAAGATCGCCTACGAGTTCGGCTGTCTGCTCTGCGGGGGAATGCTCCGCATGAATCGCCGTCTGGCGTCAATAGGCTGGCACAGCTTCGTCGGCAGTCTCTCGGGCCTCAAATACCTGCTGAACCGCGACTTCTGCACCGAAATCCGCCGGCTTTCCCGCTCCGCCCGCGATTCCTTCTCTTCTCGGGCTGAGAGCAGCTAACCCATCCGGCAGCGGACACTGTGGGCACCCTCTTCGAACAGCGGCAGCACGTTCCCCTCGATGGGCTTGCCGTCCACCTCGATGCTCGCGGCTCCGTGCTCGACATGATCGGGATTCTCGACCGCGATCTCATACACCGCGCCCCTGAACTTCCGCGTAATCCTGAAGCCGTCCCACTCGGACGGAATGCAGGGGTCGAGCATGAGGCCATCGTATGTAGGCCGCGCGCCCAGAATGTAGTCCAGCCCGCCGCGGAGCATCCAGACCGCCGAGCCGGTGAGCCACGAATGACTCGCCTCGCCGAAGGTCGGGTGATCCGGGCTGGTCACATACTCGGAGTAGACGTAGGGCTCCATCCGGTAGACATCCGGGTCATGCGCCTGGTTCATCGGCATTGTCTTGCGATAATACTCATAGGCACGGCCGCCGTTTCCGAGCAGGCACTCGGCAAGAATCGCCCACGCCGCGACATGGTTGAAGATCCCGGCATTCTCCTTCTTGCCGGGGACGCAGCGCGTCGCCAGGCCTATGCCTGGGTCCACCTTTGTATAAGCTGGGGTCAAAATCTTAGGCCCTATCGGCGTATTCAGCATCCCGTAGGCCGAATCCATAGCCGTGCGCGCGCGATCTTCCGGCGCGATGCCGCTGATCACAGCCCAGCTCTGCGCGTTCATGAATATGCGGCCCTCTTCGTTCGTCCTCGAGCCGATGACGCCGCCATCATCGCGTGTTCCCCGGATATACCATTCGCCATCCCAGCAAAGAGCATTCAGGACCTCCGCGATTCGGGCGTACTCAGAGCGGTAATGCGCCGCCTCGCCGCTCATCCCGATCCGGTCGAGAAGGTCGGCGGCTTCGCGCAGGATGTAGCACAGGAACTCGGCGACCCAGACGCTCTCCCCTATCCCCTGCCTGCCGACGTAATCCAGGGAGTCGTTCCAGTCGCCCGGCCCGAACTTCGGCAGATGCCCGGGCGTGAGATTGCCGAGAGGGTAATCGGCCGCGCGGATGACGTGCTCGAGCACCGTGCCTTCTCCCTCGTCCTGATATGGCACGACTCGATTCAGGAAATCGAGATCGCCCGTCTCCTTCAGGTACGACATCACGGCAAGCGGCAGCCACAGCGGTGTATCGGAGTGCCCGGTCTTCTCTCCCTGCCCGGTGAGCGGGAAGTAGTTGTGGAGGGCGCTCCCATCTGCGAACTGGTGAGACAGGACCTCGCAGATTCGCTCGGCAACCACCGATGGCTCCGCCATGACCGGGCCCATCGAGTCCTGGCACTGGTCGCGGACGCCCGTTCCGAACAGCAGTCCGCCGTGGTAGTAGCCGGCAGTTCGATGCATGTGGAAAGTGACCCACGCCTGGCGCTTCGCCCAGGTATTCAGCATCAGATTCATCTGCGGGTCGGGAGTCTCGGCTTGAGCGGTCGAAAGGTAAGCATTCCAGTAGCGCCTGACACCTTCGAAGGCAGCGCTGATGTTCGCCGGATCGCGGTATTTCGCCACCAGCGGAGGAGCAAGCTCCGAGTATCCCTCCCGATCCACGACTCCCATCAGGACCGCGAACTCCGCTATCTCTCCGGGCGCCAGGGTGATTCCGCTTTGAAGGGCGGCGCACGCATCCCCCGCCGTGATCTCGGTATCCCGGCATCGGCCTTCGTCCACCACGACGGGATTCGATTCGGAGCGCCACCGGCCGATGAACGCATCCTTCTTGCCGTCGAAGCCTTTCGCCGGCAGGGACGAGGCGAAGAAGACGTGCTTGTTCCACGCCTGATTCGGCTGCTTGACGGTCGCGCCCTGGTAGGTGACCCAGTAGTTTTTCGTCGCGTAGAGGATGCCGTTCCGCCGGTCGAAGGTGACGACGTTGAAGTGCTGGTCGTTCGGCTGGTTGATGAGGTCCACCAGCGCGTGGCCCAGGCAGAGCTCGACATAGGAGAAGACATCCAGCTTCCGAGGCCGATCCGCACGGTTTTCGAGTGTCACGCGCCAGACTTCAAGGTCGTCCTCGAGCGGGACGAAATAAAGGATTTTGCCGCGGATTCCCCGGTACTCGGTCTCGATTTGGGTATAGCCCATGCCGTGCCGGCACTCGTAGAAGTCGGGCTGTTTTCCGACCGGCTGCCAGGTCAGCGACCAGTATTCGCCGTCCTCATCGCGGAGGTAGACGTACCTGCCCGGACGATCCCACGGGAGGCAGTTGTACCGGTGCCTGGTGATCCGCGAGTCCCTCGGGCAGATGTAGAAGCTGTATCCGCCACCGGCGTTCGTCACCAGGCCGGTGTACCGGGAGTTCGAGATGTAGTTCACCCACGGCGCGGGCGTATCCGGCCGCGTGATGATGAACTCTCTCCCATCCTCCGAAAACCGCCCGTACTCTTCCAGCCCCACGAGTTCCTCCGTGATGAGTGATGCATGTTGAGCGTTGAGTGATGAGTGATGAGTGACCCCGGAGGCCGTATACTGGCCACTAACGACCACCGACCACCGACTTCCCCAAGAAGCGTACACAATTTCGGCCACCTGAGTCAAGCCGAAGGGGAACATGGAAGCACAGAGGGGAAACCCGGAGGAACTCTGAACGTGGGATTGTTTAAAAAGGGCATCCGGGAGGGTGAGGCCCCCGCCGAATCCGCCGCAGCGGACAGGAGCGTCGCCCTCCCGTACAACTAGGTTGGCGGTGGAAATCTTTTCCACCGCCCGGCACTGGGATGGGAAATCCTTTGCTGTGAGCCTTTGGGGTAACGTACTGTGCTCAATGCCCCATCGCAGACAGTCTACTGCCCAAAGCCTGACCTATTTCCACAGCTTGCCCAGGGGCTGCATGTTGTGCCACAAAGGGTTGCACTCGACGAGATATTGTGGTATAATAACACGGTAACTGGCTAAGGAGACCTTAACACAGAGGATAGTACAAAGGAGACTTCGAAAACCTATGTTTACGCTTGTGACGCAATTTGAAGAGTTACTCAAGAACATCCGACCACCCCAGGACCGCCTCGACGCGGCTCACAATTTGCCAGTCCTTGTACGAGATTACCTCGCAGAACATGAGGACTTCGAAACACTTGCACCGCATTCCCGCCTGGTAGGCTCGTACGCTCAGCAAATGTGTGTTGGTGACGTCAAGGATGTAGATTTCTTAGTGAGAGTTGATGGTGATCCCGACACCAACGAACCCGAAGCTAAACAACTGATCCAGGATCTAAAGGCAGCACTAGACGACCTACCTGACGCCCTCGGTTATAATGGATACGCCGATGTCGATATCAAACAAGCAAGACGGTCCGTACATGTACATATCGAGAAACCCGATTTCCACCTCGATGTGGTACCGTGTATCGCGCCTAATGGATTCGACGAACCACTGTATGTTCCAGACCGGGGATTCAACAAGTGGATAAAGTCGCATCCGTGCGGGTACACCAACTTGCTCAACACGTTAAATGGCGAGCACCGTGAGAAGGTGAAGCCTCTTGGTAAGCTGTTGAAGCATTTTCGGAACCACCAGATGCGGACTCGACGGCCCAAGAGCTACTGGCTGGGCGCGTTGTTGGTACATCACATAACCCGAGAAGGCGGGTTGAATACCGCCGAGTCGCTCGCTGAACTGGTTTGCGACCTATTTGATGAGATATACCGACAATATGCCTCTCTTATGGGTAGGGATGACGGAGCTACCCCTAACATCTCTGACCCTTTGCTTGGGCACAATATCTCCTGGAACTGGGGCAGAACGCATTTCGAGACATTCATGCGTAGGGTGAGCGAAGGACGTGAGTGGGCGGCCAAGGCACTGAACGCAAAAGACCGCGGAGCGGCCATCGTGTATTGGCAGAGGATCTTCGGCGCGGAGTACTTCCCATCTGACGTTCAGGAGGCAGCATCGCAGGCCGCTACAGCAGCCTGGCCCGGCCAGGCGAGCGTAACTGCCACAGGATTGGTAACCCTACCCCAGCCAGCAAAGATACTATCTGTGCAGCCAATAAAACCCGTGCAATCACTAGAAACTAGATTCCATGGCCCATCCGAAGAGTAGTACTTTCAGGATTCGCGAAGTAAGCTTTGAACTGCAGAACCTGCAGATACAACAACGCTTCCCAGGCAATTTCTTGTATAAGCGGGAGCGGAATGGGAAGATAGCCACCTGGCAAGGCAGACTGCAACCCACAGAGCTATCTCCAGCTTATTTAGTGGAAGTTCGCTATAAAATATGGGAAACCCCACAGGTCAGAGTATTATGGCCAGACTTGGTTCCAGGAGCCCTACATTTGTACCCTGATGGAAGGCTCTGCCTGTTTTGGCCAAAGGAGTGGAGATGGCGCCGGGATCAATTGATAGCGGAAACGATACTGCCATGGACCTCGCTGTGGTTGCGTTTCTACGAGCTTTGGCTTGATACAGGGACCTGGTTAGGTCCCTCCTCATCGCATACCGGACCGAAGACAGAGACACAAGATACAAATGACCATAAAGAAGCTCTTTCTATCATACTATAGCGGTGACCTCGTTGAGGTCAACCAGCTAGCTAGTGCTCTCCGCATGCGCGGCATTGTTCCCTGGGTCGACAAATCCGGCGGCTTCTCGGTTGCTGATGAATGCGAAACCGAAGCTCGCCGAGCCATTCGTGAAGACTGTTTTGGCCTACTTCTCTATGCCACAAAGCAGTGTTTCAGGCGGGAATTCATACGAAAAGAGATGGACGAAGCCTGGACGGTCCACGTGGCTGATCCCTCGTTTGCTCTCTTCGCTGTACCCCGGTGCATAACGTTCGATGAACTTGCCCTTTACAGCTTGGGGGACTTTGGCTTCGACCTATCACTAACCCATACCATTCGGCTAGATAAGCGGGCCGATCTCGATCTTGGCTATGCTACCATCGCACGGGCGGTACTTCATAAATACCTTGAACGCACAGCACTCCCGTGCACAGACGGTATCTCGTTGCAGATTAGCACCCTCAAACTGATGCCTGACAAGCCCACCGATATGCTGCGCATCGATGCCACTTCCGCGTTCGCCCAAGGTGTTGGGGATGGTAAGCTCTGGACGCAATTGCTCGGCGGGCTAATAGATGTAGAGCAGGCTCTTTCGTATGTATACGGTCGGCCCCGACTGCACGTGCATGGGTCCAAGCATCTCAGTACTGCTTTTATGTTCGGTCGAGTATTTTCCCAGTTTGACATGGACATTCAGCAGACGGCGCACAAGGTGTGGCGGACGGATGTATGCTATGCGGATACTAAACCTTTTGTGGTGTATACACAAAAGGGCGATGCTAAGACCCGCCGCCTTTTTGTGGAGATAGCTTCAGGTGACAAAAACGTGCCTGCATGTGTTGATGCCTTCCTCCGCGCCCGCCGCCTGCAACCACCTCTGCGGCTGCAGCTTCACCCTCCAAGTATGGCGTTTTCAGTGGACGCAGCCCTTTGCCGGGCCATGGCAGCCCATGCCTACTCCGAGATTGAGCGAATGATCACGGAATGCTTGATATCGGAGATTCATATCTTCGCTGCAGTACCGCAGACGTTCATGATACTGCTAGGGCAACAGTTCCGTGGCATGCCGCCGGTGCATCTGTACGAGTGGGATGGCACTGGATACACGCCTTCCTGTCGCATCCCTGGGGGCAAACTATGACCGCCCTTGATCCGTGTTTGGCACAAAGTTTTGTGCTTTGCATTTCTCCGCTGGAAACGCTTCCACAAAGAGTCTCAGCGTTCAATGTTGAGCGTTGGACGTTTCCGCCTCGGCGGATTCAACATTCCCCGTGTTCCCGTGCAGGATTACCCGCGTGAGAAATCAAACCTAGCTGTTGAGCATGCGCGGCCGGAATGCCAGCCGCCAGCATCAAGTATCCAGCATCAAGTATCCAGTATCCAGTATCACGATTCACGAGCACGAGTACGAGTAGGATTCGCGAGTGGAAGCAAGGCGAGGTGAAATGCTATGGAAGAGACTACCGGCCTTTCGGAGGCAGAGCAGGTTATCGAGGAGACGATCGAGAAGTACGCCGCATACGTAAACCCCACCCTGGCGAATCTGATGCGGTTCGCGGGCTTCGGCGACGTCGAGGCGTCCGCGCACGGGACGAAGATCACCGATTACTCAGGGAACGAGTACATTGACTGCCTGGGCGGGTACGGCGTCTTCAGCCTCGGACATCGCCACGCGGAGGTGGTCGCGGCGGTTCAGGAGCAGCTCGAGTGCATGCCGCTCTCGTCCAAGATATTCTTCAACAAGCCGCTGGCGGACCTCGCCGAGCTTCTGGCGGAGATCACTCCCGGCCGGCTGCAGTACAGCTTCATCTGCAACAGCGGCGCGGAAGCCATGGAGGGAGCGCTCAAGGCCGCCCGCATTTACACGAAGAGGACGGAGTTCATCTCGACCATCGGCGGCTTCCACGGCAAGAGTATGGGCTCGCTCTCGGCGACCGGAAGGGATCTCTACAAATCGCCTTTCCAGCCGCTGATTCCGGGGTTCAAGCACGTCCCATTCGGAGACGCAAAGGCAGTTGAAAGTACGATGACGCCAAACACTGCCGCCGTGATCGTGGAGCCGATCCAGGGCGAGGGCGGAATCCGCGTGCCGCCGGATGACTACCTGCCCCGCCTGCGGGAGATTTGCACGCAGAACGGCTCGCTCCTCGTCGCGGACGAGGTGCAGACCGGCATGGGCCGAACCGGGAAGATGTTCGCATGCGAGCACTGGGGCGTCGAGCCGGACATCATGACCCTGGCGAAGGCCCTTGGCGGCGGCGTGATGCCCATCGGCGCGTTCATCGGTACTCCTGAGATTTGGGAGGCGATGTTCCGCGAGAATCCGCTGATGCACTCGTCCACATTCGGAGGGAATCCGCTGGCCTGCCGCGCGGCTATCGCGGCGATTCATGCGACGCGGTTCAGAAACCTGCCGGGCCGAGCAGCGAGGCTCGGCGAGTATTTCATCGGAAAGCTTCGTGAGATCAAGGATAAGCATCCGAAGGCCCTCACGGAGGTACGCGGCCTCGGCCTAATGATCGGCGTCGAGTTCACACACGAGGACATCGGCGAGCTGGTCATCGGCGGGCTGGCGAGGCGCGGCGTGATCGCGGCCTACACGCTGAACAACCCGAAGGTCATCCGCTTCGAGCCGCCGCTCATCATCACGGAGGAGGAGATTGACGCGGTAGCCACCGCCTTCGACGAGGCGATCGCAGAGGCGCTCGAGATGGTGGAGGGAATCGTCTAGCGCCCGGCCCTCCACGGTCGGGGCTGCACACGCGGCCCCCTCCGCCAGGGCGGCAAGTTCATGAACCGGCGGAAACTTCGCTGTGCCGCTTTGCGTATTGTAAGACATGCTGATTAGCGCATTGTATTGGGTAGCCTGGAATACGTTTCTCGCTCTCATTCCGGTCGTGCTTGGCTATGCAATCTACCGCCTGGCCAGACGGTCGCACGTACGTCCGCGAATACTCGCCAAGGCAGCCATAGCCATCCTCGGGATTGCGTGGCTCGTATTCCTGCCGAATACCTGCTACCTGGTGACCGAATGGCGGCATTTCCTCGACGCCGTGGGTTACTTGGATCTCCACAAGCGATGGCAGGCGGACAGCGGCTCGGCACTCGCGTTGATGATGTATGCGCTATTCTACCTGTGCTTCAGCGGCACGGGGCTGATCACCTTCACCCTTGCCATCAGGCCGGTTGCCAGTTTGCTTAGGCAAAGAGGCGCGACCATGTGGATCTGGGGGATGCCGTTCTTCCTGCTGATGGCGACCGGCGTGTACCTGGGTTTGATCCTGCGCTTCAACACCTGGGATTTGGTCGGCCGGGCCGGGCCGATCTGGGAGACCGCGGCCGGGATAGCCCACCGTCCGATGCTGGCGTCCTTCATAGTTGCATTCGCCGGATTCCTCTGGCTCGCATACGCAGCCGTTGACATCTGGATTGACGGCGTCATCTACCGCTGGAAGAAGGCGGATTCTCGGCTCTAGGGAACGGCGTCAGCCTATCTACCGGTGCCGGGCTTAGCTAGAACTCTCCACACAGTCGCAAGCTGTTCCACTGGCGCCGATTATTGACAGATATGCCTGCCGGCGCTATTATGGTATCTAAAGTATGCGTCCTCTCAACTGTGCGGTCAGCGCTGAGCCGCCAGCCGCGCCTGCCGAGCACCGGCCTGCAACACGCCAGATAGCCGCCGTGTGCCGCTGCTCAGCCTGATACTATCCACAGCGCCAGCCGCACCGCCCGGTAGACGCATTCGCACAGGAAGTGCATACGATCGGTGATTTCGGGGTGAGGCATGAACGACAGGAAAACAGGCATAGACGTTATAGGCGACGTTCCGTGGTCAACTCACTTCTGCCAGTTCTACAAGACGAAGCAGGACTTGACAGACATTCTTGTCCCCTATTTCAAGGCTGGCTTGGAGAGTAATGAGTTCTGTATGTGGGTTACCTCGGAACCCCTGACCGTGGACGAAGCCGAGAGCGCGCTCAGAGATGCCATCCCCGACCTGGACGATTACCTGCTGAGAGGCCAGATAGACATTCTGCCGTATATCGAGTGGTACCTCAAGGAGGGTGTCTTCAACGAGCAGAGGGTTCTTGACGGCTGGGTTGATAAGCTCAATCAGGCGCTGGCTAAGGGCTACGACGGACTGAGGCTGTCGGGCAACACGTTCTGGCTCGAAGAGGCACACTGGGCGGATTTCGCCGCATACGAAGCCACTGTAAATAGCGTCATCGGCAGCTACCGCATGCTGGCCCTGTGCACATATTCCCTCGACAAGTGTGGAGCGTCCGAGATCGCGGAGGTGGTCGGGAATCACCAATTTGCGCTCATTATGCGCGAGGGGAAATGGGGGGTCATCGAAATCCCTGAGTACACACAGGCCAAGGAGCTAATAAGAAAAGAGCGCGACTTCATCTCCGCGGTTCTCGACACCGCCGGCTGCCTGGTTGTGGTTCTGGACAGCGAAGGCCGGATCGTCCGCTTCAACTGCGCCTGCGAGCAGACGACGGGCTGCTCATCCGACCAGGTGAAGAACAGGTACTTTTGGGACTTGTTCGCGATTCCTGAAGAGGCGGAGGCGGTTCGAGCTGTTTTCGCGGAGCTCCAGGCCGGCCGCTTCCCGAGCAACTTCGACGGGTACTGGACAACGAGGGATGGGAATCGGCGCGTGATATCATGGTCGAACACAGCCATCCAGGACAGCAGCGGCACAGTAGGGCATGTCATCGCAACCGGCATTGAAATCACCGAGCGCAAGCGGGCGGAGGAGGCGCTGCGGCAGACGGAGCAACTGCTGGAGACGGCTCTGGAACACACTCACATGCTCGTCGCCTACATGGACCCGCAGTTCAACTTCATCTGGGTAAATCGGGCCTATGCTGCGGCAGATGAGAAAGAGCCGTCTTTCTTCCCCGGCAAGAACCATTTCGTCCTGTATCCCAATGCAGAGAATGTTGAACTCTTTCAGCGCGTGGTCGAGACGAGCCAGCCGTACTTCGCTTCCGCCAAGCCTTTCGAGTATCCGGAGCACCCGGGACGGGGCGCGAGCTACTGGGACTGGAGTCTCGTACCCATCAAGGATGCAGGAGGCAAGGTGGCGGCACTGGTCCTGACGTTGGCGAACATCACAGACCATGTCAGGGCGGCGCAGCAGTTGAGAGATAGCTACGAGCGCGAGAGGAGAATCGCCGAGACGCTTCAGAAGTCGCTGCTGCCGTCTGTGGAAGTTGAAGTCGAGGGGTTCAGCCTGGCGGCACGGTATCGGGCTGCGCTAGAAGAGGCGGAAGTCGGCGGTGACTTTTACGACGTGTTCAGGCTTGGCGACAGAAGGCTGGCCCTCGTGATAGGAGATGTCTCCGGCAAGGGCCTTGGGGCTGCAGTGCATACGGCCATGGCGAGGTATATGCTTCGCGCATACGCTCACGAAAGCGCGGAGCCGGGACGCGTGCTGCAGCAGCTCAACGAGGCGATGTGCACGCACGTGCCCGAAGAGCTGTTCGTCACCATCTTCTACGGCGTGCTCGATACGGCTGCGCGCACCCTAACATATGCAAACGCCGGCCACGATGAGCCGCTCTTATATGATTGCGAAGGCGGCTGCACCGCCCGGCTCGAAGTCACCGGCCCGGCATCCGGAGTCATTCCAGGAGGCGCCTACGCCGAGCGGACGATCGAGCTCTCCCCGGGCGACGTCCTGCTCCTGTACACAGACGGCATCACGGACGCCAGGAGCGGTTTACACTTCTTCGGCATTGACGGACTGGCGGAGATCCTGGCAGCCAATTCGAGCCGGAGCGAAAGCTGCATCGTGGACGCCGTATACCAGGCCGCCATAGAGCTTGGTGAAGGCGACCTCGGCGACGACGCCGCTGTGCTGGTGTTGAAGGCGAAGACACTCAGAGATTCGGGAAGTGCAGATTAGCCTCCGTTCGCTCACCGCGATGCGTTGGACTCAGCATTCCCGAATAGAACTGCGCAAATCTAGGCAACTGCCGGCCGATATCGGAGAAAGCAGGAACGACAATGAATGATTGCGTCAAGAACCTGTTCACTCTTTACCTACCAAGCGTCCTGAGTGCAAACAGAGTGATAGTCCCCGACGATCCGGAGGAGATGAACTGGCACATCTTTTTCGGGCATAGCCAGGACATGCAAGGGTTCCGGGCGGATATATTCACTGATGGCCGAAATGAGAACGGGCACCCGCCATTCAGAGGGCTCCGGCAGCGCTGGGCGGAGGATCATAACGGTAATAGCCTTTCTTTGATTGCTGATCTGGCGCGTTTATGGGAGGACGGGCCGACACGGCAGATGTTTATCAGGATAACCGATCCACACCGCCCGATTGAAGAGCGGAGGAAGGGGATACAGCCCGCCCTTGACCTACTATTAGAAAGTGCCGATCTTGGAGCCCGCGTTTTCGCTGAAACCCTGCAGGAACTGAAAGGCAACAAGGTTGCCCGCAAGACCAACATGATGGTACGTGCCTATGTTCAGAACTCCTATTTATTGTCGAAGCATGGCTGCACCTTTCGCAATTATCTGCAAAGCATCGCACCGAACGAACCGTTTCCTCCCGTCGGCATCCCGGAGGCGGAAAAGCAGTGGATAAGGGCAATTCAGCGCGATTTCTACAACGTCGGCAACGCACTCGCGAATTACATGATCTGCGATTGGCTTCTGGGGTTGTGGCGCGAAGGGCGCATAGAGTGGTTCACCAGCTACAAGTGCGACAGTGTTCAAAAGCGGGCACTAAGAAGCGACTGCCTACCGGAAGAAGCAAGCGATTTTGTGGCTTACTGTAAGACTCTCCGGATACCCGAGGGCTTCGACGTCGTCAGCGGCAAGGCATGTCCTCCGAGGGTGCTAAACGAGTGCATCTGGCTGGATGGCAACGCCTCGTCTAGGTAGTCGCCGGTCTGAATCCTTTCCCCGGCTAGGGATTCGGAAATCCCTACACATCGAAGCCATCAGGCCGCCGCGCCCTTTTCCAGCGCAAGCGTCATCGTGGGGATGTCGCAGACCTCCGGAGGGCCGAAGTACTGGATCGGGCCGGGGAAGACGTAGTCGTCATCGAGCGCCCATTTCTCCCGGTTCGCGGCGAACTTCCCGAAGGGCGCACCGTTCAAATCTACCAGCGCCTTCTTGATGACCGCTACCCGCTTGCCCTTACGAACCTCCATGTTCAGCATCATGGTGACCGGCACTCCGCCTGCTACCCATTCGTCCGAGGACTTGGTGGTGTTTCGGATGCTGACGGTGTATCCGGTCAAGCCGGCCCGGATAAGCTGCGCGGCCGCATAGCCCAGCGAGTAGGTGTAGTCCGCATCGTAGTTCGACGGAGCGGCGCAACGGCCCTCGTAGCCGAAGAAATGGGAGAGCGAGCTGAACTCTACGAAGTCCTTGCCGCCGTGAGCCTTCAGGAACCTGATCCTGTCGGAGACCAGATCAATCAAGAGCCGCTCGGTCTCAACCTGCGAGAGCGGGACGTTCCCGTGGCTGTCACGCCGCAGAAGCACCTCCTGGATGTCCTCCGGCAGGGAGTTGTACACCTTCGCGCTTGCCTCGCCCAGTTCGGTGCTCAGATACTGAACCCGCTCGGAGTGGTCCGGCAGGTCGCGGATGTAATCCTCGTCCTTGCCCAGGATCGCGCTGAGCTCGTCAATCATGACCTTGATGTCCGAGATGAACTCCACCAGCCCCTCGGGAACCAGCAGGATGCCGTAGTTCCTGCCTGCCTCGGCGCGCTTCACGACCACATCAACTATGTAATCCACGATCTCTTCGAGGGTTGTGCCTTTCGCCTGAACCTCTTCCGAAATCAGCGCGATATTCGGATGGGTCTGCAGCGCGCACTCCAGGGTCACGTGGCTGGCGGCCCGGCCCATCAAGCGGATGAAGTGCCAGTACTTGACGGCGGAAGTCGCATCGCGGCAGATGTTGCCGATCAGCTCCGAATAGAGCTTCGACGCCGTGTCGAAGCCGAACGACGCCTCGATGCGCTCGTTCTTCATGTCGCCGTCAATCGTTTTGGGAACGCCGATTATGCTGGTCTTCGACCCCCTGGCTGTAAGGTACTCGGCAAGGACTGCGGCATTGGTGTTCGAGTCGTCGCCGCCGATAATCACCAGGCCGTCGAGTCCCAGCTCCTCGAAGTTCCTGCAGCAGCCGTCCAGATGCTCGGTGCTCTCGATCTTATCGCGGCCGCTCATAATCATGTCGAAGCCGCCCGTGTTCCGGTACTCGTCAATGATGTCAGCGGTCAGCTCTTTGCACTCGCAGTCAATCACGCCGCCCGGGCCTTTGAGGAAGCCGTACAACGTGCTGTCCTTGTTTGCGGCCTTGAGGGCGTCGAAGAGTCCGGCGATCACGTTGTGCCCGCCCGGCGCCTGGCCGCCGGACAGAACCACGCCCACCTTCAACGGCGCTGTGCTGAGGTTGCCGCCGTCCTCGACTATCTTCACGATGGGCTGGCCGTAGGTGTTCGGGAAGAGGCTCTCGATCTCTTCCCGATCGGTCGCCGGCTGAGTCGGCGCTCCGAGCTCGATCTTGACGTTTTTCGAGCGGAGCGCCTTGGGCAGCTTGGGCCGATATGCCCTGCGCGCTCCTTCCAGATTGGATATCTCCGTCGCCATAGCTCCTCTTCCCACCCTCCGTTGAACGCAAAAGACCTCCGATGTGGAAATCACCTTATTATATTGCATCCCGCTTGCATCCCGCAAGTTTTGACAAAGCCCGCAGACCACCCAGGAATAAACTCCTGGGCTAACCTTGAGCGAAACCCTCCGGGTTAAGCCCGCATCAGTCCGGCAGGACTTTGCTCTCAATCAGCCCAGCCCGCAATCCGGAATGTTTTCCCCGCCCGCAGGAAATTCGACCATACGCCGCCAAATTGCTACAATGTGCGTGCCGCGCACTTTAGATGAACCATCGGGAGGAAGAAATGGCGGGAAAGACAGTGCTGACCTGGACCAGCTCGCTGGCCGGGGACAGGCTCGAACGAGGAGAGGCTCGGACATCGGCTGCGAAAGGGCCTGCTGATATCGCCCTCGATCCGAGCAAGACCTTTCAAACGATGGAGGGATTCGGCGGATCGTTCAACGAGGCCGGGTGGCACTGCCTGTGGAAGCTGTCGCACAGTATCCAGGAGGGGGTTCTGAGGAAGCTCTTCGACCCGGAGTCCGGAGCCGGCTTCACGCTCTGTCGCACTCCCATCGGAAGCAGCGACTTCGGCCTCGACGCGTATTCTTACGCCGAGACGCCCGGCGATTTCGAGCTGAGGGATTTCACCATAGAGCGGGACCGGCAGTACCTCATTCCCTACATCAAGGCGGCGAAGCAGATCAACCCGAACTTCAAGCTGCTCGCGTCGCCGTGGTCGGCGCCGGCCTGGATGAAGACGAACAACGACCGGGAGCACGGCGGCGAGCTCAAGCCCGAGTGCTATCCGGCGTATGCCGAGTATTTCGTGAAGTACATCAAGGCCTACGCCGACGAAGGCATCCCCATCGAATACGTCACGGTACAGAACGAGGTCGGAGTGGCCCAGACATTCGACTCCATGATCTGGTCTGTAGAGCAGACGACGGAGTTCGTGAAGAACCATCTAGGGCCGGCGTTCGAGCGCGAGGGGATCACCACGAAGATTCTGATGTACGACCACAACCGCGATAACTGGGAGTATCCGGTGAAGGTGCTGAACGACCCCGACGCGGCGAAGTACCTATACGGCACGGCGATACACGGCTACGACTTGGCTTTGTTCGATAACATTCAGAAGATCCATGATGCCCACCCGGACAAGGTCATCCTGTTCACAGAGATGAGCCACGGCCATATCCCCAACTACAGCTTCAAGGACGGCGAGAACTTCGGCTGGCAGATGGTCAACGACGTAAACAACTGGTGCGCGAGCTGGATCTACTGGAACTCCATCTTGAACGAGAGCGGCGGGCCGAGCCACGACACATGGGCGCAGGATGCCCTGGTGATCGTCAACGAGGAGACCGGCGATATCGCTTTCGAAGGCGAGTACTACTACATGGCCCATTTCAGCAAGTTCGTCCGTCCGGGCGCGAAGCGGGTCGGCGTCAACGCTGATAAGGCGCTGGCGACCGGATTCGTGGATGCCGATGGCAGGACGATTCTGGTTGCCATAAACAGGGGAGAGGACGATGTGGAAGCCTCCATTTCGGCGTCAGGCGAGGGCTTCAGGCTCCGGCTCCCCGCGCACGGTATAGTCACCGCAATTTGGTAGGGGCAGGTCTGAGACCTGCCCCTACATTGGGATTCGGTTATCCGCGGCGGCGGAGCATCCCATATCGAAACGGAGGCAGAGCATGAAGTCAGCGCTGATGGTCTGGGGCGGCTGGGAAGGTCACGAGCCGAAGCAGTGTGTCGAGGTTTTCGCGCCGGTATTGGAGAGCGAAGGCTTCGAGGTCGAGATTGCCGACACGCTGGACGTCTATCTCGACGAGGCCAGGATGAAGTCCCTCAGCCTCGTCGTCCCGGTCTGGACGATGGGAAGCATCACCGGCGAGCAGGAGAGAGGACTGCTGGAAGCGGTGAAGAGCGGAGTCGGCATCGCCGGCTGGCACGGCGGCATGGGCGACTCCTTCCGCAACAACACGGGCTATCAGTTCATGGTCGGCGGCCAATGGGTCGAGCATCCCGGCGACATCGTCGAGTACATGGTCAAAATCACCAAGCCGAACGATCCCATCGTCGCCGGAATCAGCGATTTCAAGATGCTGTCCGAGCAGTACTACATGCACGTTGATCCCTCAAATGAGGTTCTGGCCACCATGACCTTCGGCGGCGAGCATGTTCCATGGATCGAGGGATGCGTCATGCCCGTCGTCTGGAAGCGCATGTACGGCGAAGGGCGAGTCTTCTACACCTCGCTCGGCCACGCCGCGAAGGACTTCGATGCAGCCGAGGTGAAGGAAATCGTAAGGCGGGGAATGCTCTGGGCCGGTCGTTAGTGGGCAGTCGTCAGTCGTGAGTCGTCAGTAGTCAGTCACGTGCCGCGACTTCGTTCCTCGACCAGAAAGATCGCGGCGTCGGCGAAGAGGTTGGGCAGGAGATGCACTACTTTGCACTGCCCTTCGCCGGTCGTGCGCAGCCGGATCTCCTTCAGTATCCTCAGCCCGGCTACTGGGCAGAAATCGCGGAAGTCGGCGATCGTGGCGAGGTGGATGTTCGGCGTGTCGTACCACTCATAGGGGAGTCTCGGGCTTTTCGGCATGCGCCCATTCAGCAGCAATTGGAGCCTGATTGACCAGTGGCCGAAGTTCGGAAAGCTGATGATGCACTTCTTCCCAACCCTCGCCATTTCCTTGATGAGAAACAGCGGGCGATGCAATACCTGGATGGTATTCGTGAGCACCACGTAGTCAACGGACTTGTCCGCATAGTCAGCCAGTCCTTCGTCCAGGTCGCCGTGATGGATGTTGAACAATCCCTTTGCCACACAAGCCTGGATGCATTCCTCCGACAGCTCTATTCCTTCACCCCTGATGTTCTTGAGAACCTTCAGCGCCTTGAGCAGGTCGCCTTCACCGCAGCCAAGGTCCATAACGCGGCTGCCCGGCTCGACAAGGCCGATGATGAGCTTGTGCTCCGGAGCCAGACGCACGACTGTGCCGTCCTCATCCAGTTTGGTTTCTTCCACCGCCATGTGTTAGATCCTGCCCCGGCCGTGCTCCAGGAAGTTGGAGATCAGGCTGCCGAGCTGCTCGGACTCCACGAGGAATGCGTCGTGCCCGTAATCGGATTGAATCTCCGTGTAGATCACGTCTATGTTGTTGTATCTCAGGGCGCTGACGATCTCCTTTGACTGGTACGACGGAAACAGCCAGTCGGACGAGAAGGAGACAACCAGGAATTTCGCGTGCACCTCAGCGAACGCCTGCTTCAGCGAGCCATGCGCCTGCGGCAGATCGAAGTAGTCCATCGCCTTAGTAATGTACAGGTAGGAATTGGCGTCGAACCTCTTCACGAAGCTGTCGCCTCTGTAGCGCAGGTAGCTCTCCACTTCAAAATCGGTCACGAAGTCGTACCCGTATTCGGCTTTGTCCTGGAGCTTGCGTCCGAACTTGGCGTGCATGGATTTGTCGGACATGTATGTAATATGGCCGATCATTCGGGCGATGGAGAGCCCCCTGTGCGGGATCGTCTTCCCGTAATAGTCCCCGCCCATCCAGTCCGGGTCTGACATGATGGCCTGCCTGCCCACTTCGTCGAAAGCAATCGCCTGAGCCGAGAGCCGGCTCGTGGTGGCGATCGGAATTACCAGCCGCACCATCTCCGGGTAACTGACCACCCACTGGAGAACCTGCATGCCTCCCATCGAGCCGCCGATGACGCAGAGCAGCCTGTCTACGCCCAGGTGGCTGAGAAGCGCCTTCTGGGCATTCACCATATCCTTGATCGTGACGACCGGAAATGTGAGGCCGTAAGGGCGCCCAGTCCCAGGGTTGATCGAGCTCGGCCCGGTGGAGCCTTTGCAGCCGCCGATAATGTTCGAGCAGACGACGAAGTACTTATCGGTGTCCATCCCCTTGCCGGGGCCGATCATGACGTCCCACCAGCCGGGCTTTTCGTCATCAGGGCTGTTATGGCCGGCCGCGTGTGCATCGCCTGAGAGCGCGTGGACGACCAGGATGACGTTGTCCCTGGTGTCGCTCAGCTCGCCGTAAGTCTCGTAGGCGAGCGCGATCGGCCCGAACTTGCGCCCGCATTCGAGCACCATCTCGTTTGGCGGTTCAGCAAAGGCGAAGTATTTAGTTTCGGCGATTCCGACTGATCCGCGTTCTGGCTTCATAAGACTGCCCGTGATTCTGGATACTGGATGCTCGACACCGGGACTTTCATCTCTTGCCGATGCGCCCGTGCGGTTGGTCCGCGAATTCCAACGCACGGCTCGCAATTTAGCGTGTACCTTGCCTCAAAGCATACCAGATTTCCTGGCCCAATGCAAGGTCAGCCCCGCGCTAAAGAGTGTATCGCAGAAGTATCGGTGAGCGGCGTTTTTCTTTGTGGGAGGGCTCTCCAGAGCGCGATCCTATGCTCAGTCGCCGTCTGCAGACGCCTCCCGCAACCCATAACCCCGACTTTTGCGATATACTCTAAAGTGCGGGGTCGGTCTCCTATCCACTCGCCCCTGCGAGCTTGTTTCGGAGGGGCGTTTTTGCTACAATAGTCGGGTCATGGACGCCCACTCTATGAAAGTTCTCGAATACGATCAGGTCATCTCCATGGTCCGGCAGCGCACCGCTTGCCCTCTCGGGGACGACCTCGCACAGCAGCTTAAACCAACCGCCGACTTGCTCGCCATTACCGAGGGCCAGAGAGAGACCAGCGAGGCCAAGGCGGTCATCCAAGAAGAAAGCAACCTCCCACTTGGCGGCATCCATGATGTCCGCGCACAGGTAACCAAGGCGTCCCTGGATGCGATGCTCAATCCATCCGAACTGCTGGACGCGGCCGAGACCCTGGCTTCCGGGCGAAGGCTCCGGGCCTTCATCATGAAGCGCGCCGACCATTACCCGAAGCTCGCAGAGATCGCGGCGAGCATCGGCGCATTTCCGCGCATCGAGGAATCCATCAACAACTGCATCGCTGAGAACGGCGAAATCCGCGACGCCGCCAGCCGGGAGTTGGCCAGAATCAGAAGCAAGCTGAAGACAGTCCACTCGCGGCTCCTGGACCAGCTTGATGCGATGATCCATTCACCCGAATTCCACACGATGATCCAGGAGCCGGTGATCACCCAGCGGGCAGACAGGTACTGCATACCCGTTAAATCCGAGCATCGGCGTCGTCTCCCGGGGATCGTCCACGACAGCAGCGCCAGCGGGGCGACGCTGTTCATCGAGCCCGCTGCCGTCGTCGAGATGGGAAACGACCTCAAGGAGCTGGCGGCCAAGGAGCAGCAGGAGATCGAGCGAATCCTGCGCCGCCTCAGCGGTCTCCTCAAAGCAGCGGCGCAGGAGATACAGATCACTCTGGCCGCGCTGGCGAGGCTCGACTTCGCCTCTGCGAAGGCACGCTTGAGCTGCGACATGGATGCCACCGAGCCCGAGGTGAATCACGAAGGAAAGCTGGACATCATCAAGGCGCGCCATCCGCTCCTGAAGGGCGAGGTGGTCCCGATAGACGTAGAGCTGGGCAACAGGTTCAAGGCGCTGCTCATCACAGGCCCGAACACCGGCGGAAAAACGGTGACATTGAAGACGATCGGCCTCCTCACGCTAATGGCCCAGAGCGGACTTCATATTCCTGCGAATCCCGGCAGCGAGATTGCGGCCTTTGATGAAATCTTCGCGGACATCGGCGATGAGCAGAGCATCGAGCAGTCGCTGAGCACGTTCTCGTCCCACATGACGAACATCGTGAATGTCACCGGGCGCCTTGCGAGGAATTCGCTCGTGCTCCTGGATGAAATCGGCGCCGGCACGGATCCCGCCGAGGGCGCATCTCTTGCAAAAGCGATACTGGACTACCTGATCGAGCGCGACTCGCGGGTAGCCGCGACCACTCACTATGGCGAGTTGAAGGAATACGCATTTATCCGTGAGGGTATCGAAAACGCGAGCGTGGAGTTCGACGTGCGGACTCTCCAGCCCACATACCGGCTGATGATCGGCGTTCCGGGGAGCAGCAATGCGTTCGCCATCGCGTCGAGGCTGGGGCTGCCGCTGCAGATCATCCATTCGGCGGAGGACATGATCCGCGGCGGCGAGGCGTCGGAGGAGATCATCCGGAAGATCGAGCAGACGCAGCGCGCGGTCGCCGAAAAGGAGCAGCTTGCCGAGCGCACATCCCGCGACGTCGAGACCCTGAAATCGCGCTACGAGAAGCGGCTCGAGGAACTAGAGGCTCTCCGGCGCGAGATGCGCCAGCAGCTTGCTGAGGAAGTTGACCGGCGCGTTCGCGAGAAGATCGAGGACCTTGACCAGATCGTCGAGGAGCTGAAGAAGCAGCCCAAAGCCCCCCAGAAGAAGCTGCAGAAAGGCCGCGAGCGATTCAAGCAGCGCGTGAAGGAGATCCGCCAGGAGGTGGAGGAACTGATGCCTGCGCCCTATGAGGAGCCTGGCGAGCCGTTCACCTTGAAGGCGGGCGACCTTGTCCGGCTGACAACGTTCGGCATTGACGGCGAGCTGCTCAACAACCCAGGCGAGGGAGACGCGCTCGTCATGGTGGGCTCCATGAAGGTGAGCCTCCCGTTCGACCTCCTGAGGCCTGCAAGGCGTCCTGAAAGGAAGACGGAACCTGCGGCGACTGGCGGCGCAGTGGAGATCGCTTCCTCCAAAGTCGAGAGCATCTCCGCCGAGCTGAAGCTCATCGCCCAGAGGGTCGAGCAGGCGCTGGTCAATCTCGACAAGTACCTGGACGATGCCTACCTCGCCGGTTTACCGTCCGTTCGCATAATCCACGGCAGGGGCACCGGGGCATTGAAGAAGGCCGTCTGGGAGTTCCTGGCGAACCACCATGCGGTGGAGTCGTTCCGGCTCGGCGAGCAGGACGAAGGCGGCTCGGGTGCGACGATAGTGAAGTTTGAGGAGAGATGAGCATGTCCGAATACCCTCCGGAACTGATCCGCAAGCTGGAAGACAAGGCCAGGGAGATGCGGAAAGACATCATCATCATGGTCGGGGTGGCGAAGTCCGGACATCCGGGCGGCTCGCTCTCCGCTGCCGACATCCTGGCCGCCCTCTACTTCCACGTCATGCGCTACGACGCGAAGAACCCCAAGTGGCCCGACCGCGACAAGTTCGTACTGAGCAAGGGACACGCATGCCCCGTCCTCTACGCCGCTCTCGCGGAAGCGGGATTCTACCCGAAGGAAGAGATCATCACTTTTCGGAATATCAACAGCCGGCTTCAGGGCCACCCGGACATGAAGAAGCTGCCGGGAGTAGAATTCACCACCGGGTCGCTGGGACAGGGCCTCTCCGGCGCGAATGGGATGGCTCTAGCCGGGAAGCTGGATAAGAAAGACTATCGCGTGTTCTGCATGATCGGCGACGGCGAATCCCAGGAAGGCCAAATCTGGGAGGCTGCAATGGCGGCGGCTCATTACAAGCTGGACAACCTTGTCGGGATCACTGATTTCAACGGCCTCCAGATAGATGGCCGGAACTGCGAAGTTATGACGGTGACGCCGCTCCCCGACAAATGGCGGGCGTTCGGCTGGAACGTCATTGAGATAGACGGACACGACTTCACGCAAATCCTGGACGCTCTCTCGCCGAAGAGCGGAGTCGAGGGCAAGCCAACCATGATCATCGCTCACACGATCAAGGGCAAGGGCGTGAGCTTCATGGAGAATGTCTGCGACTGGCACGGCAAGGCGCCGAATGAGGAGCAGGTGAAGCAGGCGCTCGTGGACCTGGGTGACTGAATCTAGACCGCAGCCGCGGCGCAAAAGCTCCCTCTCTCGCTCGCGGGAGAGGGCGGAGGTGAGGGGAGAATGCCCGAGTCTCACGAAATCGGTGCTTTAGTAGCTGCTAGTAAGAAAGCGGTGGAGCACGCCTATGCTCCATACAGCGGCTTCAAGGTTGGAGCGGCGGTCCTGGGGGCGAGCGGCAGAATCTACACGGGCTGCAATGTGGAGAACGCCTCGTATGGTCTTTCGGTCTGCGCCGAGCGCACGGCTGTCTTCAAGGCGATTTCCGAGGGCGAGCGGGCGATCCGCGCGGTTGCGATCTCGAATTCGTCGGGCAAGGCGGCCTTCCCGTGCGGCGCGTGTCGGCAGGTGATAGCCGAATTCGCGCCCGCAGGAGAAACCGTGACCATCTACCTGGTTTCGGATCAAGGAGTGGAGACTTACACGCTTGCGGATCTGCTCCCGCACGTGTTTAAGCTAGAAACGTCGCCCTGAGTCGCGGGCGCCGAATAGAGGCTTTGAGTGCGGGCCGCACTCCATAGAACAGGAGAACAGCATGGCTGAGAAGATGGCGACTAGGGATGCATATGGCGATGTGCTTGTGGAATTGGGCGCAGAGAATCCGAATATAGTCGTCCTGGACGCCGATCTGTCGAAGTCCACCAAGACCAACGTCTTCGCCAAGGCATTTCCTGACCGGCATTTCAACTTCGGAGTCGCCGAGGCCAACATGATTTCCACTGCGGCCGGGCTGGCAACCGCCGGCAAGATTCCGTTTGCGAGCTCCTTCGCGGTGTTCGCAAGCGGCCGCGTCTGGGACCAGGTCAGGATGTCAATATGCTACCCTGAGTTGAATGTGAAGATCGTCGCCACCCACGGCGGCATCACAGTCGGCGAAGACGGCGCGTCCCACCAGGCCAACGAGGATATCGCCATCATGCGCGCGGTCCCGAATATCACGGTAATTGTTCCGGCGGATGGCGTCGAGACCAAGAAGGCGGTCCGCGCAATCGCCCATTACGTCGGGCCGGTCTACATGCGCCTGGGGCGCTCGGAAGTCCCGACGGTTTTCGACGAGAGCTACGATTTTGCCATCGGCAGGGCGGCGGTGATGCGTCCGGGCGATGACGTCTCCATATTCGCGTGCGGCATCATGACGGCCGAAGCCCTGGAGGCCGCCGATATGCTGGCGGAGGAAGGCGTCTCCGCCGAGGTAGTGAACGTCAGCACCATCAAGCCCTTGGACGCCGAAACTATTCTCGATTCAGCAAGGAAAACCGGATGCGCCGTCAGCGCGGAGGAGCACAACATCGTCGGCGGGCTGGGCAGCGCAATTGCCGAAGCGCTGATTGACGCGTGCCCCATCCCGATGGAGCGCGTGGGCGTGCCCGATACCTTCACCGAATCAGGAAAACCGGCCGAGCTTCTCAAGAAGTACGGCATGACCCCGGCAGACATCGCAAGTGCTGCGAAACTGGCAATCCAGCACAAACAGGAGCGGAGATAGATGGCGCTGAAGGCGATACAGTTCGGCGCCGGCAACGTCGGGCGCGGCTTCACCGCTCAGCTATTCACCGAATCGGGATACGAGGTCGTCTTCGTTGATGTCGTTGACGAGATCGTGCGTCTGGTCAACGAGCGCCGAAGCTATCCCATCGAGATTGTGGGCGATAACCCGCAGACCGTGATCGTACGGAACGTTCGGGCCGTCCACGGCGCGGAAAGAGAAGCCGTCGCCAGGGAAATCCTAGACGCATCGCTCGTCTGCACGGCGGTCGGAGTGAATGCCCTGCGGCAAGTCGCTCCGACCATCGCGATGGGGATCAAGCTCCGAGCCGACGGCGGGGTATCCGATCCCCTGAACATCATCATCTGCGAGAACCTCCTTCACGCCTCTGACGTGCTTCGAGGCTACATACTGGAAGAACTCCCTCAAGAATACGCGGATTACATCATGAAGAACGTCGGGTTTGTGGAATCCGTGGTGAGCCGCATGGTCCCTGTCATGACAGAGGAGCAGCGCTGGAGAGACCCGCTTCTGGTTGCAGTTGAGGAGTACAAGAAGCTGCCGGTCGCCCGCACGGGCTTTGTCGGCGACATCCCGCAGATTGTCGGTTTCCAGCCATATGATAACTTCCAAGCATACGTTGAGCGCAAGCTCTTCACGCACAACCTGGGGCATGCTGCCGCAGCGTATCTTGGCTACCTGCGCGGGCACGAATACGTGTACCAGGCGGTCCGCGATCCTGTGGTGCGCGCGGTAGTCGAGAAGGCGCTCGCCGAAACCGGCGAGGCATTGATCCGCCGCCACGGGTTCACTCCAGAGGAGCACCAGGAGCATATTGACGACCTGCTGCAACGTTTTGCGAACGTCGCGCTCGGAGATACGGTGGCTCGCGTCGGCAGAGACCCGATCAGGAAGCTGGGACCGGATGACCGCTTGATCGGCGGCGCGGAATTGGCCATGTCCTACGGCATCACACCTCGGAATGTATGCTTGGCTGCGGCCGCGGCTTTGATGTATGATAATCCGGACGACCCAGCAGCCGCGGAACTGCGCAGAACGATCCAGGTGGAAGGGCTTGATCGGGTGTTTGAGGCGATCTGCGGAATCGCTCCTGATTCGGAGCTGGCGCAGCTCATACGCGAGCAAATGGATGTGCTGAGTTCGGGCCGCTGGCCGGGCGGCGGACGGTAGACGATAGACTATAGACAATAGACAGCAGAGCGTGATCGGGCAAGGCCATTCCGGGTCTGTGGTCTACAGTCTACCGTCTTTCAGAGAGTCGCGGGTGATTATGCCATGTCCGAGGAGTTCCGAGCCGTCGAGCCGGACGAGCTGGGGAAGTGCCTGAGCTTGTGGAGCGAAGTCTTCAAACGCGCCGATGGCGACTGCTTCGTTCCGTACCTTCGCGGCGATCCCTGGTACAGGCACGAGTACACCAGGGTCTGCGTGCTCGATGGCAAGCTGGTCAGCGCCCTCCAGATATGCGAGCGCGAGGTTAGGGTGGGAAGCGCCCGGATTCGGATGGGCGGAATCGGCAACGTAGCGACTCACCCCGACCATCGGAAGAAGGGCTATTCGTCTCGCCTCCTCAGGGATGCCATCGCAGTGATGCGCGAGCACGGCATGGACTTCTCCGTCCTATTCACGGGGATCCAGCCGTTCTACGAGAAGGCGGGCTGGTGCTCGGTGCCCGTGAGGACTCTCAGCGGGCGATTGCGCCGCAAACTGCGTGACGATACACAGACGAAATACTCGACTCGCCCATGCGACTGGACATACGATATGCCGAGCATTCAGGGGATCCATGAGGAGGGCAACAGCTTGCGGCCCCTGACAGTGGTTCGCAGCCGCGAGTATTGGAAGGGATATGCGCTGCCCCGATTCGGCGCGCCGAAGTCCACACTCCTTGCGGAAACCGAGGGAAGAATCTGCGGCTATCTGTTCTTCCAGTTCGATAAAGAGAACTGCTGGCTGCGGGAGATAGGGTACGCATCGGGAGACAAGGAATGCGCGCAGGTGCTGATCCAGAAAGCGGCCGCTCGCGCGTCGGCACTCGGGGTTCGGAGGATTTGGAGCGATCTTCCGCACGAACCGGAGATTTCGGCTGCCATCGCACAGGTCTCTCGGCAAGTGGAAATCCACCAGCCGATGGACATGATGTGCCGGATAATCAACATGCAGTCTCTGGGCCAGAGGATTCTGCCGGAGCTGAACAGGAGAGCACGGCTGGGCAAGCCGCCTTCCGGCTCCATAAGCCTCGACACGGAGATGAGCAGCCTGGAGTTGACGGTGAGATTTGGGCGGGTCGCACTAGGCGCGCACAATCCTGCTCGAATACCGGTCACCCAGTCCGATTTCTTCTCACTGCTTTTCGGGATCAAGGACGAAGAGGAATTAGGTCTAGCCCTTTCACATAAGGACAGGCAGATCGTGTCGGCGCTCTTTCCGCCACAGCATCCGGTTTTCTGGCTGCCTGATCATTTCTAAGGAGACGTAGTATGACCCACATGCTGCAGGAGATCCACGAGCAACCGGGGATTCTTGAGCGGCTCTGTGATGAGGAATATGCCACCGTCCAGGCTCTCCAGCGCGCAATGACAGACCGGGGGATTCAGTGCATCAGCATCGCGGCTCGCGGAACATCCGACAACGCCGCGACCTTCGGGAAATACCTGTTCGAGATCACGGCCAGCATACCAGTAAGCCTCGCTGCGCCATCGGTATTCACGCTGTATCATGCGAAACTCGACCTCTCGAACTGGCTCGTACTCGGCATATCGCAGTCGGGAGAGTCTGCTGATGTCGTTGATGTGCTGAAGCGTGCTAGAGAGATGGGCGCGCTCACCGCCGGGATAACAAACGTACCGGGCTCCTCATTGGCGCGCGCGGCCGATTTCAAGCTCCTGTGCCACGCAGGCGAAGAAAAGAGCGTAGCCGCCACCAAGACCTACACAGCCACGCTGGGCATGCTTTGCATGCTCTCAAGCGCGATCACGGGGAATACGCGGATGCTGAATGACCTGAGATCGGCAGCCGGCGCAGTTCAGGCAGTGCTCGACATGGAACAGGAGATCGAGAGGATAGCCGAGCGATACCGCTACATCCGGGAGTGCATGGTAATCGCCAGGGGCCTGAATCAAGCCACCTGCCAGGAAGCAGCCCTAAAGCTGATGGAAACCTGCTACGTTGTGGCTAAGCCGTATTCCGCGGCGGACTTCATGCACGGCCCGATAGCTGCGATAGACGAGGGGTTCCCCGTGTTTCTATATGCGCCGCCGGGAGAAGCGTACAAGACGATGTTCGAGCTGACCGACAAGCTGGCCAACGATCGGGCTGAGACGATAGTCATCTCTACCGAGGACGAAATCCTCTCGCGCGCCGCAACCCCGATCAAGCTTCCTGTCGAAGTGGACGAGGTATACAGCCCCCTTGTTTACGTAGTGGCGGGCCAGCTTTTCGCGCATTACTTGTCCGTAACTAAGGGCTACAACCCGGATCAGCCGCGCAAACTGAGCAAGATCACGCGGACGATATGAAATGGAATACTGGAGTACTGGAGTACTGGAGTGATGGGTTCCCGATGCCCCCAATACTCCACTACTCCACCACTCCATTACTCCAATGCAATCGGTCGGAGGAGTGAATGATAGATAGACACCGGCTCGTGGAGACTTTCCTGCGCTTGGCGGCGATAAACAGCCCCACCGGAAACGAGAAGGGCGTTGCCGATGTCCTGGAGGCCGATTTGCGCGCCTTGGGCTTCGACGTCCTTCGCGATGCTGCCGGCGAAAGGGTGAACGGTGACACCGGCAACGTCATCGCCGCGAAGAAGGGGACCGTTTCGGAGGCTGTGCCCATCCTGTTCAACGCGCACATGGACACAGTCATGCCGACCGAGGGCTGGGGCTATAAGATAGAGGACGGCGTGATTCGTTCCAATGGCCACACCATATTAGGCGCGGATGACAAGGCCGGAATAGCAGCGGTCATAGAGGCGATGAAGGCCATCCAGGAAGAGGAGATTCCCCACGGCGACATTCAGATCGTCTTCAGCATCGGCGAGGAAGTGGGCCTGTGGGGAGCGAAATACCTGGACTACAGCCTCATAACGTCGAAGTGCGCCTTTGTATACGACCTCGGGACTCCTGTGGGGTCAGTGGTAGTCGCCGCTCCTTCGCATGACAACATCATGGCCAAGATTCGAGGCAGGGCGGCCCACGCCGGCACGCGTCCGGAGGACGGGATCAGCGCCATCGCTGCGGCGGGCAAGGCGATCTCCAATATGAGGCTCGGTCGAATTGACCACGAAACCACCGCGAACATAGGCATAATCAGCGGCGGGACAGCCAGGAACATCGTGCCCGACTTCTGCGAGGTAAAGGGCGAGGCTCGCAGCCGCGATGAGAAAAAGCTCGACGCCCAGGTCCAGCATATGGTCGAGGCGTTCCACGATGCTGCAGCGGAAATAGGCGCCTCAGTCGAGATCGAGGTCGAGCGTTCATATCAGGCATATCGCCTTTCCGAAAGCGACGAGGTGGTCCGAATTGCCGTCGCTGCAGCGCGCAAGGTCGGAATCGAGCCGAAGATGCACGAAACCGGCGGCGGCAGCGATGCCAGCATCTTCAACACCAAGGGAATCCCGACTATCGTGATAGGCGTCGGGTACGAGAAAGCGCACTCGACGGAGGAATACCTGCCGATCTCCGATTTCGTGAAGTCCGCAGAGATGGCGCTGGCGATAGTTCAGGTCGCGGCAGGTGCCTGACATGGAGTGCGGCCCGCCTGAGGCGGGCCGCACTCCAAAACGATATGCTAAACAGACGGAAAGCTAAGATAGTCAAAATCGTCAATGAACGGACGGGTGCCCAGGAAGTCGTCGTCGACTTGGAAGGCACAGAGGCCCCTGCCGTCAACTACCCGGGCCTGACGGGCTCGGTGCA
>Ga0307378_10000400_pt1 | contig 75901 bp, 66 predicted proteins | sample UN1MG_FD_202238 | JGI IMG/M metagenome (GOLD analysis project Ga0307378, IMG submission 202238) | Soil microbial communities from Risofladan, Vaasa, Finland - UN-1 | ecosystem: Environmental > Terrestrial > Soil > Coastal area > Acid sulfate soil | place: Finland: Risofladan, Vaasa | collected... | reverse complement strand
TATGACTTGATAACATATAATGTTGAAAACAAAGCCAATCCAATAGAAAAAAGTCGAACAAGTTTTAGTTTTATTAACTATATTCATAGCAATGGTACAGTTACTTGTGCAAGTGGTAAAGATAAAATTAGGGCCTATAACACAAAAGATAAAGAAAATCCTACTATTATTGCAGAATACTTTGATGGAACCGAATTTGAGGAGATTTTTCAACAAAATAATTTCATTTATGTAGCCAATTTGTTTGATGGACTTACAATAATTAATATTACTGGACCAACAGAGACAACAACAACAAAGAAATTCGGATTAAATTTATTTGCAGAATTTATCATAATAACAATGATTTTGGGATACGAATATATTAAAAGAAAAAAGAGAAAATAGTTCTCTTTCTTTCCTTTTTTTGATAAAGCATTATTAAGAAATTATTTTTTTCGAAAATATATTATTTTTTATGTTGTGTTTATTGTTGTTCTTGGAATGATTTTTGGTAAATTGTTAATGTTTTGATATCTTACGATTATTTCTTAATTTATAAAAAAATTTAAATAGTTCTATATAGGACTATTTTATATAAAACCATTGGTGGCTGTAAAAATGACAAAGAAAGATATCAAAGAAATTGCTAAAGAATTGATTGGAAAAAGTCCAGTAGTATATTTAGCAACAATAAATGAAAATAATGAACCTGAAATTCGAGCTGTAGAAAATTTGAGATGTAGGAATAAATTTCCACATGAAGCAGCAATATTAGAGAAATATGAAGAAAATCCTATGACAAATTATATTTCTACAAACACTTCATCTAAAAAAATAAAACAAATAGAGAAGAACAAAACAGTTGCTTTGTATTACAGTATACCTGAAGAATATAAAGGAATAATGATGAAAGGAAAAGTAGAAATTTTGAACGACCTTAAATTAAAGAAAGAAATATGGGTTGAAGGAAGCGAAAGGTATTATCCAAAGGGATATTCTGATCCTGATTTCACAATTTTAAGGATTGAACCAAATTATCTCAAATCATGGTATGGATTAAAGTATGGAATTATGGAATTAGAAGAGTAAGAAGGAAAAGAAATAAAAAAACGAAGCACGAAAACCAGTCTAGTAAGAGTAATTTTTAATTTCTATTTCTTCTCTATCGCTCTTAGAGCTTTGAGATAAACATTCTTTATACTATTATTTTGTTCTTTCTTGATAATTTCTTCGAATTTTCATTGCATTATTTATTATAATAAAAATTATTGATAAAAGCCAAAATGATCTGAGAGGGGAAAGAAGGTTTCTTCCCCTAACTCAGGAAAAGGAAATAGGCTATGATCAGAAGGATAGTTCTTCTTCACATAGTGGGGGAGAGAGTGAGAACAAGGGAGATTGTTCTCAAAGGAATAATTAGAAGTATTACTTAAAAACACCTAAATAATAAAAAAAGCACAAAGAATTGATGGATGGGGGTGAACTTTAATCCCCATCCTATTTCCGTTTATTTTTTTACTCTTCTCGGGAAAAAGAGAATAGTTTGGGAAAGAGCAGAATAACAATTCCTCATCTCCCTGCATGGTACCAAAGAGTTTTTTTCTCTTATTAATTTTCTCTGAAAAACAAGCAGACAAAAATTATTTTTTTAAAAAAAATCAAATGGGGATTTATTCACCATCTTCTAATCTAAAATCATCAGTATCATAAAAATTGTTTTTGTAGTATATTGAAAGGAGTAATAGTAGCTAAAAAGGACTTGAGAACATCCACTCATAGGTTAATGGAATTATATTAGATAATAGAAACAAAAGGTTTCACTAAAAAGTTGAAAAATATAAAATAATTGAAGAGAAGATTAAAGAGTTTGAAAACTTTAATTATGGGAATAGTAAGAGAAAAAACCTAATAAATAATCAGAGACATCAATTCAGATAAGAAAAAAACGATAATGGAGAAAAAAACATGGCAAGAGCATACGTTCTAATAAATAGTGAGATCGGTGGAGAATCTGAAGTTGTTGACCAACTGAAGAACATGCCAGAAGTTGTGGAAGTAAGTGTCGTTTATGGTGTTTATGATGTCATCGTTAAACTAGAAGCTGAATCAATGGAAGTTTTAAAGGAACTAATTACTTCTAAGGTACGACACTTGAATAAAGTAAGAAGCACTATGACCATGATAGCCGGTTCAGAATAGTCAATTTACTTGATTTTTCTTGAACTTTTTTCCTCTCTCTGGCATTTTTCTAGACTTTTTATAATATTAGTTGCTATTTTTTGGTCTTTTTTTAACCCTTTTTCTTTCTCGAAAATGTACAATAACTGGTCATGCGTAGCTAAAATATACCCTTGATTGGTTTGTACTTCAAAATTGGATTTAGGGATAACAGGTGGTCAGGTACATCACTTTCTGTTATAATAGGTGCTTTCCTCATTTGTTATTCTTTTCTTATTTTCCCTCAATGTTATCTTTCTTTGATTTTTCTATTAAACAATATTCTTTTAAAATAAAATTAGTATTAGAATTCTATTTAATGTGATATTGATGTCTTCCTTGGATTTTATTATTGGTTCTAAAGCTGACCTTCCTGAGAAATATCTAGAACAATTTTTCTTAATGCTTCAAGATAATTCTCGTGCTCGTTTCCCTGTTGCACCTTATGATTTGGATTTCTATCGTAATTTTTGGCAAATGCCTCTCCAACCTGAGGATGATGAATTACAACTCTGGGCTTTTGAAAATGATGTTTTGGTTGGTTTTGGTTTTGTTTCTTGGAAAATAAAATATGAAAATCTTCATATTGCTTCTGCTCAGATTTATGTTCTTCCTGCTAAACGTTTGAAAGGTTTTGGTACTTCTATTCTTCGTCTTCTCTTCCAAGCTTTACCTCCTCATATTGAAACTCTTTCTATCGGTGCTTTGTTACATTCTATTGGTGATTCTTTTCTTAAAAAATATCAAGAAAAATTTAGTTTTGTAGAAATTATTAATGCTGTTGATTTATCAGTCTTTGATCTAAAAGAGGTTCAAGCTTTTGCTTCTTCTGAACGTGAACGGCTAAAACAATTAGGGTACTCTTTTGTTGAAATTGGTTCCTACGATTATCTCGCGAAATTTGATGTTCAAAATTATGTTCGCATGATTGAAGAGATTTGGAATGACATGCCTGTTGAGGATCTCTCCTATGACAAAGTAGTGATAACTGTTGAACGTTATAAAAGCTTGATTGACCGATTTGTTCAGCTTGGGAATAAAATCATTGGTTTTGTAGCTGTTGAGTCTAAAACTAACAAACCTATTGGTTTAACTAAAGCTTCCATAAATAAATCTCAGCCTTATTTAGCTGAACAAGATGATACTGGTGTTGTTCATGCACATCGTGGTAATGGTCTTGGTCTTGCATTAAAATACCAATTATTGGAGAAATTACTTGCTGATCCCTCTATCACTCAGTGGTTTGCTGGAAATGCTTTAAGTAATGATCATATGCTTCGCATTAATAAACTCTTGAAGCACAAGGAAATTGGTCGAAAAGTCGTTTATGAATTCCATCGTAAAGATTGGCATAGAATTTAATCATTATTGTTTGTAATTTTCTTTGTGTAATTATTTTCTTTCATATACTTCTTGATTCACACAATTGGGTGGTTTTTGTCCTTTCAATACTGCTACTAGATTTCTTGCTGCCATCATTCCCATTTCTGTTCTTGTTTCTATTGTTGCTGTTCCTATATGAGCTGTTATTATTACATTATCTAACTTCTTTAACTCTGGATGTACTATTGGTTCCTTTTCATAAACATCTAATGCTGCTCCTGCTATTTTCTTTTCTTTCAATGCTCTTACTAGTGCTTCTTCATTTACTACTTCTCCTCTTGAAGTATTTATTAGATAAGCTGTTTCCTTCATTGCTTCGAATTCTTTCTCTCCGAATAGATATTTCGTTTTTTCTGTTAATGGCACATGTAATGTTATGTAATCTGCCCTCTCACACATTTCTTCTATTGTACAATATTCTCCTCCCAATTCCTCTTCTATCTCTTTCTTTTTATTGATACTATTGTATAGCACCTTCATTTTGAATCCTTTTGCTGCTCTCTTTGCTACTGCTGTTCCTATCCTCCCACATCCAATTATCCCGATTGTTTTTCCATGGATATCGCTTCCTAAATGCAACATTGGTCCCCATCCCTTGAATTTTCCTTCTCGAGTATATTTGTCGCTTTCTACTATTCTTCTACTTATACTTAATAGTAAAGCCATAGTCAAATCAGCTGTTGTTTCTGTTAACACTCCTGGTGTGTTTGTCACAGGTATTCCTCTCTCTGTTGCTGCTTTAACATCAATGTTATTGTATCCAACAGCATAATTAGCAATTATTTTCAGATTCTTTCCTGCTATATCCATAATCTCTCCATCTATTTTATCTGTTAGTAAACATATCAAAGCATCTTTTCCTTTTACTCCATTCAAAATTTCTTCATGCGTTAAAACCCGGTTTTCAGGATTTATCTCTAACTCTATGTTATTTTCTTCTATGAAATCAATTGCAGGTTGTGGAATTCTTCTTGTTAGAAATACTTTATATTTCGCCAAATTATTTCGCCTTTCTTTTTACTTTGCTGTATATTTTGTTTGTTCTTCAATACTATTTCTGTTTTTTTGTTACTCATCAATTATCCCCTTCCTTAATATTTATGAAGCACTATAGCTTTTCATTTATTGGGTGCTATTATCTATATTATTTAGTGGGATTAAAATGGGGCTTAAACCTAGAATACTCGTAATTGATGATAACGAAATCATTCGTACAATTCTAAATGAATTACTTACCAGAAAAGGATTTGAAACCTATGTTTCCTCTGATGGTCTCACTGCTCTTGAGGATATTCGAAAAATAAATCCTCATATTGCTATTGTCGATCTTATGCTACCAGGTATTACGGGTATAGATGTTATTAAAAAGATTCGAAAATTATCTCCAACTACTGAATCAATTATTATTACCGGTTACTCTTCCTACGAATCAGCTTTGCAAATTTTAGACTCCCAAATAGCAAGTGGTTTTTTAGAGAAACCTGTTGATGTTGATAAATTAATTATAACTATCAATGATCTCTTACAACGTCATGAAAGTCAAATTAAAATTCAAGAGGATTTAGAAGAAATTGAGAAGATTAATTATCAGCTTGAATTCTTTAATACTGTTCTTTTTCGGGATTTTAAACTTCAAACTAACGCTTTAAAACAATCTTATGATATCCTTCGCAAAACTGAATTATCATCCGATCAGAAGAAGAGTCTTTCAATTATTGAATCGTTATATTTAAACAATATTCAATTAATTAATAGCTATAAGAAAATACGAAATATCCACAGCCTTGATTCGAGCAAATTTATCAAAATAGATATTATTGAAATTCTTTTCGATGTTATTAACATTATAGTTGAAAGGAAATTAAAATGCGATATTTCTTTTGCACAAGGGAAATCCAAAGAGCAATATTTTGTTTTTGGAACAAAGGATGAATTGGAAGATCTTTTCTTTGAACTAATTTATTCTATGATAATGCCCAGTATTTTAGAAAATATTACTATAAGTATCCTCGTCGAAAAATCCAATCAAATTTTAGGTCAAAATTCAGAGAAGGTTCCTACTATTGGAATAAAATTAACTACCCTTTCTCCTTTAGTAGTTCCAGAGGAAAAAGTAGAAATTGTTAAAGAATTTGAATCTCAAAAATATGGTTTAGGTTTCTATATTACGAAAAATCTTATTGATCATTTTAAGGGGAAAATTTTCTTAGAAGACTCAAAAGAAAATGATTATCTTAAAACAACACTTATAATTTACCTTCCTGCAGTATTGTAATTGATATAATCTAAAAGTATATAATTAATATTCTAATTATCCCGTTGAATGGAGGATCTGTAAAATAATAGCCTTCTTTGTTGAACGTTTCACAAAAGATGATATTGGTGGAGTAAAATCTTATCTTCGTTGGCTTGTCAAAGCTTTAAATGCTGATGGTCGAAAAGCTATTGTTGTTACTCAAATGACTAAAGATGACTCTACAAAAGAGGAAATAATTGATGACATACCTATTTACCGTCTGAATTGTGGAGATTTTATTGACAGAATCAACCTTTTTGAGAAAATGCCAATGGAAGACAGAGAAAGTAAAGCTCATGAATTCTTTAATAAAAATGACATCGAAAATACTGCAAAAAAGTTTGCTGATGCACTAGCTGATTTTATTATTAAACAAAAACCACAAGTTATTCATTTTCATAATTCATTCTTTATTACTCCTTATGGCCTCTATTTCCTCAAACAAAAATATGATACTATTCCTCAAGTTCCTTTCTATTTCTGGACTCACAGTCCACCAAAACAACTTACGTTGCCAAATGGTCTGGAGAAACCATTATTTGATGCTTTAAGATCTTTTCAAAATTTATTCAAAGGAATTTTCTCTGTAAGTCAATCAGTTCATGATCACTTGACGAAATTTGGAATTAAGAATAAAGTAATTCCACTTGGAATAGATAAAGAGTTCTTTACTAAAAATAATGAAAGAGGCCAGTCAACTCGGAATCGTTTAGAAATCTCTAATGGCTCTTTTGTTGTATTGTATACTGGGAGAATAATTAAAGAAAAAGGCTTGGATTTACTTCCTGAAATTTATCAGCAACTCTTGAAAAGAGGGAGCGAATATTTAACAATTCAATTTTTAATTGTTGGAGAGGGTGATTATAAGAATACTCTAATACAAGATGTAGAATCAAGAAATCTTAGTCATAGATTTAAATTTGTGAATGCAAAAAATAACGATGAGTTATTAGACTACTATTCTTGTGCGAATTGTTTTATTTTACCAACAAGAAGAGAAGCACTTGGTTTATCTCTTCTAGAAGCAATGAGTTGTTCTTTACCTTGTATTGCTACTGATCTTCCAAGTATAAAGGAGATAATAAATCATACAATCAATGGTATAATAATAAAACAAGATGATATCCCAGAATTTGTTCGCTGGTTATCTGGTTTGTTCTCCAATAAAGTACTACGAGTGAGTTTATCAGAGGCTGCTCGGAAAACAATTGAAGAAAAATTCAATGCTGAAAATCATTATAGGTATTTCACTATTAAATTACTAAGATAATTACTATTTACATATTGATACAAAATTTAAATACTTTCAAAATTTTACTTAGCAATTTAGCTGAGTGATAGTTATGATTGAAAGATTAGATTTTAGTTATGGGACGATGGATGATTTTTCTAGCATTTTCAAATTACTAGAAATTACAGGCTGGGGGGAAACAGAGGATGATATTAGACGTGTAATTAATAATCCTGATAATAAATATATTCTACTCTGTACTCCTGAAGGTGAAGCAATCGCTGTAACTCTTGCAGTGAAAAATGGTACACTCGGTTTTATTGGTCACGTCATTGTGATGCCTAAATTTCGTGGAATGGGTATAGGGCAAGAGATAATGATTGAAGCAATTAATTATTTGGAACATAATGGTTGTAAAACAATAAAATTGGATGCAGTAAAAGAAGCTCAAACTCTGTATGAACGAGTAGGTTTTCAATTTGAATTAAATTCATTAAGGTTTAAATTAGATCTTTCAACTGAAGAGAAAATTACTAGCTACAAGAATAAAAGAAAAGAATTCAATCAAATTTATCCTGTTCATAATATAAAAGAAGATGATTTATCACAAGTTTTCGAATTGGATAGTGAAATATTTGAATGCAATCGAGATAATCTCTTATTTTCTTTGTTTGAAGAATTCCCAGAATATTCTTTTATTACTCGAGATACAAAAGATTTCCTGGTTGGTTATTCGTTTGGTATTTACAAAAATAATATACTCATAATACGAGCAGGAGTTAGTGATTCCATTGAAACAACTGTCAATTTAATAGATGCTGCTATAACTACTGCTCAAAGTATGAATAAGGTTGATTTTATATCCATAGGAATTCCCGAAAATAGCAAATGGGTTGTTGATGTAGTAAAGAAGCTTGGATTTGAACAAACTAGTTATTCACTCAGAATGTATAGAGGAGAAAAAACAACTGCAACTATTAATCCTGCTATCTTTGCAATCGGTGACCCCGCAAAAGGATGAATAATAGACTTTAGAACCAAAGTGTATATTGCTTCAAGATCTCACAAGCTCCTTCCTCTAAGGATTTTGCAGAAATCATGTAGTGAACTAATTCAGTATCTTCAATTGAAAGAGCAGTTTCAACCAAAACGTTTGCATAACCAATCCGTGCGAGTTTTCCTCTTTCATTTAAAGTAAAAGTATCTCCAGATTTCTGTAAAAGTGGATTTAGACGTGGAAGAGCTTCTGGAATCTCACCAAGATGAATTTCACCTGCTTTATCCCAAATAAAATCTTTAATTTCTTCTAATGTTACCTTTTTTGGAGCACTCCCTATAAATTCAAAGATTCTTTGTGTAATGAAACTTGAATCCTCTCTTTTCGCATAAAAATGACTATCTGAATCTCTAATCTTTAATTTTTTAGTAACAACACTTGATATTATTAATTCCATTTCGTTATTAATTACATCGTCCCAATTCTCGAATGATTGTAGAGATCTAAAATCAACTGCACTGCATCTTAACGAAGTTTGAAAAATAAGTAAAGCATTTCCTAATGGCGTTAAATTATAATGTGAATGAACCCCGCCAAAACCTTGCCAAGCCATCCCATCTGTGGGGCCTTCTTTTTCTCGTATCATAAGATTTTGTTCTCTGAATAATTTTAGGAGTCGTTCAAAACCTCTAACATTATTTCCACTAACTCTTCCAGTAACAATATTAGTTAATTCCTTAAGTCGACTAAAACGGTTTAAATCTTTGGAATCGAAATATAGTTCTAATTTTTTGTCATAATCAAAGAATCTTGCTCTATTTATTGGTTCTTCAAGGAAAGGCAAAAGTGATGAAGATAAAAGAATTATAAAACTTGAATCATTATCAAATTCTTTTATTATTATTTGTGCCTTTTCTCTAACAGTAGTCAATTATATCCCACATATCTTTTTTGTCAGTTATAACATAATTGTAGAATGACCTAAAAAAACCATCCTATATGATGTTATAATACAATGTTTCTTTATTTAAATTAATGGATATCATAATTATGAAAGAAACTGAAATAATTATTCAGTTCCTTCTTGTTGGATTTCTTTGGAATCAATTATTTCATAAACATCCATTTCCTGGTTATTAGCAGGAATATTCTCTACAATTTCTTCTTCCTTTACTTCTTCTGTAATGTCTTTCTTTCGTTTTCTTTCTCTGACATAATATATAATATTTGAAAGTGCAAACATTCCAACTAAAATTCCAAAAATTATAAAAAAGATTGTATTAAATTGCCCTGATATTTCTTCCACTTGAGCTGCATTTAGAGTTAATATATACTCAGGAGGATTATTTCCTATTAATTGTCTTCCCAAAAAAGCATAGAATATTGCTCTAGGAATTGAACCAATAAAAGTTGCGAGAAAATAATGCCAATCCTTGACATTAGCTAAACCTGCAGCATAACTAATTGGATCAAACATGATTACTGGAACTGCTCTACCAACAAGTATAGCCCACAATCCCCATTTGTTTATCCATTCATCAAAAATATATATTGTTCTTTTTATTATACCAACTTTTTCACCTGAGGCATCTATTATTGCTCTACCACCTCTTTTAGATAAATAAAAAGTTATTACTGCACTAAACATTGATCCAACTACCCCAATAACACTTCCCCAACCTATTCCAAAAATAATTCCTCCTGATAATAAGATTAATTCTGAAGGAATTGGTGCGAATAAGCTTTGAACGATCATTAGAGCTAAAAATAGAAGAATACGTAATGCTACATGTAAGCTTAAGATTGGAGCTATGAAATAATCTCTTACAATAGTAAATAATAATTCGTTATTAATAAGTAATGCAATCAATAATCCAATTGAAACTAGAATAATTACTGAAAAAATAATTGCCAATACTATTCGATCTTTAGTCCATTTGAATTTCGTAGATTTATTTTCATCCATTTTGAGAGGTTTTTCTTCTATTTCCTCTGTTACATGTAATTCTTTTTCTTCCACTATAATTTCACCAGACTACATAGTCGTTATGAATCTCTAGTTATATTTTTACCTATTTAAGTTAAATATTAGTAACCGAACAATTTTCTAATATACTTTCATTTCAAATGCTATTTTATATAGGATTGACTATATTGAATTGTAAATATAGAACAAAAATTAAAAAAAGATAATCATTGCATTTCAGTTAAAACATAAGAGTGTGAAATATCCTTGACTCTCAAATCCTTAAAAGAAAAAAAAGAATTAAGATATCTCTTCTTAGGTGGGAAGGGTGGTGTTGGAAAAACTATTTCAGCTTCTGCTATTGCTATTGAATTGACTAAGCATTTTGAAAGAGTATTAGTAGTCAGTACTGATCCTGCTCACTCACTTTCAGATTGTTTCGATCAAGATCTTTCAGGAGGAGATCCAATTCCAATTGAAGGAATAAAAGGAAAATTATTCGGTATGGAACTTGAAGCTAAAAAGGGATATGAGAGTTTTAAAGAAATGAGTTCCATGGGTATGCCTGGTACTGCTCCTGCTGGTTTTCCTGGTATGGGGACTTTTGGTTCAAATACTACTGGTGATCCAATTGGTTCTGAAGCTCCTTCTGGAATGCCTGGGATGGATTTTCAAAATATTCTTGGTATGGGCTCTGAGTTACTTGGCGATGAATCTGTTCCTCCAGGTTCGGATGAAGCTTTTGCTTTTGGAAAATTACTCGAATTAATTGAAACAGATGATTATGATATTGTAGTATTTGATACAGCTCCTACCGGACATACTCTTAGATTATTGTCTTTACCTGATTATTTAGATAGTTTTGTTGGACGAATTCTAAAAATGAGATTGCGATTTGGTAATCTTTTCAAAAGTATCAAGAATCTCTTCACTGGAGGAGGAGATGAAGAAGATAATTCAGTAAAAGTGTTAGAAGATTTGAAAAAAATCATCACAAAAGCAAGGATAGAATTAGCAGATGATGCAAAAACAGAATTCATACCTGTTACAATCCCTACAATGATGGCTTTATATGAAACTGAACGATTAATCAATGCTTTGAAAGAATATACTATACCCGTTGAACATTTAATAATAAACCAGCTTATACCACCTAGTAAAAATTGTCCTTTCTGTGCAAAACGTTTCGAAATTCAAGAAAAAACAATGCTAACTCTGAAACAATATTTTGGTGAATTTATTATTACTGAGGTACCAATGGTACCACAAGAAATTAGAGGTATTGAACAACTTCAAAAGTTAGCTAATATTCTATTTAATGATAAATAAAGAAAAATAATGAAAGCAAATAAGCTCATAGTTTAAAATAAAATTATTCTAATGGAGCTCGTATTGTTGCTATAGAATTATCTTGTATTCCTTCTCGCAATAAATCTTCGGGATTTCCGTAGATTTTATCTTCCTCAACAGTGGTTTTAGTTCTTATTTTGAAAATAAAACGTCGTTTTGCTACAACAATTTCAGCCTTTGTTTTAATATCTAATTCATCCTTTAGTTTGGAGTGAATCACTAATTCTCCTTCTTTTGCAGTTTCATCATGCAATATGCGCAGTCGTCTTTCTTTTACCATACTTTCCATCACTTTAAAATTAATACAAATTTCTTTTTTTATTCTAATAAAGAATCATTTCTTTAATTAATCTTTGCAAAAAAGTTTTGAAAAAACATATAAAAATTTTAAATAAAATTGAAAAAAAGGGATTAAGTTCCCTTTTGAGTTCTTCTCTTACCTTTATAACTATAAAAAGTAATTATTGTTGGAATTACTGCTATGAATATAATACCCATTGTGATTCCTACTGCAATCCACCATTGTTTTGTTAAATCTGGTTCAGGAATTAATTGTGTAACATGAATTACTATTACATTCGAGAAGATTAATTGATCATCAATATAGAGCATAGTCCTTGGATTTTTATACGTGTAAGTTATTTTTGAAGGTTCGATTTTGAAATCACCAACAATTTTTGCAGTGATATAATAATTAAAGCTAATATTTTCTCCTTGTCGTAATTCATCTACAATCCATTCATCTATGTTATCTGTCTCAAAAACCCAATCTTGATACTCTTGTTCTTCAATAGTGAGGTTATATGCAGTTATTTCTCCAATATTAGTAATATTAATGAAAATCATTATCCGCTCAGACGTATGATTGTAGACTGAATATTCTGTGAAATAATTATAGCTTTGATCCTCTTCATCCCAGATAGCAAAATATTTCTTTATAGAAAGAAGAGGGATAATTTTCGTCCAGTCGTTTCCAGTATAATCCGGTTGGTAAACAGTTAATGTAACAATGTTATCGTTAATATAAGTTAATTTTCTAGTATCATTAGTGTAAGTGACATTTACTTCGCAAACTCCAAAAACGTACGTATCATTAACAATTGGTACTACCCCATATGAATATGAATAAGTCTGATTTGTAAGTAACATGTTCTTACTACTATTAAGTTCAGAAGTATTATATTCAAATCCAATTCCAGGAGCACTGTCGATAAGGGTAAGATTAATTGCTACATATTCGAAATTTGTAATAATTATTTTAATATTAAATACTTCATCTACTGCAATTCTTCCATTCTCTGCATCTTTACCATTTATTGTTAGATATTTCTTAATACGAACATGAGGATATTCTTCATAAACAACAAAAGCAATCTTATTTGAGTAACTAATATCATGTCTTGTTGCATCCCAAGAATAAGTTAAATTGGTTGGATTAAAGGAATAAAAATTATACTCATGATGTGGAGTAACAGAGTAGGAAGCACTTACTGTTTGTCCAGCATTTATCTGGGTAAAATTTTTAGTTCTATCCCCTTGAAAAGTAAACCAATCACTATCGTAAGAATCATTCATAGCTTCTACATCAATTTCTGGACATGTCATTGTAACATTGTAAATAGGATTAATTGCATTGTTCGTTATTTCAATTATAACTGTAAAAGTTTCATTAACATATGATTCGTAAAAATCAACAAGATCGTTATTTCTAGTAACTATTTTTTTGTTCAATACAATTTCTGATGCGTCATCATTTACTTGAAAATCATCTGATGTATTTGTAGGATTACTTATTGCACTAGTAAAATTTAAACCAAAGCTTTGAACTGATGCTATTGTCATAATTGCCAATATTACGATCACTGCTGAAATTCTCTTCGAATACAATTTTAGACCTCATTCATTTTCTATTTCATAATCGTTTAATCTTCTTATTAAAAAGATTTCTTCTGGATTAATTTCTATTGTTTGCGAATAATTTCACAATAAAATATTTTTCCTTTAATTCCAAAACAAATTCATCTTTTATTCTTAATTAATTAGCTGAAAACCAGCCTCATCCAACATTTTTACTAATTTACTTAACGGAAGTCCCATGACATTATAAAAACATCCTTCAATCCTATCGATCATTGCAGCTCCTATTCCTTGAATAGCATAAGCTCCTGCTTTATCCATAATGTACTCTTCTTCAATATATTTCTCTAATCTCTCTTTTGACCAATGAACCATCGAAACATTTGTTTTTTCTATTCCTGTAAAAATTTTATCTTTGGATATTTCGTATAAACAGATTCCGGTATAAACTTCGTGAATTTTACCTGATAATTTTTCCAGTATCTCAATTGCTTCATTTTTAGAATTTGGTTTGCCAATTATTTCCCCTTCAAGAATTACAATTGTATCAGCACCAATAATTATTCCATCTGTTATTTTCATTTGTTCTAATGTTTTTGCTACACATGAAACTTTATGAAAAGCAAGACTAAGAACTTGTTCTTCAGTAGTTTTTTTATTTTCAGTTATTTTTCTGTTAAATTTGTTGTTTATCAGTTTCTCCTCTTTTTCATCACAAGGGATAACTTCATGTTCTATATGAAGGAGATTTAACAATTCATGTCTTCGTGGAGAAGCTGATGCTAGAATAATTTTCTTCATTTTATTCACTAACCAATTTGGTATGTTCTTTTTTAGATTATCTATTTTATTATATAATTTAATTGAATTATTTCGAAACTTATATTACATTTTATGTTAATCATTTCAATACAGAATTATTTATGATCTCATTTATTAGGAGTTTAAGTTTATTGTCAAAAAGTTCAAGTAATCTCCAGAAATTAGGAAAAGAATACATTAATTCATTATTAGAAGTATTAGAAAAACGGAAAGCTAAAAGAGATATTGATAATGAGTTATATGAGTCTTTAAAAGAGAAATATCTCTCAGCATTGGACACAGCTTCTGATAAGTGCTATATTAGAGAGGGATTTGCAGATTACATCGCAGTAACTCCTGATTTAGAAAAAATCAAAGAATCTGTAAACGATCTTCTAAATAGAATAGAAGCTTATGATGAAGAAAAGAAAAACATTGAAGCACGTTTTGATAAATTAGAAGAATTACTAAATCAAGGAAGTGTTTCTGAGTCTGCAGTCATTCGAAAAAAGAGGGAATATGAGGTTTTAATCTCAAAAATCGAAGATGAAAAAGTCAAGTTAATTAAAGAAATTCCCACATCACTTCAGATGATTCAACAACTTGACAATATTTTAAATGAAAATATAGATGATATAAATGTTGAATCAGCAATTGACACTAGAGCAAGAAGCGAATTAGATCGAGAGAAAAAAAGGTTGGTGAAAATTCACAGAGATACACTTTTAGCAGCTAAAAAACTTTCGAGTCTAGCAGAAATACCATTTTCAAATGATGCTTGGGAGAAAGGAACAATTCCTGGTATTTCGAGTGATAAAGCTACATCATCAACAACTTCTAGAGCCACAGAAGATACTTCGAAAAGAACAATCCAAAAAACCGAAACAATAACAAAATCTGAATTAAGGAGACCTACTCATGAACGAGACTTTCCTATAAAATGGAAAGGAATTACAATAGGTAAATTAATTGGTGATATAAATATTGTTGGAAGTCAATTTGGGATAATTGGTACAGATAGACCATCTCTAGCAGTTATTAGAGATATTGCTATCTCAGGACCATCTCGTTTACGTCCAAGTTCAAATCCAAAGGAAATTGAAGAAAAATTAAAGCGAATGATACTTGAAAGTTACAATTTAGAGGAACAGAAAGCACTTTTTCCTGAAAATGTTGTGAGATTTTGCATAGAGAATAAAGTTGGAATAGATCTTTTAAAATTAATAAATTCATATTATGCCTCTGTTTCCCTCAGTTCTATATCTTATCCTAGTAATAACACACCTATTGTAAATAATAATGCTCAAGTTTTAACGTTAGCTGAAAATGCTGGTCTTTTAGGCAGAAGAATTCTAGCTCCTGATAGAAATTTGGTTGGAGTTGTTCATGAATTATATCTCGATCCTAGATCCTTGCAATTATATATGTTCGCGTTTAAAGGTGTTCCACCTCCAGTAATTAGAAAAATCTATCAAGATACTCATAACAGAAATCTCTCAGAAGGTAATTTTAGTAATTTTAGAAATGAAATCTCTAAAAAATTAGCAATTCCAATATATGAAGCATTGACTCCATCAAGCATGCTACGTTACAGTCTACTTTCTGGTATTATAACCAATTTAAATCAACTAGCAACTCTAGTTGAAAGTATGAATCCAAGAATTTCAAAAACAACTGATATTACCTCAATTACATCACAAGGTGTTTTATTAACACGTTTCCCTCAGAATACCTTGCCTAGAATTCAATTCATTGAGTATTAAATTGTTTATAAAAAATCAAAACTCAAAGAATAGGGGGAGGGAGGCCTTACAACCAGTTAATTAAAAATTAGAAATTTAATTTTGGTTATAAGGCGAAATCATATTTCGTGATTCAAGGTTAAAAAGTTTTTGTCCATTGCAAAAATAGTTTTTTTAATCAACATTTGGTTTTAAAGAATAATTGCTTCTTTATATTTATAAAAATCTTTTAGTCGGATTAATTTTTTATTATATTTTTTCTCTAATAATTAAAATAAATTCTTTTTTGGAACCACAGATTGGACAACCTTGAGCTTTTAATTCTTCAATAGAAGTAATTATTTCAGTTGTGCCAATAGTAATTAGGTGATTCTCACTGCACTTGTAAACTCTTTTTGTAGGGTTTATTTCTCCAGTATATATTTTTTCAGTGTAATAACCATTTATTGTAGAACTAGTATATTCACTTGTGCTTAACACAGCTAAATAAGTTGTATTTGCGTGCATTTCTGCTCCTTCATAAAGATTAAAACCAGGAATCAAATGTGTTATTGCTAGACCTAATTTGTTAATTATTGATTGAACTTTTAATTGATGAGCTGGTGGTCTATGAGCATATGCAAGATAAATTCTTTTTCCAGATTCTCTTTTCAAAGTTTCAATAGCTCTAGATAAAAATAATTCTAGACCTGGTATTGTGTATGGTGGATCAGTAAATACTACATCAAATTTTTCTAAAATATTAGTTGGTAATTCTTTTTGTAAATCTATCTTAAAACAATTAATCAAAAAATTATTCTCTTTGGCAATTTCTTTGATTAGTTCTAGTAATCTATCATCTATATCTAGAACTGTAATATTTGCAGATGTCTTAAGCTGAGCAATAGCTAAGGAAGTGAGATCATCATCACCTAATAATAGAACATTTCTTCCTTCTAAATCACCATTTTCTAACATTAGTAAGGCTCTTTTGATTGCTGTTATAGGTTTACCAAATGCTTGATCAATTTCAGTTCTAGGAACTGGTCTTCTACTTGAAAATTCAACTTGTTTATCAATTAATTTTTGTGCAAAGTTAGGTAAAGATAATCCTGTTGCTGAGCATTCATTACAGAGTAATTTTTCAGTAAAGGTTATTCCCAATTTTCTTTCCACAAATTCAATTCCTTTTTCTGTTAAAATAGCTCCTCTTTTTACTCTATCAATTAGTCCCTTTTTTTCAAGTTCTTTTCTAACAGCAGCAACTGTAGGGATAGGTAATCGTAACTTTCTAGCTAAAGATTTTGTTCCAATTGTTCCCTCGCGATAAATTTCCCTTAAAATTAATCTTATGAATTCCTTACCTTCTTCTAATTGTGAACTTAGTGCAATTTCTTGCATTAAAATATCAACGTCTTTCATGTTACTGTTAGAAGGCATAATTTTTACAAACCTTTATCTAATTTCTCTTGGCATTTCCTTTAAATCAAAACTTTCTGGTTTTAATGCCTTTTTAATTTGTTCCCAAGCTACATATGGATCTATTGACTCCCCACAAAGAAATATATCAAGAGCTGCGAAACCAAATTCTGGCCATGTATGAAGGGAAATGTGAGTCTCTTTCAATATCACAACAACACTGCATCCCATTGGAGAAAAACGATGAACAGATGCTTGAAGTACATGTGCTCCTGCTTTCTTTGCTGCATTAGTTAGCAAAGTTAAAATTGCTGTTTCGTCATTAATGTCAGCTTTGCACTTATATAAATCGATTAAGAGCTCTTTGACAAAGAGAGGTCTTTTTAAAGGATATTTTTTTATTTCTTCTTTGGGCATTTTTCTATTTCTCCACTAGGTTTTACTCTTATCAGCTTTTATGTATAAGAATGATAATTATTTATATTTCTTATACAAATCGAAACTTATTAAGTGATAATAAATTTAGCTTCTGTTTCCAATAACCTTGATATAATGAAAGAATGAGAGTTATTAGAAATAATTGTTAGAGATTCAATACAGTGACAAATCATGAAGGGTAAAATATCTAATAAAATAATCTATTATGATGAAGTAGATTCTACCCAAAAAATAGCTAAAGAATTAATATCTTCAGGGAATTCAGAACATGGACTAGTCATTTGTGCAAAAACTCAAACTGAAGGCATTGGAAGATTAGATAGAAAATGGATTTCACCGATTGGAGGATTATGGATTACAACAATTTATCAAGGGGAATTTCCTTTAGAATTATTTCAAGGATTCTCAGTATTTTTAGGCATGGAAATTGCTGATCGACTCGAAAAAGAATTTCATTTAGAATTTAAAATAAAATGGCCAAATGATTTGATTCTAAATAACAAGAAAATTGGTGGAATTCTAATTGATATAATTTCACAACAAGATAACATAAATTATTTGATAATTGGTATTGGAATTAATCTGAATGTTAGATTAGAGGATTTACCAACAGAACTTAGTAATTATACTACTTCACTACTGATTGAGCAAAATTATATTGTTGATTTGGATGATATTTTGAATGTAATTATTGAAACCCAAAATGATACATTCGAGAAATCTTTTCATGAAAGAAATATAGATATTTGGGGAAATTGGCCAAAGAAATCATTTACATATAATACCGAGGTTGTTGTGGATATTTTTGATGAGAAAGTTATTGGTATCGAGAAGGGAATTACCTCAAAAGGTGAATTAGTAATCTCTTTTGAAACAGGAGAAACTAGAAAAATCTCAGCAGGGGAAATTCAACTTCTGAGAAAGAGCAATTAAATGCAAGTCTATTTTAGATAAGAAGTAATTGCTTCACAAAAAAATCTCGCAATAAATTGAAAGTACGAATTTTTGCATCGCTTTTGGTTAAATTGTGATCTGCCCCTTCAATTATCTCAAAAAGTTTTGGATCTATTGCTTTAGCATATAATTCTTTGATACCATTCATTGGAATGAATTTATCTTCAGCTCCTGCAATAATTAGAATAGGTCTTGGAGAAATTTTATTTACACATTCAATAGGATTATTTCCACGAATATCTGATATTAATTTCTCTTTCACTCCTTTTTCTGGCAATCGAACTAATCCTGCTGCTGCAAGTCCATCCCACAAAGCATCAAATTCAGGATAATTTACTACAAATGCAAAATCATAGAGTGGTGCTTGTAGTGCAATAGTGGAAACTCTTGGATCCCTTGAAGCATGACAAGTAGCAATAGCTGCTCCTAGACTGACTCCATATAGACCAATCTTCATTGGATCTACCTTAGGATGATTTGCTAAGAAAGTAATTATTTTGTCTAGATCGTCTAAAGAAGTCTGGATAGAAGATTCACCTGGACTGCTGTAAAATCCTGTGAAGTGGAAAACAAAATATGCTATTCCATTATCAGTTAAAATTTCAGCTAAAATTTCTTCTTTATCAAATTCATTTGAAATCAAACCATGTGCTTTACAAACGACTGGATATTTTTTATCTATCTCCTCTGGTAGAAATAGCACTGCACTTATAGAATTTTCATAGTAAGAAATATTCAGTTCCTCTCTTTTCAAACTTTATTTACTCCTTTTTATTATTCCTTTCCTCTTTGTTTTGTTTAATTTTCAATAACAATTGTTTAGAAACAACTTGATCTCCTATGTTTACAGCAATTTGATCAATTATCCCATTAATCGGGGAAAGAATTTCATTTCTCATTTTCATTGATTCAAGAACTAGCAAACATTCTTGGTCTTTAACTTGTTGACCTATTTTTACTTTTATATCAACAATTTTTCCTGGAATAGCTGCCTTAATATCTGCTCCTTTCTTAAATTGTAAACTTCTTTTTGCTATTAACGTGGGTGAATGCCGAAAATCGAAATCAATTTCTTTTCCATCTAGAAAAACTGCATTTTCTTTGAATTCGATCTTCATTTCTTCTCCATTAATAAAGACTCGATAAAAAGAACCATTATAGATAACTTCAGGTTTAAAACGGTAATCTTCAATTTTAACTTCGTCATTTTTTTCTTCAAGATCAAATTCCATACCGTTTAAGGATATTTTATATTTATTTGACATAATCTAATCCCTCCCAATTGCTTCCATTTTTCCTCTCATTCGCCATTGATCAGATTTTGTTGGAAGACTTAATTCATTCTTCTTTTTTCCCACTGCATAAAGAGCACTTGCTTGTAAGCACATTCGCTTTTTGATATTTTCTAAAATTTTTCTATCTTCGATAAATTTTATTGTAATTTCTCCCTTTATGAATTTCTCATCATTTAATAATTCTTCAAAGAAAGGAATATTTGTGGCAAAACCAAGAATTGTTAATTCTTTTAAAGCTGTTTTCGCTCTATGAATAGCCTCTTCTCGAGTTTCATCCGCAACAATCATTTTCCCAATTAAAGAATCATAGCAATTTGGCACAGTAAAACTTTCATAAATAGCAGTATCAAATCTGACTTGTGGACCTCCAGGTGCAACAAGTTTCTTTACTTGTCCAGGAGTAGGTTGGAAGTTCTGTAATGGATCTTCAGCATTAATTCTTAATTCAATTGCATGTCCTCTAAAATTAATATCTGATTGAGAAAAAGATAATTTCTCTCCACGTGCTATTCTCAATTGTTCTTTTACTATATCTTTACCTGTGAGCATTTCAGTTACAGGATGTTCTACTTGAATTCTCGGATTTACTTCGTTAAACATAATCTGTCCATCTTTGAAAAGAAATTCTACTGTTCCAGCATTTCTATATCCAACTCTTTTTGCTAATTTGCAAACTAATTTACCAATTTTTTCTCTATCATCTGCTGTTATTATAGTAGAGGGTGCTTCCTCCAATAGTTTTTGATTTCTTCTTTGAATCGAGCACTCACGTTCTCCTAAATGAACAACATTACCAAAATTATCTGCTAATATTTGAAATTCAATATGTCTGGGTTGATCAATGAATTTTTCAATAAAAACTTCACCACGACCAAAAGCTGATTCAGCTTGGGCGCTAGCATTTATAATAGCTGTTTTCAATTTCTTGGGATTTTCTGCAATTTGAATACCCATTCCTCCTCCACCAAAAACAGCTTTAACTAATACTGGATAACCAATTCTTCTTGCTTCTCTTAATGCTTGGGTTTCATTTCTTATAACTAAGCTTCCAGGAGGGATAGTAAGTCCTACCCTTTTTGCAATATTCCTTGATTTTACTTTATTGCCAAGTAATTCAATAACTTCTGGGGGGGGACCAACATAATGAATGTTATTTTCCACTAGTTTTTTAGCGAAGATTTCACTTTCAGATAAGAATCCATAACCTGGATGAACACATTGAATTTTCTCTCTTAGACAAATCGCTAATATTTGATCAATATCTAGATAACTTGATACGTCTCCATATTCCACCAAACCTATTGCTTCATCTGCTAACTTAGCATGAAGTGCTTGTTTATCTACTGGGGAATATACTGCATAGGTTTTTATTCCGAGCTCTCGAGCAGCTCTAATAATACGTACAGCAATTTCACCACGATTTGCTACTAATAGAGTATTGAACATAATATTTGATTCAAGTTCTACAGAGTTATTTATCACTACCTCTTTTTTACAGTAAAACCAGACACGACAAAATTTTTGGTGCTTATTATCAATTTGACTTTTACAGTAAAAATAAGTCACCTTTTTGATTAGCTTGGTGTGAATACAAATTGCTTGTAAAAGTAATACAGGTAAAATGGCAAACAGGAGATTTAGTACATGAATATGAAAATTGAGCTTACGCATGGAAAGGAAATTATTGAGAAAGGAGAAACCCAAAAGAAAAGCGATAAATTGTTGGAAAAAAGAGAGGAAGCTCTTTTGGGTGGAGGATCCGAAGCAATTAAAAAACAACTTGAAAAGGGTAAATTAACTGCTAGACAAAGACTAGAGTTGTTATTAGATCCAGGAACATTTGTTGAAACAAATATGTTCGTTCGTCATAATTGTAATAATTTTGGTTTAGATAAAAATAAAACTTTTACAGATGGTGTCGTCACGGGATTTGGGCAAGTAAATGGTAGGTTAGTTTATGTATATAGTCAAGATTTCACAATTCTTGGTGGAAGTCTTGGTGAAGCCCATGCTAAGAAAATTTCTCAAGTTATGGATCAAGCTTTACAAAATGGAGCACCTCTTATTGGTTTCAATGATTCAGGTGGTGCAAGAATACAAGAGGGAGCAAATTCTTTAGCTGGTTATGGTGATATTTTCCTAAGAAATGTTCGTGCATCAGGAGTTATCCCTCAGATATCTTGCATTGTAGGTCCTTCTGCTGGAGGGGCAGTTTACTCTCCTGCACTAACTGATTTTATTATAATGACTGAAGACACCTCTTATATGTTCGTTACGGGACCAACAGTTGTTAAAACTGTAACTGGAGAAGAAGCATCTTTTGAAGATCTTGGAGGAGCATCTGTTCACAGCTCTAATTCCGGTATCGCACATCTTGCTGGTGCAGATGAAATTGAGTCTATAGAGTTGATAAAGTTGCTTCTTTCCTATATTCCATCAAATAACTTAGAAGATCCCCCCTTGAAAGAAATAACTGCTGCCAACAATATCAATCTTGAAGAATTAAATGATATTATACCTGATGATCCACAAGTACCATATGATATGAGAGAAATTATTCTAAGAGTTGTTGACAAAGGAAACTTCTTAGAGATACAGAAAAAGTGGGCTCAAAATATTATTATTGGTTTTGGAAGGTTAAATGGTTATCCAGTTGGAATTGTTGCAAACCAACCTAGCATATTAGCAGGAGCATTAGATATTACAGCATCAACTAAAGCAGCTCGTTTTATTCGATTCTGTGATGCATTCAATATACCAATAATATCATTTGTAGATGTTCCAGGATTCTTACCAGGTTTAGACCAGGAACATAATGGAATCATAAAACATGGAGCTAAGTTAATCTTTGCTTATGCAGAAGCAACTGTACCTAAAATAACTGTCATAACTAGAAAAGCCTATGGTGGAGCTTACATAGTTATGGGTTCAAAACACCTTGCAACAGATATTAATTTTGCTTGGCCATCTGCTGAAATTGCTGTAATGGGTGCAGAAGGAGCAGTACAAATACTCTATAGAAGAGAATTAGCAAAAGCAGAAGATAGTAAGCATATGCTTGAAACTCTCAAGAATGAGTATATTGAGGAATTTAACAATCCTTATCTCGCTGCAGAAAAAGGATACATAGATGATGTTATTTTACCTGGTGAAACGAGAAGAAAATTGATAGCTGCTTTGTGGCCATTATTACGAAAGAGAGATCGTTTACCAAACAAAAAACATGGAAATATTCCATTATAAATTAGAAAATGGCAAAATTTTACTTTAGATATAGAAACAGGTGATAGATAAAATGAATAGTAGAACTAGATTTGATCAGATGATAGCAAATCGAAAACCAATTTTTGCTTATAATCCTCCAGGATCATCTAATATACAATTAATAAGAAACGTAAATGCTACAAATGGAATAGGATTAGTTGATTTAGAAAGATTGTCCAAAGAAAATGCTTCCACACTTGTAAGAAAATGCTTAGCAGAAATCAAAGATATTTTTGGAATTAGAATAACAAGTGAGGAGCAATTGCAAGAAGTTTTAAATCAATTTTCAGGATTGCAGAAGTTAATTGTTATAATCGCTAATTTTGATATTACAAAAAAACAGCTTGATGAGATTAAGAAAAATGAAATTGCATTATTAGCGGAAGTTATTTCCATTGAAGAAGCATATAAAAAGAAATGGGCTGAGAGTTTTGTAATTAAGGGAAATGAGGGTGCAGGAAGAATTGGTGATGAAACTTCATTCATTTTATCGCAACAATTCTCAGAAGCAGGCTTATCTTTTATTGTACAGGGAGGTATTGGTTTTTATACCACGCCTGCTGTTTTTGCTGTAGGAGCTCGAGCTGTAATTTTAGACTCGCAACTCTACTTAGCATCGGATTCGCCACTTTCAGCAAAAGCAAAAAGCTTCTTAGCGAAAATTGATGCAACGGATACTAAAATTATTGGTGAATCTACTAACTTTAAATACAGAGTTTTTGCTAAACTAGCAACTAAAATTGTTAAAGAATATTTATTGAAGGAAAAAGATTTACTTCAATTTTCATTAGATGAGCGAACAGAGAAATTACAAGAAATATTATTTGCAAATCATGATATGTATAACTCAGAAGATTTTTCCAACATTCTTCTACCTATTGGTCAGGATGTAACTTTTGCTAAAATTTTAGCTGATAAATTCTCTACAATCGAAGGAATTATTGATGGTTTGTTAAATCAAGTTAAAGTCCAAATTAAAAATGCTCAAATTGATTATCCTTTTAAAAAAGATTCAGAATTGGCAAAAGATTTGGGAATAAAATATTCATTAATTCAAGGACCAATGGCAAATGTATCAGAAAGTCCTGAATTCGCAAAGATTATTGCTCAAGAAGGGGCTCTCCCAAACCTTGCGTTAGGCTCTTTATTTCCTAATCAAACTCGAAATTTGATTATGAAAACAAAAGAGATTCTTGAAAATCTCCCATTTGGGTGTGGAATAATTGGTCTAGAAGCAAATGCAAAAGCTCGGTCAGCACACATAAGTATTTTGAGGGAGTTAAAACCATCATTTTGTGTTGTCGCAGCAGGAACGATAGATCAAGCTAAGGAGGTTATGAGCTTTGGCATCAAAACCTTCCTTCACACGCCCTCACCTGCTATTTTTTCTGAAGCAATAATTGCAGATATAAATTACCTAGTTTTGGAGGGACAAGAATGTGGGGGCCATATTGGATTATTATCCAGTTTTGTACTATGGGAATTATCACTTCATGAAATTGAAAAATTAAAAGAAAATATAATTTCACGAGGTAGTAAGGTTAATGTTGCTTTTGCTGGTGGAATTGGAGAACGTTATTCTGCTGCAATGGTGAGTGTAATTGCTTCTGCTTTACCAAAATTAATGAATGGAGCAATGTGGATTGGTTCCGCTTATATTCTAACTGAGGAGATAGTAACAACTGGTGCTGTGAAACCACTTTATCGAGAAATGGCTGTTGATGCAAAGAAAACAATGGTTTTGGGAGAAACAGTTAACACTCGAGCACGATCAATTCCAACACCATTTGCTAAAGAAATACTACAAAGAGAACTTCAAAGGTTAAAAACTGGAGTAAGTTTAAAGGAAAGAAAACATGCTTTTGAGCGAGATAATCTTGGTGCTACAAGGGTTGCTGCTATAGGTGAAATATGGAATCCAGATGGAGAGGATGATAAACCTAATCGATTTATGCCAATAGATGAAAAAGGTCAATATGAGAAAGGAAATTACCTTATTGGGCAAATTGTTGGCAGCTTACGAACAGTAAAAACAGTTCACAATCTTCATAAAGAATTGATTGAAGAATCTGAAAAAATTTTGAATCAGAAATCGATTGAATTATCTCAAAGATTAAATCAAATTGCAGAGCAAATTGAAGACAAAATAGAAGAAAAAAGTGCTATTCATGTTTCTCACAATATCTTTGAAGGAGAAGGAGTTGCTATAATTGGTTTAGGTGGGATTTTTCCAGATGCTCCTAATATTGAAACTTATTGGCAAAACATTGTTAATGGAATTTATTCCATCAAAGAAATTCCTAAAAAAAGGTGGATAAATGATATCGATCTCTTTTATTCCGAAGATCGAGAAGCAATGGATAAAACATATGCTAAAATTGCAGCCTCAATTGATGATTTCAAATTTAATTCATTGGAATTTAAGATCCCACCAAAAGTAGCTCTTTCTATGGATAAAGTGCAGCAAATTGCACTAGTAGCTGCTAAGGAAGCGTTAATTGATGCGAATATTTTAGGAAAAGATATAGAAAACGCTAGAACAGCAGTAATAATTGGAAATTCAATGGGTGGAGAAATTAGAATTGATTATAATCGCAGAGTCTATTTACCAGAATCATTCAAATCAATTGAAAATATGCCTTCATTTGAAAAAATAGATAAAAATCTTTGGAAGAAAATTGTTGATGAAGTTTTATCTTTTTACGAAGATACGTTGATTCATGTAAATGAAGATTCAATGCCAGGAGAATTATCAAATGTAATAGCTGGACGTATTGCAAATGTATTCAATCTTCGTGGAAAGAATATGACTTGTGATGCAGCTTGTGCTTCAAGTTTAGCAGCATTAAATATCGCTGTTAAAGGATTATTAGATAAGGAATATGATACTGTTTTGTGTGGAGGAGCGGATTGTTCTTTAGATCCTTCTACTTTTGTTAAATTTGCCAAGATAGGTGCAATATCTGCTGAAGGTTCATTTCCGTTTGATGTCCGTGCAAATGGTTTTGTGATGGGAGAAGGAGCAGGATTTTGTGTTTTAAAACGCCTCTCAGATGCAGTAAAAGATGGTGACAAAATATATGCTGTTATTAGAGGTCTAGGTGCATCATCTGATGGGAAAGGAAAAGGAATTACCGCACCAAATCCCGAAGGACAGAGATTAGCGATTACTCGTGCTTTAGAGCAAGCAGGAATTACTATTAATGATCTTCAATTGATAGAAGCACATGGAACAAGTACTTCTGTTGGTGATGTTATTGAAATGCAAGTTTTACAAGAAGTAGCAAAAAATTCTCCTCAAGGCTCTATAGCAATTGGATCAGTAAAAAGTCAAATAGGTCATTTAAAGTCTGCTGCAGGAATTGCTGCATTAATAAAAACAGCATTAGCAATTTACAAAAAACAATTACCTCCATCCATAAATTTTGAAACACCTAATCCTTATATAAATTGGCAATCATCACCATTTTATGTCAATACAAAACCTCAACCATGGAATAAACCAGATAATGGTCCAAGAATAGCTGGTATATCAGCTTTTGGTTTTGGTGGAACAAACTATCACACAATAATTGAAGAATATATACCAGATGAAACAGTAGGTCATTTGCCTAAATTATTTTCTCCTGAGGAAATTCAAAGTGTATTATCAGCATACTCAACTCAAAAGGAATTAAAATCTGAAGAACTTGTCTTTGATACTAATGCTTGGAAGGAATCTTTTGAACAAAGAGTTGTTCTAGAAACAGAAGCAATTTTCTTTGGTGGGAAAACACAAGAGGAACTCATTAAATCTCTAAATGATTTAAAAAATAATATTCCTATAAGTTCATTTTCAAATGACGGTTCTGGATTAAGAATAAGAGATTTAGCTAATAATTCTATAAATTCACTCAAGAAAAACACCCGAATTGGTTCAACCTGTCATTCTTTTGTAGATTTACCAACAGCAATTGATAATGCATTAGATGGTTTAACAAATAGTAGTAAAAGATTACTACTAAGAAATAAAGGAATTTTCTATAGCGATGATCATAAAATTGGTAAAGTTGCATTTATGTTTCCAGGGCAAGGAAGCCAGTATGTCAGGATGGGAAGAGAACTTTGGGAAAAATATGAAATAGTTCGAGAAACTTTTCGAGAAGCAGATGAAATAACAGAGCAAATGGTTGGACTCAAAATTTCTGATGTAATCTTTGCTATTGGGAGGTCAGAGAAAGAAGCAAAGGAGCTTTTAAAACAAACAGAAATAACTCAACCTGCGATTTTTGTTCTTGATATAGCTATCTTCAGATTACTACTCTCTTATGGAATTAAACCAGATTTTGTTGTTGGACATAGTTTGGGAGAATATGCAGCATTAGTAGCTTCTGGTATTTTTAGTCTGAGAGATGGTCTGTTAGCTGTTGTTCCAAGAGGAAAGGCTATGGCTCAATACGATGCAGTAGATAAAGGTACTATGGCATCTGTTGCTACAGATTATAAAACAGTAGAAGAAATTTTGAAAGAGGTTGATGGCTACGTTATTGCTGCAAATAAGAATTCGCCAAAGCAAACTGTTATCTCAGGTAGTACTGTTGCAGTTAAAGCAGCAATAGAGAAATTCAAATTAAAGGGAATTGATGTTGTTCCATTAGCGGTTTCAGCAGCATTTCATTCTGAAATTGTTGCTCCTGCAGTAAGTATTTTCAGAGAAGCTATTGAAAAATTATCCTATAATAAACCAGTAATTCCAATTTCCAGTAATGTAACTGGTGAATTATATCCTGAAACAAGAAAGGAAATTATTGACTTACTCTGTAAACAAATTGCCTCACCTGTTGAGTGGATGAAACAAATTTCAAGCTTATATGAAGACCATGGAGTTCGTACCTTTATAGAGATTGGACCAAAATATGTCCTTACTGGTTTTGCAAAAGCAATATTGGAAGATAAGAAAGATATTTTAGCTTTAGCATCAAATCATCCAAAGAAAGGTGAAATGCAGCATTTTAATGAAGTAATTGCTGCTTTAGGTTCATTTGGATATAAACTTACATTACCTGATCTAAATAATTCAATTTATTCAGAAGATTTCTTAACTCCACAGAAGAATTTTTACAAGAAAGTTTCTATCGAACCTTTGAGATATTTATCACAGAGCATAATTTCTTCTCCGAAAATTATTACGAAAGAATCACCTTTTGATGTTTTAGTGAATAATGAATTAACAAATATTATTAAAGATTCATCTTTCAAAGATTATCTTAAATTACAAGCTCCTGCTATTAGTGCATTCTTGAAAGCTGGTTATGGTACCTACAAAGATACCATTAAAATGGCAATTGACTATCAGAAAGACGCTGAAAAATTGGAAATTAATACCGAAGCAATAGGCGTTACTGGTGTAGCAATCGGTCTCCCAGGAATAAATAGAAAAGTTTTTGATGATTCGAATTTTGATGCTATTTTGGCAGGACAGAATTTCATCGATCTTATTCCTATGGAAATTAGAGATAAAATGGTCGATAAAAACATCGTTCGTTTAGTAAAGGATGCTGTGAAAGGTGCCCAATTCCAAGTAATAGATGATGTAGGTGAAGTGATTAAACTCGCAGCACAAAAAGGGGAATTTGATCTTACTAAAGAATATGGAATAGATGCGGAATTTGTTGAGATTTTAGATATTACATTCCAATTAGCTTTTGCTGCAGGTATTGAAGCTCTAAAAGATGCTGGAATACCATTAATGCCTGAAAAAGTAATTACTTCTATTGGAAAAGAAATTAGCAAAGGGTGGGTTTTGCCCGAATCTCTTAGGGATGAAACCGGAATTGTTTTTGCTTCAGCGTTTCCTGCTTATAGTAATTTAATTTCTACAATTTCCCAATATCTAACAGATAAATTTGCTAATAAGAAAAAAGAAGAAGTGATTTTTCTATTTGATGAATTAATTGAACAAATAAAAGACAAAGCTTCTCAAGAGAAAATTACAAACTGGTTCGAAGCAAATAAAGAACGTTTAGATTCTGATAAGGAATCAAAATTCCAATTTAGCAGAAAATTCTTGTTTGAAATTCTTTCGATGGGTCATTCACAATTTGCTCAATTCATTAGAGCAAGAGGTCCAAATACTCAAGTAAACGCTGCTTGTTCATCAACAACTCAAGCAATTTCAATTGCTGAAGATTGGATAAGAACAGGAAGATGTAAGCGAGTAATTGTTATTGCTGCAGATGATGTTACAAATAAAGAAATGCTTGAATGGATTGGATCTGGTTTCCTCGCTGTTGGAGCTGCAACTACTAAAGATAAGGTGGAAGAAGCGGCATTACCTTTTGATAACAGAAGACACGGAATGATAATTGGAATGGGAGCAGTTGGTATGGTTTTGGAATCTGATTCTACTATACAAGAAAGAGGTATAAAACCAATAGTAGATGTTTTAGGAACACATATAGTCAATTCTGCCTTCCATGGAACAAGACTTGATAGAGATCATATTTCTACTCAAACGGATAGTTTCATATCAAAAATCGAGAAACGTTTCAACATTTCTCGAGATGATATTGCTAAACAACTAGTTTTTGTGAGTCATGAAACATATACTCCTGCAAGAGGAGGGAGTGCTTCAGCAGAAGTTGATGCTTTAAGAAAAACCTTTGGAGAATTAGCTGATAGAATTGTCATAGCGAATACAAAAGGATTCACTGGACATGCAATGGGGGCAGGTATTGAAGATGTTGTTGCAGTCAAGATTTTACAGAAAGGAATCGTTCCCCCTGTAGCTAATTGGAAAGAGCTAGATCCTGAGCTTGGAAAACTTAACCTTTCTAAAGGTGGGCATTATGATGTAAAATATGCTTTACGTTTTGCAGCTGGTTTTGGTTCCCAACTAACATTAGCACTCTTTAGACTTAATACTGCTGGTGATCGATTTTCAAATATAGCCTATGAGAATTGGTTGGCTTCCTTAGGAGGATCAAGAAATACTCTTGAAGTAGTTAATAAAACTTTAAGGATGACCGAAGATCAATCAATTATTAAAAAATCTGAAATGAAAATCCCACAAAATATCACTTCAACTGTATCTGTTGTAGATGGTGAAGTAATAAGCAATATTATTGGTTTGATTGCTGAAAAAACTGGTTATCCTACAGAAATGATTGAACCTAATATGCATCTTGAGGAAGACTTAGGTATTGATACTGTAAAACAAGCAGAATTATTTGGGATTTTAAGGACAAAGTACAATCTTCCTAGAGAAGAAGGAGTTCTTATCCAAGATTATTATTCAGTGAATAAAATTGCTGAATATTTAAGTTCACGATTACAAGGAACTAGTCAAGTAATACAACCAGTAACTTCTACTGCTAAAGTAGGAAATGTTCCTCAAAAAAGTGAAATTACTAGAATTATCACTGATCTTATTTCTGAAAAAACTGGGTATCCCACAGAAATGATTGAACCCAATATGGAACTAGAAGAAGATTTGGGAATAGATACTGTAAAACAAGCGGAAATTTTTGGTATCCTTCGTGCAAAATGGAATCTACCAAGGGAAGAAGGAATACTTATACAAGATTATTCAACCGTAACGAAGATTACAGATTATATAACAAAAAGAATTGCAGAATCAGCTAGTACAAGTTCAAGTTCTGAAATCGTTACAGCAGAAAAGAAAGTTTCAGAAATAGTTCCACCAAAAAGATTCACACTAAAAATGATTGAGACTCCAAAGCTAAAATCAAACGCATTTAAATTAAAAGGAAAGAAATTGGTTCTAGTAGGTGATACAGGACAATTCAGTAAAGAACTTAAGGATTTGTTGAATAAAAAGCAAGTACAGATTATTTCTCAAATTAATTTAAAGAAATATATTTCTCCTGAAAAACTCATTGATGATCTTCCTAAGGATGAAGTAGATGGACTCATATTTATAGAATCAAAATTATCAAAAGAATTGCATGAAAGTAATCTAGGAAGATTTTATTTTGTTCTATGTAGATATTTGACTTTTACTGAAAAACCACTGATTATAGCTGTAAACAAAAATGCTGTTAATTTTGGTTGGAAACAATCTAAAAACACTCCTGAAATTGGAGCTGTTACTGGATTGACAAAAGCTCTAGCAAGAGAATTCTCAGGAGGAAATATTAAGACAATTTCCAGTTTAGAACCAAAGTATGTTATTGAAGAAATTGAAAATGGAGATGGTTCAGTTGAAATTGCTTATGATGAAAAAGGAAAAAGATTTGTTATTATCACCTCTGAAGAAGTTATTGATACTAAGAACACTGAACAATTTACTCCCACAAAAGATGATCTTATACTTATTGCTGGTGGAGCTCAAGGTATTACTTTTGAAATAACTAAAAAGATAGTCGAAAAATATCAACCAAAAATAGCTATTTTTGGAAGAACAAGTTTACCAAAGAATATTTCAGAACTTGTAGCATTAGATCAAACTGGTTTAGCATCTCTTAAAGATTCTATAATTGAAGCGTTAAAGAAAACAGAAGAAAAATTAACACCAGTAAAAATAGAGAGAGAATGGTCAAAAACTACCAAAGCAATTCAGATTTATCATAATATTAAGCAATTACACTCACTTGGTTCTGAAGTAAATTATTACTCAGTAGATGTAACAGATGCAGCGAAAATGAAAACATCCATATTGAAAATAATAAAAGAATTTGATTCTCCCATAACTGGGATAATTCATGGTGCTGGATTGGAAGTTTCCAAACTAATACACAATAAAGAACTTGCTGACTTTAACAAAGTGTATGATGTCAAAGTATTGGGTTACAATAATTTAGTCGATAATATTGATATGAAAGAAGTAAAATTCTTCATTAATTTCTCATCTGTTGCTGGTCGATATGGGAATGCAGGCCAGGTTGATTATTCTGCTGCAAATGATTATCTCTCCAAACAAACTTGGAAATTAAGAGAAGATGGTATAAATGCCACTTCGATATGTTGGTCCGCTTGGTCAGAAGTTGGTATGGCTACAAGGGGATCAGTTATGACAGTTCTTGAACATGCTGGAGTTACTCCTATACCTCTGGAGGAAGGAGTTGAAGCTTTTATTCAAGAACTAGAATATGGCAAAGAACCAGAGGTGGTTATTGCCGGAAAGTTAGGCGTATTACTGGTTTCGCCATTACCAGATATACCTGTAGATTGCAGAACTTTTCCAATGATTGGAAGAGTAAAACGAAATTTCGACGGATCTCTTTCTGCTGAAAGAGTCTTCTCTTTACAAGAGGATCTTTATTTAGATCACCACCGTTTTGATAGTGTACCCTTTTTACCGGGGGTGATGGGATTGGAGCTATTCGCTGAATTAGCAAAGATTCTCTATCCTAAGAAGGTCCTCAAAAAATTTGAGAACGTTGAATTTCGTTCTGCAATCAAATTCTTAAAAGATCAACCAAGAAAATTAAGATCTCATATTACATTTGAGGAAAATCCAAAAGTTGTAATAGAATCCGATTTCATAAAAGATGGAAAAATAATTGGTGAACCAAAAATCCATTTTATCGGAGAACTTAGTTTTGGAAAGTTATCAACTCCAGAATTAATTGATATATCCATTTCAAAGAAAGATTTGATTAAAAAAGAAGTAATTTACAATATTCTCCCACATGGCTCTCGATTCCAAGTTCTTGAATCTATAAATAAAATTGAACGTGGTATTATTGCTAAGAGCAATTTGGAAACTACTGAACAATTCAGTTGGAAAATAAAAGAATTAATCGCTCAACCTTTAGCAATTGAATCTGCTTTCCAAGCAATGGGCTTATTTGATATAATAAAAGATGATCGAATGGGTTTGCCATTTCAAATTGAAGATCTTGAATTTTATAATTGCCAAGAAGTCCCTTCAATTATAAAAGGATCGAAAAGAGGAGAAAACGATTTAGGTTCAATATATGATTTTGAAATTCTCGCAAAAGACGGTCAAAAAATCATGAAAGCAATTGGATATACTACTGTAAAAATTCAGATGGATATTAATTTACCCGAAATTGAAAAAATTCGACTAAATCAAGTAGAAAATTTGTTTGAAGTACCTAAAGGTTCCTATCTTGAAATTGTTAATGTCAACACTTTGAAGAAGAATATATCTGAAAATACAGAATTAATAGATAAAATACTACATCCACAAGAATTTGAAAAATATCAATCTTTAACAGTAGATAAAAGAAGAGATGAATGGTTGGCTGGTATTTATGCAACAAAGAAAGCAATAATGAAAAATCTACCAGAAATACAAATGAATATAATAAAAATTGAAAAGGATGAATATGGAAAACCGAAAGCATTTATTGGTAAGGTAAAAAAACCTTATTTCGTTTCTATCACACATAGCAATGGATATGCTGTATCTTTAATCAGTGAAGAAAGTAATATCGGAATTGATTTAGAAATCATAGAAAAAAGATCTGATGCATTAATTGATGAATTATTGAATCCAAAAGAACAAATTTTGATTTCTAAACAAGAAAAAGACATCCAAGAAGAATTAATCACAAGAATCTGGACTGCGAAAGAAGCTGTTTCCAAAGTTCTTGGTACAGGACTGAATATTGATTTACATGATTTGGAAATATCAGATGTCAAGGATAAAAAGATAACCATCCAGATTGATCCAACAAAAATTCCAGAAAAAATTCAAAAGAATGTTAATAGCAAAGAAAAACAAAAAAACATTCAATTAGTTGCTAATCTCTCACAAAATGACGAATTTGTTGCAGCTGTTTGCCATTTACCAAAATAGTATTTTATTGTGTTCTACTACATAATAATGAGTAAAAGTAGTAGAATGTTATTAAAGTGCTAAAAATAGAAATTAGCTAGTAATATTTGGATAAAATCAAATATAGCTTAGCAAACATTATTAGTAATAATAGTAATGTAAAGTTCCAATTGGTGAGAAATATGACATTTGCAACACGCTCGAAATTCTTTTGGTCGAGATTCATAGCTACTACAGTAAAATATCTAGGAGTTGCAAATACACAGCACATACGGTATGTTGCGGAAAAAATCCTTCCAACAGAAATGAGTCGCCAAAATATCCTTTACCATGTGCGAATTGCAGAAGAAAAGGGATGGATCGCCACATTCGCTTCTTCGCTTGAAATAACGGAAGAAAATAAGATTCTTTTCCGATCAAAATTTGTTAATGAAATAAATGAAAAGATTTCTGCTCAAAGATTTGTTATAACAGGTACAGAGCCTTTTGAATCAGAATTAGAAGATAAAATTAAGATAATTTGTCGCAAAGCACACTTGGAACCAATTTCCTTTCTAGATAAAAAAGTATTATCTGTTATTACAGAGGATTCAATTAAAAGACTAGCATCAACAAAAGACAAAGCTGCAGGAAATAAATCCCTATTTATGGTTTTATTGCGATTTAGTTGGTTTTGGTTGAATATTAATCCAAAAATATCTCTTAATATTATTGATGTAATAAAAGAAAATGCAGACAAACATGATTATAATGAGAATTATAAAATTGATGCTGAATTACTTGAAATTGTTTGTCTAATTGAACTTGAAACAACACCTGAAATTAGTGCTGAAGATCTTAAGGGTTTTCTTCATACCTGTATCAAATTCGCAAGTACTAATAAACGTTCAGATATAATGAATTTAATGGCAATGACCTTACTAATCTCTGGAAGAGTGTTGGTATCTTTTAATAAACTTCTAATAGCAGAAGAATATCTAAATAGAGGTATCAAATATCTGAGACTTACCACGCGAAAATCAATACTTATGAGAAAATTACATGTTGATGGTTTATTTGATTTAGGATTTATTTATTCACAACAAGGCTGGTTTTACAAAGCATTAAGTGTCTATGAAAATATTGGTTGGATAATTAAAGAGGAATTTTCTGAATCTGAACCTATTGATAATTTGCGTGGAAGATTAGCATTAGCGAAATCTGAATTGTATTTGATGATGGCTTGGCCTGCTTATACTTTTAAAGATGATGATTATAGAACATCTTTAATTAAAGCTCTTAGATTTGCCAGAAAAGCAAATAGAATATATAATTCAATCAATAATAAATTAAAGGTAACTGAGATTAATTTACTGAGTGCTTGGATTTTTGCTCTAATTGGTAAAATACCAAGAGCGGAAATTTTCTTAAATAGAGGAACAAAAGAATTAGTTGCTCCTGTTCCAGCAAAACTTAATACCTTGTATTATAATGCACTCGCAGAAATTTATAGAAAGCAAGGTAAATATAGTTTAGCAATAAGGAATATTGCTCAATCATTCGATTACATCAAAATGATTGGTTATCTCATAGCTAAACTCTTTTGTATGACTCGTTTAGCATCTTTACATTTGGAACTAACTGGAAAAGAAAACCAATATTCATTTATTTCATTTGGTGATATGACAAATCTTTTTGAAAAAGGCATTTCAGATATGATAAGTCACGTTTTCCTTGAATTCAATAAAATTCTTGTAGATAATTCAGCTATAATATCATTTTATGCAAGTGAAACTGTGCTGAAAAATCACCCAGAAATTGATAACTATGTAGAGTATCTTCCAGGAGAAAAAATCTCTCCAGCATTATTAGGTGAATCATATACCGTTTTACCTGAAATTCTAATGAATAAAGAAACAATAGAAAAACAAAAAATAATCTGTATTGTTGGTTCAAAAGATGATAATGAATTAATGGATAAATTTACAATTTATATTTTTAAAGATGAATTAGAGAAGTTTGATGATTTATATCAAAAATTATTGAGCAAAAAATGAATTAATTTTAATAAGATTGAAGAAAAGTTTTTAATAAAATTGATTTGATTAATAGCTTAATATTTACTAGGAGTTCACAAATTTTGATGAGGAATCATGTTTGCTCACATTCTTAGATCATTACCTCCTAGTGCTAACTTTGTCTTTTATGTTCTAGATCGTTTAGGTCCATTACCACGTAATAGAATTTTAGATGAAACTAAACTTCCAGATAGGACACTAGGTTATGCACTTGAGACATTATTGAAACAAGGTCTTGTAATAAGAGTGAGCGATGGAAAAGATGGAAGACTACGAATTTATAAAATTCCTTCCCCAATAATTGTCTCAAATAAACTTTAATTTCGGATTCGAAATTCAAATTTAGCGTTAGCCACTATGTCATTGATCTCTTCTTGAGTAGTTGGCTTAACCCTTTTCTTTTTTTGATTTTTATAACCTGGGCATTCTGCTAAACAAAATTGTTTTTTAGGGATAATATCAAAAGGATGATTTATTTCTTTAGAATTCAAAGCAATTAATGGGTAATATATAGGAATAAATTTTTCACCGAAATTTTTTTCAGGATTTCTGGATAAAATTGCTTTTGGATGATTTCCTAAGGTAATTCCTAATTTTAATTTGTTAGCTACTATCCTTTCAGTAATGCCAATACAAATCTTGTCACAAATAGAACAATTCAGTTTTTTATATCCAATTTCATTTAAAATTTGATCAAAATCTACTTCATAGTAAAATCTTTTTTTCATCGGTTGAAAGCAATCAATAATTCTCGTTTGTTCACTTAATGCTTTCTCATTTGAGACAAATTGATCGATTTGTTTTCTAAAAATTATTGGCAAAATTGTTGCCCCACGTTTACATAAAAGAAATCCTGCAATAGCATCTTCCATAGACCCTCTTAATATTGAAGCAATATTCCCTTGGGTTCCTTGAGGCAAACCTCCAAATCCATCATATTTTTCGTCAAAAATAAAGGCAAATTCATCTCGTACTTCTATATTTAGTGTATAATCAGGATTTCTAAGATTAACTCGAAGATTTTTCTCTTTTGCATATGTTTCATATATCTCTTCACCAATAAGTCTCTCAAGCTCCAATGAAGAATATTCATGATTGCCTGTCCTTCTTGCACGAACAACAAATGATGTATTATTCTTAATATTGGCGTTAACTAAATCTTTTGAAATTTGTTTAATATCTTCTAAGTCTGAACTTGTTCTAATAACAGGACTTACTGAAGTAATACCAAAAACATATTTTGTTAAAATAAAAATTGCTTTTTTTATTATACTTGGATTATTTTCTATTGCTTCTGGTGATGTATATACTATTAATCGACCCCAAGAACGGTTAATTTTAATTTTAAAGTCAGTTAATCCAATTTTATCGAAATTAATTCTAATATTGTTAGCTAATTGTTTTTCCATAAGCCTGCGAACAGGAGGACTTTTTAGACCAATTTCACCATATCGAACAAATATTTCAAACAAATTAGTCACGTATTTAAATATAAAAAAACGCTATAATAAAAATGAAGCGATTGTTTTAGTATTGCTATAAAATATGAAATAAAGAAATAAATAATTTAGAAAAAAAGAAATAGATTTAATCTACTTCCATTTGTTCGAGCATATCGCCATAAGAATCTTCTAGTTCTTCTCTCTCTTCGTCAGTTAATGCTCTTAACCTTTTAACTTCTGTAACCTCTAGTTTTTCTTTTGGAGTATGTTCAATCTTACGAGTAATTCTATAATCTTGAGATTTTGTTTTTGTAAGTTTTATTTTCTTATCGCAATTTGAACATACAAGATAACTTGCTTTTTCTTCTCTTACTGGTTTCATGAGACTTCCGCATTTTTCACAAAATTCCACTGCTCAAGTCACCTCTTCCTTTGAGATTTCATCCGAATTTTTAGACTAATTCTTAAGGATATTGATAACATTTCAATTATCCATTAAAACTAAATAAACCCCTATACTTACACTTAAAGTTATCGGAATTAAACAATTTTAATAAAATTTCATGAAAAACATTAATGAAATTATGGAAAAGGACTTTTTTTTTTAAAAAAGAAAAAAATTAAAATTAAGAAGGGAAGAATATAGCTACTAAAAAAATTGCAAGGCTTGTTTTTTTTATTGAACTACTGCAGTAGCATAATCTACTTTAGTATGAGTAACACTTTCTTCCTCTTCGAGGAATTTCCACCAACCGCAAGTACACCTGACCATACGGTCAATTAGTGCGAGAGACCCACTATTGCAGTTGGGGCATTTGATCGTGTTAATAATTGTAGCCATATTGTTCACCTAAACAATATTTTTCTGTTTAATAATAAGAAAGCTTTCTTGAGAGAGTACGCCGAAAGTATTCGAAAAAACCAGAAAAATTAGAATAAAAATAGTATTTATAACAATTAGATTGGTTATCATTATTAGGGTTTTAATTATGGAATTCGAAGAAATTAATGAGAATATCTTTTTGTTCACTGATAAATCATTTTATGATGTAGTAGTAGGTGCTTTAGAGCTTCCCAATAAGTTAGTTATGATTGATTCAGGTATCAACTTAGTAAAAATTAAAGAATTCAGAAAATGGGTGGAAAATAAAACTGGAAAAAAATTCGAAATTCTTATTCCTACACATTTCCATGGAGATCATACATACGGCAATCAAATTTTCTCTGATTGTAAAATATATTCAGTTGAAATCCATCAAGAATATATGAAAAAGGTACAAGAATGGTTAACTGATGATAATATTGAACGAGAGAAAAGTCGTTTAGAAGATCCAAAAGCTTTAGATGGTTTGAAAATTACTCTTCCAAATGAAATATTTGAGAAAGAAATTGTATTAATGGATGATGATGTGGAATTAGTAATAAAAAATACTGGTGGCCATACAATTGATTCTACCTATATTTATTGCCCAAATTATAAAGTGTTATTTACTGGTGATAATTTATTTGTTAATTCTTATCCATATGGCGGACATTCAAGTTGTAACCCAGATGTTTGGATAGATGTCTATAAAGAATTTCTATCACTTGATGTGGGAAAAATAATTCCTGGTCATGGTCCTGTAACAGATAAAGAATATGTTAAAAAATCATTGGAAACTTTTGAAGAAATTAAAAAAGCAATGAAAAATATGTCTTCCCAAGGTAAAAAGAAAGATCAAATAGTTGACTATTGTTACAAGAAATATTTTCCGCCAGAAGAAAACGATAAACCTGGTGATGAAGATTTATCAATAGATACTATGAAACGATGGTATGATTTCTGGATTGAAGGAAAGAAATGAAATTTTCACTAATATTTAATTGAAAGTTCACTTAATATTAAGATTAGAAAAATATTAATTGTCCAATACCTATCTTAAAATTAAATCTTAAGTATGAAACAATAAACTAATAATATGAGGAGAATTTATTGGCAATTAAGAAAGTAAAAGAAAATGTCTATATTATTGATGATGGAAGTACAAGAGGAAATGTAACAGCTTACGTCCTACCTTCACAAATTATTTTTATAGATTCTGGGATGAATCTCCCTATTGTGAGAAGTTTTCGAGAAAAAATTGAAAGTGAAACTGGAAAAAAAGTTACAAAGTTATTCATAACACATACACATGGTGACCATGTCTTTGGCAATCAAGTATTTGCTGATTGTGATATTATTGCTTCTAAATATACTAATGATTGTATGATAAAAAATTATGAGACTGATTGGACACCAGAAAAAATCGAAGAATGGAAAAAATCAGCTGAAGATCCAGTAGCACTTGAAGGTTTAGAAATAAAACTCCCAACTGATACTTTTGATGAAGTTTTTGAATTAATCGACGGAGAAGTTAAGGTTATAGTAAAACGTACTGGTGGACACACAGAAGGTTCATCTTACGTTTATTGTCCAAATTATAAGGTTCTTACTGCAGGAGATAACCTTTTCATAGATAGTTTTCCATGGGGTGGAGATGAAACTGCTGATCCAATAAAGTGGATGAATGCTTTAACTGAATATCTTGCTCTTGATGTAGAATATTATCTCCCAGGTCATGGTCTAGCTTCTGGTAAAGCTAAAATACAAGAATTTCAAGAATATCTACAAAAAGTTGTTTCTTTAATGAAAGAAATGATAGCTGAAAACTCGGATGAAGAAGATATATTGAATAATGCTGACCAAATAGAATATCACCCTCCTCGTCGAGAACAATGGAAAACTCTTACACTTAAAAAATGGTATGAAGTTATTTCTCAGAAATAATTTCTAATTCTTTTTTTTTAATACAATTTATGTCTATATTTTCTCGCTTAAATGAGAACAATCTTACATAAATGTCAGAAAGTATATATTTTCATTAATTGATAGATTCGCTAAAAAGTGTGAAGTCAATGACAATTACTACTACTAAAATTAAAGGAATAAAAATAAGATATCAAGAATTAGGGAATAAGGATAAAGAAACTCTTGTTTTACTTCATTATGGAGGAGCTTCTTTAGGAGTTTGGAATGGTATTATTCAATTTTTCGAAAAAGAATTTCATCTAGTTGCACCCGATTTAAGATGCCACGGTTTTTCTGAAATGAATGTTAATGATTGTCATATTGACAATATGGCAGAAGATATTGTTGGATTAATGGAAAAATTAGGGATTGAAAAAGCTAAAATTATCGGAAGTTCTCTTGGTGCAGATGTTGCTATAAGTATAGCTGCAAATTTTCCAAAAAAAGTAGTCTGTTTAGTATTAGATGGAGGTCTTTACGATATTGATGGACCTGATAGTAAGGATCAACTAATCGAGAAGGAAGAAATTGAACAGGCAAAGAATAAGTTAAAGGAACAAATACTCTCGAGAGAGACTAATGTATACGATTCAAAAGAAGCATTTATTGAATCATACAAACCTCGGTGGGAGAAATATTACCCTTGGACTGAAATTATTGAAAAAGCTGAATTAGATAATTTAAAAGAAACTGATGAAGGCAAATTTACTTCTACTCAAACACCAGATATAATTTGGAAATATATTGATCCACTTTATGGTTTACGTTTTTCGGATTATTTTAAAAGAATACACTGCCCAATTCTTTGGTTGCCTGATGAAAAAGAATGTGATAATGAAGTGGTAAAAAGGAATTTACAAAATTATGCTACAAATTTAAAATATCACAAAATTGTCACAATTGAGGGATCTGAACACGCATATACATGTTTAATAAGACCTAAAGAGTTTAGTAAAGAAATATTAGCCTTTTTTGATGAGATAAAAGGATTGTAATCAATCCTTCTCTATTCATCTATTTTTCCATTTATAGGAGTTCTTCCTACCATAGCAATTTGAACTTCAGTGTTGTAAAGTTTTTCAGATAGCTTTGGGTAATTAATTGAATAATGCACTCCTCTACTTTCTAAGCGTCCTTTAGCACATCTAATAATAAGATCAGCTACTTGTGCAAGATTTCTTAAATCTAGAAGATAAGGATGAATTTTGAAATCCCAATAAAATTGATTTATTTCAGCTGTTACTGTTTCCAATCGATGACCTGCGCGAATCAATCTGTTATTAGAACGGACGATTCCTACATAGTTCCACATAAAACGCCTAATTTCATCCCAATTTTGTTTAATGATAACCATCTCATCAGGATCTTCTGCTTCACCTGGATCCCAATAAGGAAATGGTTGAGAAGAAGGACCGTTGCTACTCATTAGTCTTGATGCAGCAAATTTCGCTGATTTATCAGCGCAAACTAATCCTTCTAATAATGAATTACTAGCTAATCTATTTGCTCCATGAAAACCAGTACATGATACTTCACCAATTGCTAAGAGGTTTTTAACTGAAGTCTCACCAGATGTTTTAGCTTTTACTCCGCCAATAGAATAATGCGCTGCTGGAACTACTGGTATTGGTTGTTCAGCAATGTTAATTCCAAGTGATAAACATTTATCATATATCATTGGAAATCTTTCTTTAATATAACTCTCATCCTTGAATGTAAAATCAAGATATACACAATCATCACCTGAAGTCTTCAATTCAGCATCTATAGATCTTGAAACAATATCTCTAGGTGCAAGTTCTTTCTTAGGATGGTATTTCTTCATGAATTGTTGTCCATTTCTATCAACTAATTTTGCTCCTTCTCCTCGCATTGCTTCTGTAATTAGAAATGCTTTAGCGTGAGGATGATACAAACATGTTGGATGAAATTGCATAAATTCCATGTTGATAATCTTTGCTCCAGCACGATATGCTAGAGCAATACCATCACCTGTAGTTACATCTGGATTACTTGTAACCAAGAAAACTTTTCCTGCTCCTCCTGTTGCTAAAGTGGTGACTGTTGATTGAAAATTATGAACTATTTTTTTATTTTTATCCAGAACATAAGCACCTATACACACATTATTATCTATATATAGATTGATTGCAACATGATTTTCAAAAATTTGAATATTCTTTTCTTTTCTAACAGCTTCTACAAGTTTTGTTTCAATTTCAAATCCAGTTCTATCCATTGAATGTAATACTCTTCTTTTTGAATGACCACCTTCTAGACCTAAATCCAAACCATGGTCATTCTCAGTAAATTTAACATTATATGTATCAATTAACTCTTGAACTAATTTAGGACCGGCTGAAACAATTTCTTCTACTACATTATCATTGCAGAGTCCTGCTCCTGCATTAATGGTATCTTGAACATGTGCTTTGATTGTATCTTTTTTATCAAAAACAGCTGCTATACCACCTTGTGCATATAGCGTAGCTCCTTCTGTAACTTTATCTTTACTTAAAAGTGAAACTGTACCAAATTCTGCTGCTTTTAAAGCGAAAGTTAATCCACTAATTCCACTACCAATAACTAAAAAATCTGATGAAATTCGCAACCAAAAGCCTCAAATATTGTTTTTAATTTTGTTGGAATTTTCCACTTCTTTAAACTTTTGATTTGTTACATTAGTATTATTAGAAAAATAACCTTTCTTTAGCAAAAGAATTGAACCTACTGATTGTATACCAAAGAAAATAATTTCTGAATAAATAATTATCTTTTGACCAACTACATTGATTAATAATCCAGTATAATTGCTAGTTGAAGGTCCAGCATAAAGAATTATCAAATAACCAACTAAAATTATTCCAAAAATAATGAAGATCCATGAGTAAACATTCGGGTATTCTCTCTCGAGAAAGATTGCTATTGTATACAAAAGAATCGTTAAAATTGAAGAGGTGAAAGCAATATACACAAAGTTAGTATGCAATGCTCCTATTTCTGGACGTATATCATATGGGGCAAAACCAATACCAATATAATTTATCCCGGAAACAATGCCATTTATTGAACCAATTATTGATAGCCATTTAGCAGCTTTGTTTTCTTTAATAAAAAATGGAAAAATGATAAAATAAGCAATTAAAGCTAATCCTACAATTGTTAAAGCTGTTGTAAAAAGAGAGTGAGAAATAATATTTGATTCACCAAGAAAAGTCTCAACACGACCTAGATCACTGAAAAAATTTTCTAAAAAATTATACTTGGTTTCATAATAATTATCTCTTGTTCCTCCTGGATAGAATATCATAGCTAAAGAGGTTAAAATGAGAAATTGAATACATCCTATGACAGTGAATATCAAAGTACTTTTTATTAGCTTAATTTTATTCATTTTCGTTCCCGTTTATTTCTTAAAATAAAAAAATCAGAGCTCCTTTTTAATTTATTTATTCTTAGATTCTAATTTAGTTGAAGGATATGAATGGGATTTTTCGTTTTATTAGTAACAAGCAGTTTTCATTCGTCCTTATTTTGATGATCGATTTTACAGTAAAGGTGCTACAAGATCTTTTGGTAAAAAGGTTGTTGATGGTGAAGGTCACCCAACACCTGAAAAATTAGCAGAAGCTAAAGCTTTTGGTGAAAAATTGAAAAATCTACTCTAAAAGAAAAAGAGTTATGGATTTCAGTAATGAAATCCAATTATTATTTTTTCCTTTTAATTTCTATTGCTTCAAGAAGTGATAGGAAACTTAGTATCGTTAGTATTGGAAGTAATCCCAATCCATTTGATTTTGTAGGTGATATCTCTTCATCTGGAGGCGTTAAATCTAATGTAAACTTCGCTAAGAAAAGATCATTTGTTCCTGACAAAGCAGATTGATAGGCATTGTTTGTAGGGAAATCGCTTGAAAGCGTAAAACCTGTTACAATTATGTTATTTTGTTCATCAAAAGCTATACCTGTTGCTTGATCGTGTTTGTTTCCACCAATATATCCTGATGAAATTAAAATATTATTTTCGGAAATCATTGATAAGAAAACATCATAACCACCTGAATATGTATCTTGAAAACCATGAATCACTGGAAAATCGGTTGAAGTTGTATGTCCAGCAATAAGATAATCACCTTCATCATTAATAGTTATAAATTTACATTCGTCTCCTCCACTACCACCAAAAATAGTTGAATATAGGAGAGTTTGACCATCAGCAGAAAATTTAGAAATAAATGCCTCTAAACCACCGCTGTGTGTTGATTGAATAGCATTAACTAATGGAAAATCGCTAGAATCTGTACATCCTCCTATAATGAAATTATCTTCTGAATCAATTATAACAGTTGAAGATGAATCAAAACCAATACCATCGAAAGTAGAAGCAAATTGCAATACTCCTGATGAGCTGAATTTGAGAAATACAGTACCACTCACTCCTTTTATTCCTGTCTGATATGCGTTATAAGTAGGGAAGTCATTATATTGAGTATTACCAACTAATACAATATCATTATTACTATCAATATCACAAGTACGAACTGACTCAGAGTCTGATCCACCATAAAAAGTTGAATAAAGGACAGATTGACCATCACTGGCAAATTTTGTAACGACTATATCTGCATTTCCTCCCTTGCTTGATTGATGAGCATTTAGGGTATAATAATCACTTGAAGTAGATGAACCTATTATTATGAGATTCCCATAGGTGTCAAAGCAAATATCAGAACCTCCATCATTACCAGAACCACCCCAATAAGTTGAGAAAAGAATAGAACCATTTTCAGAAAACTTAGCTAAAAACATATCAGATGGTTCATCAATATTTCCGCCTGAATATTCATCATCTATAGCATTGACCACAGGAAAATTATCTGAATCTGTAGTTCCTATAACTGCAATATTCCCTTCAGAATCCAATTCTAGACTTTCTAACCAATCATCACCACTTCCACCAAGAAACGTTGAAAATATTATTGATTGTCCATCAGGTGTTAATTTTGTTATCACAGTATCGTATCCATTACAATACGTGGATTGATATGCGGAAAAAGTTGGATAATCTAGTGATTTAGATCTCCCAGCGATTATTATATTTCCATCACTATCTAGAACTAAGCCATTAGAAATGACATTTGCTCCACCAACTGGGTTTTCACAGTCACTTCCTCCGTAAAAGGTGGAAAAGATACAAACTAAAGGATCTATAATAATTTCTTGTGAATGATCATAATCAATGTTTGTGCTGAATTTCACAGTATAACCGTTATCAAATAATTTCTGCTCTTCATTTAAAATAAATGAAAAATCCAATTCTTTTTGTGAATTTGCATACCATACTTTAAGGTTCTTATCTTGAATGATAAACTTATCAAGATTAAGTAAGAGTGATTTTTCTTTTACGATTAGATTATCTAATCCTTCATAATACATTGTTATTTTATCAATATTCGAATATGGTTCAACGATGAAATCATACTTTAAACCATCATCACAAAAATAGAATCTAAGACTAATACCCTCATATAGATTTTCATATGTAATTTGAGCATAATGCTCTACACTCATAATGGATTTAGATCCAAGATAGAAATTACTTACGCCAGATAATAATTTTTCACCGTAAGGAATGATCCTATTGGAATTTAGAAAAGTTATCTTGAATGAACTACTATCAGTGAAGTAAACAATCTGCGAATCAGAAAATCCTAATGAGAAACTGTCTCCATGAGTATAAAAGGCAAAGCTTTCGATAAATTGTCCATTATTCTTACAAAAATATTGCTTGTATGTTTTTTGAGTAAAACCTGACTCTTGAGGTTTTTCCAACACTTTATCTGTCAAAATCGAATTTTTATCTATTTTTATTTCATTATCAATGAAATCCCAATTACTTGCTAATTTTCTGTCTTTGTTAATTACAATCCCATAATTAAAAAAATACCCCATAGGTGCTAAAAGAATAACTACAAAAACAAAAATGATTGATATATGTTTCAGTCCTTTCTGCAAACTTCCACACCGCCTCTATATAAACCTAATTGGTTTACTTTATATAAACCTAATTGGTTTATATAGAAATTGCATTTTAAATGTATGCATTTTTTGAAAATTCTATTAAAAAGAATTAAAATGAATTCTTTTATTATCTTACATTATTTGACTGATTTTCCATTGATGCTTTCGTTTGAACCAATTAATAATAGCGTCAAAGTATGAATCAGGAGCGATAGTATAACCAAAAACTCCATGATCGATTCTACTCTTTAATGCATTAAGTAAAGCATCGGGAGCCTTGAAATCCATATCTGCTACCCAAAGTGGGAGAACATCTTCAACTTTGAAGTATTTCTTCAGAAATTCTTGATCCCATTTTGCAGCACTTGTTCCTTCCCTATTTACTCCTTCATCAAAATTCCAATTATTTTCAGTCATATTTTTTCACTCAATTAATTTTTTTGAACCTAACGCAATTCATCTAAGAATTCTGTTAATCGTAATAATCCAGCTTTTAGTACTTTTGTGTTATTTCCAAATCCGACGCGTAGGAATCCTTCCAACTCAAAACAGCTTCCCGGAACAAGGAAAGTACTTTTTTCTTCAACAAATTTTCTGCAAAACTCTTCTGATGGTATATCTAGATTTAATTTCATAAAACCAACGCTACCAACTCTTGCGGGAACCCAATCGATAAGAGGTTCATTAGCTATCCAATCTGATAGTATTTTGAAATTCGTTCTTACAATATTGTTATTTCGTTTTAAGATACGATCTACTTTTTCCATAGCGAGAGCAGCAAGAGCATCATCAATTACTCCATTGCTTATTTGCGTATATTGTCTTCTCTTGACGCATTCAAGTATTATTTCTTTTTTTGCTGCTATCCAACCCAAACGTAATCCTGTAAGGGAAAGACTCTTAGAGAATGATCCCGTTGAAATTCCTTTATCATAAATATCGACAATGGATGTAACTTTATCTTCCTCGTTGATATAGAGACCTTTGTAGGCTTCATCATACAGCACGTAAGCATTAGCATCCTCGGCTATTTCGTATATTTTCTTTAGGAGATCATTATCAAACATGTATCCAGTTGGATTATGTGGATTGTTAATAACGATCATTTTTGTTTTCTTATCAACTAATGAGTTCAAAACATCAAGATTTGGTTCCCATTGTTCCTCCCACTTCATCTTCCATAGTTTAACATCTGCACCTAGTGAACGAGCAGTGCTGTAGAGTTGTTGATAAGCTGGGAAGATGGAAACAATAGTATCTCCCGGATCTACAAAACTGTAAAACGTTAAGAAATTAGCACCAATTGCTCCTCCAGTAATGAGGATATTATCTGCTTTCATTGTATCATATAGATTAGCAATACCTTCTCTTAGTTTAGGTGAGCCATTGATATAGCCATACGTGAGTTTTGTACTTTTGAATTCTTCAAAGAAATCTTCCTTATCCATGAGCTTCAAGAATTCCTCGAGAGTAAAAGGATCAACACAGGTTTCAGCTATGTTTAATTCAACACCCATCTCGAATTCATCCATAAACAATTCCACTAAAAAATCATCAACTTTCATTTCTTTACAACTCCAAATATCTGCTCTTTATTTCATTTTTATAATCTTTCTTGACATTGTTAACTTTACTTTACTGCGTTCCAGATAGCTTTTGTTATCTGAATATCTTGCACTGCTACTCCAGTTAAATCAGCTATTGTTATTTCATCATCAGACTTTCTTTGAAGGTTCTTATCCTGAATTACTTGACCAAGTTCTGTTAAGTCCTCCTTAGTAAGTAGATTAGATTTAACAGCATGATAGCATTCTCCTCGAGTAAGAACTTGCTCTATACTATCAGCAACTACTCGATCTGCTTTCTGCAGTATTTTTGCATCCAATTCTTGTTTTACCGGAGTATCTGAACCCATTGCAGTAATATGTATTCCCTTAGTGATTTGGTCAGCAGTAATTATAGGTTCTCTAGCAGCGGTACAAGTTACAATTAAATTACAAGCAGAAGTTACCTCATTTGTATCAATTGTTGTTTTCACAGTATATCCTTGAGAGGTCATGTCTTTAGCATAAGTAGCTAACTTTTCTTCACTGCGACCCCAGACAATGACGTCCTTACAATCGACTATCGTTTTTAAATACTCTAACTGTAATCTTGCTTGAACGCCTGTGCCATAAATACCAATACAATTTACTTTCTTGGGTGCAAGATACTTGGCAACAACAGCACCTGCTGCAGCAGTACGAATGTTTGTTAAATGCCCTTCATCAAGCATGACGCTAATTAACTCTCCAGTTTTTTGATTAAACAACAACATTAATCCTGAATAACTTGGTAATCCTAAACTCTCGTTCTCATAGAAACCAGAAGCGATTTTTATCACAAAATATTCATCCTCTTTGATGTAACCGTACTTGATGTGTACATCTCCAGGAGGTTTTTCAAAGATCATCTCTCCAACTGGGGGAACGATGACTTTTTTGTTTGAATAAGCGATGAATCCTTCTTCAATTTCTTTTATTGGATTGATTTTTTGTAATACTTCATTTATTTGCTTGAGAGAAATAATCTTAGTCAATACTATCACCATTTCTGAGTAACTAAGAATAATTATTGTAGATTCTAATTAAATCTTCGGCGAGTAAAACAATACAAAAATAATAAATGGTTAAACTACTACGTCCTAGCTATGATAGATTTTTCAGATGTCGAAGCAGCATATTCAAGGATTCATTCGCTTGTGAAAAAAACACCTCTTATACAATCCAAATATCTAAGTGATTTATGTGGTGGTCAAGTATACCTAAAATTGGAAAATCAACAGATAACTAATTCTTTCAAAGTACGTGGTGCAATGAACAAATTGCTTTCATTAACTCCTGAGGAAAGAAAAAAAGGTGTACTTGCTGTTTCATCTGGAAATCATGCTCAAGCTATAGGTGTTGCTGCTGAACAACTAAAGATTCCCGCAAAGATCTTTGTTCCAAAATACACTCCGAGAAATAAAGTCGATAAAATTAGAAAATATGATGTTACTCTTGAGATTTTCGAAGGAGATTATGACGAAACTGAATTGTATGCTCGAGAGTTGAGTAAGAAATCTGAAAGCATCTTTGTTTCTGGATATAATGATGATTTTATTGCAGCAGGACAAGGAACTATTGGTATTGAACTTGCTGATCAACTAAAATCAGTGACGGATGTTCTCGCTCCTGTAGGTGGTGGAGGTTTAATCTCAGGTATAGCAATTGCCGTTAAAACCTTATTACCAAACACTAGAGTCATTGGCGTTCAACCGGATACAAATCCTGCATTCCATGCATCATTAAAAGCAGGGGAAATAATTGATGTCGAGTTATTTGATTCTATAGCAGATGGCATTTGGGGAGGAATAGAAAAAGGCTCTATTACCTTTGATATCGTACAGAAATACGTCGATGAAATCCTTCTCGTTAGAGAACAAACACTGAGAGAAGCAATAAAATTACTTTGGAAAGAAGATAAACAAAAAGTGGAAGGAGCTGCAGCATTAGCTATCTCTCCAATATTAGAGACTCCATCGGATTACAAAGACAAAGTAATCGTTGCTATTATGTCTGGAGGAAATATCGATGAAGAATTATTCCAACAGCTAATAAAATAGACTTTCGTCTTGCCAAAAAAAGTTAATATTTATCAAAAAGGTAGTTTTCATGAGTCTAGGTAGACGACATTTCAAAGGGGGAATGTAAAATTACAGTTAGAGAGCAAATTGGTTTCTGCGGTCACAAATGTACTGATTGTGGTGTAAAACAAAACCTTATCACAGAAAGTATAGATGACTTAGAATCCGTACTTAAAACAACATATCTGTATAATCAATTACACGAATTTTCAGATAAAGAGCCCGTATTCAAACACGAAGAAAATTTCGATTCCTTTTTACAAGCATTAAAGCAACATTTCGGTTCATGTAACGGGTGTTCTGAGAAAAGTGGATTATCTTTATGTTCAGTAAGAAATTGTGCAATTGAGCACAAAGTATCTACGTGCAGTGATTGTTCTGCTATCGATAATTGCGAGAAAATACAAAATGATTTCTTAGCTTTAGATAATTTAAAGAATTTAATCTGAAGTTATTTGGAGTATTTTCTCAATAACCTTTTTTTAGAGGTTGTTTTTCTTTCTGTTATAGTGTGATTACTTTGATTAAAAAATATGAGTGGGCCAATCCAAGGGATAAATTTGGTTTACCTGTTTGGCGCTTAAATAAAATATTAGCAATTATCCAGATAAAAATGCAGAATTTGACTGAAGATAATCGTGATTTTCCAGTTAACTGGAGTGTTATGCATATGTACTCCACAATGCAATTAGCGAAATTAGTAGCATTAAAAAGAGGTTTAGAACCTGATCTTGCGGCACTAACTTGTGCATTCCATGACATCTATAGTTTACTTAAAGGAAAAACAGAGGATCATGGAATAAAAGCTGAACCATATATTCGAGAGATTATTTTAGAGTATAATTCAGAACACCGAGAATCACTTCCAGAAATAACCGCTGTAGAACAAGAACAAATTTTTGTTGCAGTAAAAAATCATAGTGATAAAAACAAGATCGATGATGATTCTTACGGTAAATTGCTTAAAGACGTTGATAGTATTGATAGTTATTTACATGGAATGACACCTGGAAGAAAATCTGGAAGAATACCAAGAGGAAATGAAGTGTTAAAGGAATTCTCAATCGATCATCAAATTGAGCGCTAAAACACTAATTTTTGACGAAAATATCTTAAATATGAAAATGTAAGAAAGAAAAAACAGAGATAGTTGATAGTCATACCTAGAAGAAAAGATGCTGAGCTTTTGAAAATATCAAAGTTTAGAGAATTAGAATTCCACATCATGCGTGGAAGAAATGAAAGTGTTATTTTTTATGAAACACATATTGACTTAGAAAATACATTCAAGTTCCTAGAAAAATACAACAAAGACAAAGAAGAAGAAGAAAAACTTACCCTCTTCCAGATATTTTTAGCTGCTTGTGTAAGAACAATGACTTATCGATATAAAGTAAATCGGTTTGTTTCAGGTAGAAGATTGTGGCAAAGAAATAGGTTGCATTTCAATTTTGTAGTAAATAAAGAAAAAACTGAAGAAAGCGAAGAAGTAAATGCCACAGTTGAGTTCGATCCATTCGATAATTTAGCTGATGTTCAAAGAAGAGTTCATGAAAAAATCTATGAAGCTCGTCACGCTGAAAATCCGAACCAAGAAGATGTTGATTTCTTTGGCGGACTCCCTCGTTGGTTAATTAAATTAATTTTCGATGGGATCAGATGGTTAGATGAGCGTAATATCTATTTTCACGGATTACTCAAAGATAATCCTTTGTGGTTATGTTGCAAGCCATGCAACTTTTCCTGATGATTGTATTGAAATCCAATTATAAATGACTGTAATTTTCTCAGCATATTTCCAACCCTCTGTTGCTGATTTTATATATTCATTTATATTCGTCCATTTTTCTCCTACTTGAGAACCGTAGATAACAACGTCAGTTTTTTTTGTGAATAAATCTCTATATTTTTCACTATCTTTTTCAGCAAATGCTTCTGCCATTTTGGTCAATAAGTTCCTTACTTCAACGCTAGCTTCATCAGACATGCTAACACCTTATATCTAAATGCTTAAATCTAATTCTAATTTAGGAAAGATAGTTTTATTCATTTTCGTTCCCGTTTATTTCTTAAAATAAAAAAATCAAAGCTCTTTTTTAATTAGTTTAAAGGTGTTTAATATTTCAGGAAGATTTCCTAAATTCCTCCATAAAGGTAATGGTAAAAAAAGTAATTTAAAATTTTTAATTACAATTGATTTTGATTGTGTATTATTTATAAGTTTGTTAAGATTTTTAGCTTTATCATCGTCATTAAAGGGAAGACAATTTTTTATACTGAATAGAGATCTTTCTCCCATTACAACTATAAATTCTGGTTTTATTTCTAAAATTTCTTCTACTAGATATCTTGAACAATTTTTAACAGTTCGATTAGTTATGATTTTGCTGTTAAATCTCTCAATTCGACATTTTACAGCATCAATATAAAAACAACCCATTTCCTTGAATTTTTCTAATTTCTTCTCTTTTGTTAAACTATTATCTATACCTAATAACCAAAATATATTCCAAGAAAGTGTTTCTATCAGTGGTGATTGAGCACCAAAAATTCGTTGGCTCTCAATAGGATTATAAAAATAGCTATCATTAATGATGTTAGCTTTTGTTTGGTGATGAGGTGGTGATTCTGCTACAAATAGAAATTTTACTTTTTGAGGTTTCCATTGATTAGTTTTGTATTGAATATTTGGTTTTGATTCTACATGTATTATTGCACTACTAGAATACTTCTCAGCAAAATTTTGACAAACTTTGCATTCTGTCAACTCCATGATGAAAACCTAAAATTCCTGTAAAGAACCTAGGATAAATTGAACAAATAAAATTATAAAAATTGGTGCGTGGAAGCGTTCTTCTAGAAGCTCCACGCAAAACAGGAGATAGTCATTTTTCTAATAGCGTACTAATGGCAATACGTACGCATATTACTATCTGGTTTCTTAGTATATTAATCTCTTGTTATTATGATTTTGTTAATTAATAACAAAATGAATTTTTTTGACTTGTAAATTTACTAAAATGTTATTTTATTTTTAACAATTCAATTTCAAAAACAAGAGTTGAATTTGGTGGGATTAAGCCATTACCAACATTACGGTTACCATAAGCTAATTCTGGAGGTATTGTGAGCTTTCTTTTGCCTCCAACTTTCATTGTAATTACTCCTTGATCCCATCCTTTAATGACTTGACCAATACCGATTTTAAATTCTAATGGTTCTTTTCTATCAAGAGAACTATCAAATTTCTTGCCATTTGTTAACCATCCAGTATAATGAACTGAGATAGTATCACCTTTTTTGGGAGAAGATCCAGTACCAATTTTGATATCTTCAATAATTAATTCAGCCATAATAAAAACCAAGTTTTATTTTGTAATTTTTGAATATTTGTGATACTATTTAAAGAATATTCATATGCTTAAAATATAGTAAAAAAAAAGATATTTAGCGGTATTAAAACCACTGTTCTAATACCTAGGTCTTTGTTTTCTGTAGCACATAAAGCAAAGCACAGAATCCTGATAATTGGATTGTTTCAACGTTTCTTTTAATAATGATCCACATCCTGGACAGAATGTATACTGTGTTTCACTCGGTGAGCTATCAAAGTCACTAATCAATGACATTCACCTCATAAATTTTTAAGCAATTAATTTCTAAAGTTTGAAAATTCAAGTTAGATTATTAATTCAATTAATTGCATATAATACTATAATTAAATGCTTATATAAATCTATCTATGCTGATTTTTATAGTTTTTTGTATTAAATATTCACAAAAAAAATATTTTTTACTTTCACAATAAACTATAATAAAATTTCTTTCAATTAATAATAAAATCTAGAAAATAAATTTAAAAATTAAAAAAAATCCCTTTAATTATTATGAAGATCTTTCTTTTTCTCTATGATAAATTTTCAGATTTCGAGATCGTACAAGCCTTATTAATATTACGTGAGAATGTTCTTACAACTGTTGGATTTGAAAAAGGATTAGTAAAATCTATTGGTCAATTGAAGGTAGAAGCGGAGATTTCTATTGAAGAATTAATAATAGATGAAGTTGATTTATTATTAATTCCGGGTGGTGAACCTAAGCATTTCATTAGAAACAAGGATTTTAATGAAAAAATAAAAGTTTTGAATAAGAAACTACAAATCCTCGATATGAAGGGAAAGATAATTGCTGCCATTTGTGGTGGACCAACTTTTTTAGCAAATGCTGGAATTTTAGATAATAAAACTTGTACTGCTTCAATTTCAGAAGATGAGAGAATTTTTTACAAGAATTCTAACCTCTCAGAAAATGATTTTGTAATAGATGGTAATATTTTGACTGCTCAAGGACAAGCTTTTACAGAATTTGCTGTTCAACTAGCAAAATTATGTAACACATTTGAAACTGAAAAAGAGATGGAAGAAGCTATTAAATGGTTTAGAAATGTGAAAGATTAATTAAACCTTTATTTTGTATTCAAGTCAGAATCAGAACCAATTATAAATGATTCATCATAATGGGAAACAACTTCTTCTTCTACAACTAATTCCTCTTTTATTGTTTCTTGAAGAACTATTTTTTCCATTTTCTTTTTAACAATTTTACTTTGGATTAATGGTAATAGTCCAGCAATTGGATATGCTGTCATAGCAATTGGGAATAGTAATGGTCCAAGAGTAGAAAATGCAAGACCTCCTATTAACGTTCCAGTTGCTCGCATGCCTCTCTGGCCTGTTTGGAGAAGTCCTAAGGTTTTTCCTCGATGTTTTGGAGGAATCCATTCATACATAAAGCTATTCCATGCTGCTCCAGGAGTCATCGCAAAAAATGATCTTATGATAAAGAAAGCTGCTGCCCAAATTAATGAATTTGCAAAAACTATTCCTATAGCTGCAGGAATAACTAAAGTCCACGAAACAACAACGATTAAAGCTTTACCAATTCTCTCTGCAAATACTCCAATAGCTAAATAACCTAAAGTTAAGACAATCCAATGAATACAGTTGATCCAACCCCAGACTTCAGTAGCATTAACATAATAACCAGTTATGAACTCAGAATAAATGTATCTACCAACAAAAGGAATAGCTACTCCACTAGTAAATCCCATTAACATTCGTCCTAAACCAAAACTAATTTGCACTCCAAGAATTGATTTTTTACCATCTTTAGTTGATTCATATTGAGTAAATTCGTCATCACTATCTTCTGATAATTTTTCTGCATATTTTATTTCATCCTTAGGACTACCCTCGACAACTAATTTCAAGGCAAAAACTAGAATTAAAGCTACTCCTGCAAAACCCGCCATTATTGTGAAAGCCCAATCGAAATTAATTCCTGGTATTGTAAGCATATACATTGAAATAAGTGGAGCAGCAGAATTAGCTATTCCACGAGATACTTGATTACCTGTAAAACCAAATGTTCTATTTTGCCCTCTCTTCGTTTCATTCGCAATAAAAGTATTAGTAGAAATCATCATCAATTGTTGACCAATAGCAAATAAAGAATAAAATAAGATTGACAAAGCAAAAATATTCATTCGTGTAAAAATAATTGCTGATGTTATAGTAAATACCAAACCAATAATCATTGTAGTTCGTTTGAATTGAATATCAACAACTATGCCCAGAACGAAAACAAAGGCCATAGCTGCATATCCACCAATGGAAAGAATTAAACCATACTCATAATCAGACCAATGCATCATATCCTCTGCAAAAGGGATTAATAATACTCGAAACCCCTCAGCAAAAATTCTGAAAAAGAAATTTACAATAATAATGTTAAGAAGGATGCCTTTGTGATTGTTTAAGGAGTCAGTAGCACGAAGTGATTCAGTAGTTGATTGATCTTCTGAGGGTTTATCATTCATAGAGAATTTCAAATATTCAATTTAAATTAAATGTTTTGGTTTAGTTTAAAGAATTAAAAAAAGGAAGAAGAAAAAGAAACTATATCTTTGTAAAAGAATCAACAGTTTCTTGATCAAGTCTTTTAACTACTTCAACTAACAAATTAATTGCTTTTTCAACATCCTCTAAATCTAAAATACCATAATGAGAATGTATGTGTCTAGTAGGAATGCCTATACAAATACTAGGACAGCCAGCTCCTGTAATATGCATTACACCTGCGTCTGTTCCTCCACCAAAAAGCATACTCAATTGTAAATCAATTCCTTTTTCTTTTGCTACATCAATTATAAAATGCTTTAGTTGAGGATTTGGTATCATTGATGAATCTGCAGTTAAAATAGAAGGTCCTTTCGACATCTCAGAAGTAGTCATATTTTTGCTAAAACCAGGTATATCACTAGAAATATCAACTTCTAATGCAAAACCAACATCAGGTTGAATAATTTGAGCAGAAGTTCGTGCTCCTCTCAAACCTACTTCTTCTTGAGTAGTAGCAACTCCAAATAATTGATTTGGATGTGCAATTTTTTCTTCTTTAAGTTTTCGAAAAACTTCTGAAATGATAAACATCCCAATACGATCATCAAATGCTTTTCCAATTGCTAAAGTAACTTCTTTTTCAGTTGTCTCTTTGGATTCTTCATCTGTAATAAATTGTTTTCTTTTTACTAACTCAAAAGTTGCATCGGGGATAATTGGATCGCCTATTTTTATTCCTAAATACTCCAATTCCTTCTTCGATTTACAACCTACATCAATAAACATATCATCTTTAACAAGAACCTTGGTTCTATCTTCTGGTTTAAGAACATGAGGAGGTTTTGAACAAATTAATCCTTTAATTTTAGTTCCATCTCTCACTTTTATTATCACTCTATGCCCCAAGAGAACCTGATCCCACCATCCACCTAATTGCTTAAATGATAAGAAACCTTCATTATTTATTCCTGAAACGATAAAACCAATTTCGTCAATATGACCTGCTAACATAATCTTTGGTCCTTTAGTGCCTTTTTTGAAAATTAAGGAACCAGTTTTGTCTTGATTAACTTCATCAGCGAATTGGCTAACATATTCTTTAACCATTTTAGCTACTTCAAGCTCAAAACCAGAAGGACCGAAACCGTTTGTCCATTTTTCTAGTTGATCAATTTTTAAATCCAAAAAAATTGCCCTCCATGAGCATTCTATATTGATAAAAATTATAATATTTTAAAAATCTTTTGAACATTCAAATTAAATTGATTGATATTTCTTTGTTTGCAAGTCATAGGATTTTTTTTATTCTCTTTAAAAATGCAACTTAAAAAAATCTTATATCTTTAAAGGATACAATTATATTGCAATGCAAAAATTATTTGATTATTTTGTAGAAAGATTACCTTTTGAAATAAAAGAAAGACTAGAATCTGCTATTTCTCATCAAAGTGATTTGAATCCTAATGATAGATTACAAAAGGGAACTTGCATTGTACTTTCTGAAACATTGAAAGAAAAAGAAAAACTGCAAAAATTACTTGAAATGAAAATTGAATTGTTAAAAGGAGGTTTGATAGCTAAAATAAAAGAAAAGAGAAAAATTGATGAAAAAAGGGATTATATTAGAGCTCAATTATTAGCTAATAATGAATTATCTTTTCAATTAGCAAGTTTAAGTTGTTATCTAACTCAAAAAATGAAAGCTACTGATAAATACTTAGATCTTTTGAGAAAAATTAATCATCCATATATTGAATTATTTATTGCTTATTTTGAAGAAAACCCTTCAAATTACCAAGAATCTCGAGAAAAATTTGAGTTAATCACAAAAGTATTGAGAAAACAAGATGATTTCTCTGATGAGATGAATGCTTATGTTCTTTCTATAAAATCTTGGATGTATGGTCAACAAGGAGACGTTATTATCTTAAAAGAGATTTATAAATCTCTTACAGAACATTTAGTAACTTCTCAGAATATTGTTGAAATTCGTGGTTTAGAAGATGCTGCTACTAATTGTATTTGGTGGTTGCTTCATTCTGGTGTTGAGGCTAATATTGAGGAAATGATATTATTCATTGAACCCTATATTATGAAAAATAGATTATATCAATCATATACTGATTTTCTGAATTTAAAGGGAGCAACATTAACCTATTTTGGGAAAACACAAGAAGGAATGCAATGTTTTGAAGATTTGCAAAAAGAATATGAAAAATATAAAGACAATTATCGATTATCAATAGCAATAGGAAACCTTGCTGAGACTTATTTTGAAATAGGAAAGATAATATTAGCAAAAGACATGATGGAAAAAGCAATTTCTCTCTATAAAGAATCAACGGGAAAATGGCCCTATCTTTATCTGACTGAACTCGGAAGTATTTATTATTTAATTGGAGATCCAAGAGCAGAAGAATCATTTCTACATGCTTATGAAATTCAAAGAAAAGAGAAATCTTTGTTTAAAGCATTTATTATGTTTGAATTAATACATTATTATTTACGTGAAGAACAATTAGAAAATGCTAAAATGTATATGAAAGAATTACAGGACTTAGCAAAAGAGCTTCAAACATTATCGGTTTATGCACAAGTTGATTATCTTCATGGTTATTATGAATTGCTTGATCAAAATTTTTCTAATTCAATTAAATATTTTCAATCAGCACTTGAGCAAGGAAGACAAACAAAAGATTTTGGTTTAATTCTTTCATGTAATATACAATTAACTGCAGCATATCTTCAAAAATATAGATTGAATGAAAAACCTGAAACTTTGAACATCGCTTTGAATTTCACTGATACAGCAATAAAATTAGCAGAAGAAAATCAATATAATCAAGTAGTAGCTATTGGTCTAATCATTCGATCTCTCTTAAGTTCAAGTAAAGGAGAATTTAAGCGTGCTAAAAAGGATTTAAACAAAGCAAAAATTATAATGAAAGAAATTGATTTTCAAAAATGGTATGATGACCTATTAAATATCGAAAATAAAATTTCAAAAGCAGTTGAAGAAGGAAAATTAGTATTAGATACTGATAGTGTATTCAAACATATTTTACCACAATTTAAATCTATTTTATCGATAAAATTAACAGAAAAAAAACCTGTAGTATCTAAAGTAATTGGATTACTAATAATTTCCCAAAGTGGAGTCCCTGTATTTACAAAATTGGAAAAAAGCTTACAGACAAATCAATTGATACTCTCTGGATTACTTACAGCAATTGATCATCTTTCTGAGAGTATCATCGAAGGTAAAGATAAAGGTAGACTTAGAGAAGTTCATTATGATAAATTCTGGATAATAATACAACCAATAATGAATGGGATTGTTGCTGTAATAGCAACAGAAGCTACTGCAGAAATTCGACTTTGGGCAAATGTAATAGCTGATAGAGTTGAAGAAGTTCCAATTGTTATTTCTGAGTTTACTAATAAAGTAGAAAACAAAATTAGTGATTTACTCGAGCAAATGCAAATCAAGTAACTTCAAATATTTTATATTTTAGTAGTAAATATTTGAACACATGAAAATTAGAAAAGCTACTTCAGAAGATATTCCCTCGATAGTTAATGTTTGGGAAAAATCTGATTTACCAATCAGATCTTTAGGGAGAGATCATCCAGATAATCTTGCTAAGCAGTTGTTAGAATCTAATATGTGGATTTTAATTGGTGAAATAAATGAAGAGATTGTTGGAGTAATTATGGTCACACATGATAGTAGAAAAGGATGGATAAACAGATTAGCTATTATACCTTCAAAACGGAATAAAGGTTTGGGAATGTTATTATTAGAGGAAGCTGAAAAAACATTAGTTGAAGAAGGGATAGATATTTTTTGTGCTGTAATTCATAACGATAATACTTCTTCAAGGAAATTGTTTGAAAAAGCAAATTACCTCTACCATGAAGATATTACTTATTATGCAAAAAGGAACAAACCTGATATTTAAAAAAAACTAAGAATGGTTTCTATTTTTACAAGAAACCAATGCTTTACTAATATTTTGGACTTGGAAGTGCTTTAACTTGTTTTGGTTCTGAATTCAATGTAGCTCCTTTTTCAACAACTATTTCATTTGTGTAAAGTACTTCACCTGAAATTTTTGCGTTTTCTTCTAGGAAAATAGATTCACCATAAACATTTCTAGCTCGTGCTCTTTCTTCGATGATTATTTCTCCACCATAGAGATCTTCTGCTGAAGCTCTTTCTGAAATAACAACTTTGTCTGCTTGAACTGTTCCAAAAACCTTGCCTCTTCTGCCTATTTTGAAATATTTAGCTTTCAACATTGTTATTCTAACTTCACCGCCAACTTCTACTTCTTCAGCAATGAGTGTATCTTGAACTTTTACAGATCCACCGACTTTTATATCGCCTGAAAGTGTTAAGTTTTTATCGCAAACAAATGTACCGCCTACTTTAACAGATTCTCCTTTAGCCTCACCATCAATTTTAATTGTTCCGCCAACATTGAGTTGCCCAAATTCAAGATCACCATCTGCTTTTAATGTACCACCGACACTTGCACTTTCCACTTTGCTATTGCCACCTAATTTTATAGTTCCTCCAACATCAATATTATCGATTTCTACTTCTCCTTGGGATTTGAAGGATCCACCTATTTTGACAGTTCCAATTTTGCCGTTTTGTACAACACCTGTTCCGCCTACACGTAAGCTCTCTAGTATCGTATTGCTAGATAATTTAACAGAACCTCCTACTGATATAGTTCCTATTTCACTATCACCTTCAATAACTAAAGAACCACCTACTTTAATCGCGTCAATTTCTGCTTTTTTATTGATGACTACTGAACCACCGACTTTTAATTCCTCAGCAACAACATTACTTTCAGCATTTATTGAACCACCAACAGAAATTTCCGGGGCAATTAAGTCTCCTTTGGTAATCAAACGTTTGTCGACTCTTATTGTCTTCCTAATTTCAAGACGACCTTCTACTTCAAGTGATCCATTCTTACAACGAACGCTTACTGCTTCAAGATTCCCTTCGACAGAAAAGCTTCCTTTACAAACAATATTGCCAGTTACAACTATTGTTTCATTTGCAGCTATTAATGTAGCTCCATCACCGATTGCCAAATTACCTTTTATTGTATCCAAGGTAACTTCTTTTCCAGGGGCTATTACTTCTTCAGACATTTCTTAATCACCTTCAATTTTATTTAACATTCAGTAAATAAACACATTTTCATTCTTTGTTTATTTACTTCTTTTTTGATTTGGTCTTTGATTTTTTCTTTATTACTAATCATTTTTCGTTTTCTCCTAATTTATTTGTTAATTTACTAACACCATTTTTTATATATAAAGGGGATTCACTTTTAGAAGTCTCAATTGTAGGTCACAAATTGTGACTATCGTCTCATAAGATTATTACTATTTGATTTCATTTCAAATAAGAAAATAAGATAACCTAATAATTTAGCTTAATCTAAGATTCTTAATGGCAATAGAATGGTATTTTTTATCAATTTCAAATCCTACAAAAATACAATTGAATTTTTTAGCAGCAATTGCTGTAGAACCTGTACCCATAAAAGGATCTAATACAACTAATGGATTAGCTTTATTTAATCCATGTAATTTAATACACATTTCAGGTAATTTCACTGGAAACATAGCTGGATGAATTTTCTTTTCTTTCACTGTTTCATAGGGAATAAACCATTGATTTCCTCTTCCTCGTAGATCCTGTTTTGCATGTTTCCATCGTCCAATGTTGGTTTTATCTCCATAAGGAACACCAATAGCTAATTTCTCAATAACTACTGCTCCTGTTTTTGTAAAATGGAATATATATTCATGTGAATTGTTTAAATAGCGATTAGAATTTACTGGTTTGTAATGTCCAATATTAATGTCTTTTTCTGGTACAGCGATAGATTTTACCCAATGAATTGTATTTTGTAATTTAAAATACTGTGTTATCCTATTAGCAATAGTTAGTGATCGCAATTCATCTGAAGGACGATCTCCAATATTAAAGAAAAAAGATCCATCTTTTTTTAATACTCGAGAACAGCTTTTAGCAATTTCATCAATCCAAAGAAGATACTCTTCAAATGGTTTATCATCATTATAGCTATTATAATTGACTCCTATATTATATGGAGGAGAAGTCACAATAACGTCAATACTCTCAGCTGGAAGAATTGAATTCATTCCCACAATACAATCCATGCAAAATATCTGATTGTGCCAGCTATTAGACATGATATGATATACCTATCTTTTACTTTTTTATTCTTTCTAGCTATCTCAAGAAATAGAGATTATTTAGTTGTGCGAAAATAATTTACCTCTTTAATAAGGTTTATTTCTGAAAAGAAATGTTAATGTCAATGTAAAAAAACTAAAATATTCCATTAGACTTTAACTAGTAAAATATCGGGTGGAATTAGAGGTAAATCAGTAACAGAGGAAAAATAATGAAAGAACTTTACCTTAATTGTGATTCTCCTTGTTGGAGTTGCCCGACTTATGGTAGAGTGAGAAAAATTTCTAGTTTTCAAGATAGAAATCTAAATGGAGCCTATTATTGCGAAAAATGTGACACATATTCATTGTGTAAAATGGGGATTGCTCATCGTAGAAGTAGATTAAATAAATTAGTTGAAGTTTGCACAAAATGTGGACATCAATTAGAAAAAATAACTTTGAGCTATGATTTTGGTCAAAATGAAAAACCATTTACTGAACAAAGTATTATTGTTGTAAGAATACCAAATGGCAATAAATATCGAATTCTTAAAACACTGAAAGCAAGTTATTTTGAGGATTTAGCGGAAATTCTATTATATATATTGACTGAAATTGGCACAGGATATATTAATTTAGTTGAATATAATTCATTAACTCAAAATTATAAATCAATTTTCACAGATTTCCTTGAACCAAATAAAATTTGTCTAAAAAATATACCAGAGGAAAAATTAGATCAATTTATTCAAAATGATCTCTAAAAATTTTTTTTAAAAAAAGAAAGAATAACTTGTAATCCTATTCTTTCTCTAAAATTACTACTGTTTTTGCTTGTTGATCTGCAAACCTTTGATTATTGGGATCATTATTCATTATATAAATACCAAGAAGAAAGAAGAAAAGTGCATCTATTATAGAAAATATTAATCTCATAAGAGTTATTCCCACATCATCTTTTGTCATTCTTCTTATTTTGCCGGATTCTAAATCCTCAACAACCATTATTCTAATTTTCTTGAATTTTTTGCCTATAGATTGTCCTTCATGTCTTGCAGTCCAGAAAATAACATAATAGATACTAAATACAATCCATGCAAGTAAAGTGATAATCCCAAGCACAGCTGCAGTAGTTGTATATGCTTCATCCCTGAGATCTACATCTGTTGAATCTATAATAGCAACAATACCCATTGCAATGCCAATAACAACTCCTCCAATAAGAACAGGTGCTTGTGTTATGAAAAAATCAATAATATAAGCTATTATTCTATCTCCAATAGTAGCAAGAGGTTCTTTAATTGTAGGTTTTTTTTCACTCAATTTTAATTCCTCATTTTAAAATCTATAATTTAATATTCTGTTAGGATAAAAACATTTAGGGGAAAATTCCCCACAAGAAAAAAATAAATGATTATTTAATTAATCAGAATCTAATCCATGCGTTATGAATGGTTTTACTAGTTACCTCAATAACAGGATCCATTTTTTCAGCAGGAGCTAATCCAACTTCCTTAGCTATTTTCATAATTGAAGCATGTGAAACGATTACTTTCCCATCTTCTTCATAAACTACGAAACTGCAAGGAAATAGTAAACCAACATTAAAAGAAGCTTCAAGACCCATTTTAGCTAATTTTGCTCCACAAGCAAGTATCGTAGTATATCTAGGATGATCACTAATTCCAAGTTTTTCCTTAAAAATTTCATCAATTGCTTTTACAACTAGTACTGAAAATCCTTCTTCTTTCACTATTTTAGTAACATGCTCAACTGCTGAATCGAAATCCATATCCAATTCTTTCTTTAGTATATCTACCAAATTAAACACCAGATAAAACATATAAATTGTTAATTAAAAAGAGCTTGATTATAAAATTAAGAAAAAAGAGTAAATTGATATAAATTAATAAGGAAATCGATGTGATTAACTAGAAAAAGTGAATGAAATGTTTGATGGAAAAAAAGTTAGTCTGAGATCTTTTGAGTTAGAAGACATTGAAATTATGATGGAAGATTGGAATACAATCAAGCTTAGACGTGAGCTTGGTCCAGTAGTGCCACATTCAAGAGAAGAACGTATTGAATGGATTAAAAAAACTTGGGAAGAGAGAAGCACTCAAAAAGGTTATACTTTTGCAATTGAAGATATCAAAACAAAAAAATTACTTGGATATGCAAGTTTGAAGAATGTAAATACAATAAATAGAAAAGCAACAGTTAGTATTGCTATCTTTAGTGAAAAAAATAGAGGAAGAGGATTTGGAACTGATGCTATGAAAGTATTATTAAAAATTGGTTTTGATTATCTTAATTTTCACAGAATTGGACTTAATGTTTTTGATACAAATCCTCAAGCAATAAGAGTCTATGAGAAAGCAGGCTTTAAGAAAGTGGGTTTACTTAGAGATGTTGATTTTGTTGAAGGTAGATATGTAAATGACGTATGTATGGATATTTTGGAACATGAGTGGAGAGTATTAAAGGAAAAGGAATAGAAGGATATAGGAAATTAAACCTATCAGTATTTACTTCTCGCAATACTCATAAATTTCTCCAGTTTTTCACTAAGTCGATTTACTTGTTGTATTATACCTTCAATTTCAACTCGTTCCATTCCTTCAGTAATATTTAATTCAACAAAATCAGTTATTTTTCCATTTAAGTTTTCAAAAGCTTGTTTAAGGTCACGAGTTTTTTTCAAAGGAATCCCCTCAACATTTTATTACAAATGACAATAAAAAACACTAAACAAAAAGATTGCTAAAAAAGTAGAGGTGGGATGAGAGATGGACCGTGAGAAGGAAGGGATTTTACACCAGTCCATCTCTAATTTCTTTAGCCGGAGAATTATTGCTAAAGCGTAACGAACCTTCTTTTCACCAATTTGTGCTGGTTGGTTCTAAAAGAGGCCAAACATTGAGGAGAGATGTAATGCTATCTGCTTCTCCAGCATCCCAGAGTAATATCTGAGCATCCCAATTTCCTTGGTTATCTGCTGCTTTGAAGGTAAATATATTGTATCCAGGATCTAATGTAATAGTTTGTGAAGCACGCCATTTGTTCCATTCATTGCTTTTTCCGCTACTTAGGTATTCTCCATTTAGCCATAATTGATAACCATCGTCAACTTGAACTGATATGTCTAGATCCATTGCATCATCAGTTGGATTGTAAATATAGGTATACATGTAAACAATACCTCTTTCAGGCCAGTCTAAGTCATCGTTTGGATCGAATGAAGTTCCTCTAAAAGTAACACAACCTGGATATAATCCAGAATCATTGTAAGCTAGAACAGTATTACCAGTGTGGGAAGTTATTCGTTCTGTATAGGTATCTGTTGTTCCAATGTAAGGATGATAATCTTCTGCTGCACCGAATCCGTTTGCATTTATGTAATCAAAGGTGCTAGAATCTAAGTTTTTTGTTCCAGAATCAAAAATTCCAACCAAGAAATAAAGTCTTGGAGAATAACCTGCTGTTGTTGGAAAAGTTCCTCTACAAGTGCTAGGATCATTTGCTGATGTTCTATATACTAGAGGACTGCTTAGATAAATTATTGTTGGTTCTTCTTCACCACTACCTGTAGAATTAGTAGGCATACTTGAAAATAATCTTCCTAAAGAAATTTCTTTACTACCGTATGTAATTTTAACTTCATATTGAGAGTAGGGTGTAATTTGTTCTTCTGATGATGTAGTTTCTGCTTTTATTGTTTGTTCTTCTTGAACAATAAATTCTTTATCAGTTGTAATTGACCAAAAGTAACTTGTTGTTACACTTGAATAAATAATCATTGTTAGAGAATCATCCAAAGTAACGGTATCAGTACCAAGGTTGAATAGATCTGCTTCTACTGTATCAAAATTACCATCATCATCTTCATCTGTAATAGTAACAGAGGACATTAAGACTAGCTCACCTTGACCTTGGAGTAAGGGTACAACAACAAAATAAACAATCGCAGCTGCTGAAACGGTGAGTGCAATAAGAAGAATAGTAGCAATTACTGGACTAATTCCTCTTTTGCTACTTTTCTTTTTTGGAAAAATTTTATTAAAGATATTTTTTACCATTGACCTTCCTTCTATAAGATTTTCGAATGAATTTCAAATATTTGCTATATAGCAAATAATCTACACAAATGTAAACATCGAGTGATGGTATTAAAGCGTTTTAGAAAATTCATACAACGATTGTAGTTGAGAACTCAAGTAATCTAGTAAATTAGTACGCTATTTTTTTTACAAATTTCTGATTTTTTCAAGTTGATTTTTTGCCTCTTCAAGAGATACATCATACCAGTTTTGATAAGCATCAGCTACTGCAAAAGAATATCCTTCTCGTATGTTTAGACAAAAAATAGCCTTAGTCTTTTTTTCTAATGTTTTTAAAGATGAAAGTGGTGCTGTAGGACTTCCTACAAAAATGTAATTAGCTCCCATTTTTTTTAACCATTGAATACCTGCTAACATAGAAAAACCTGATGCTATACCATCATCTATTATCATTATATCTAAATTAGTTGGTTGTAGGATATTTGTTAATTTGAATTCATTTCTAATAGTATTGATTCTTTCTTTTGTAAAATCAATTTGCTTTTGTATTTGTTTATCATTTATTGAACTAGAAGAAATAATTCGTTCATTTAGATATATTTGCCCATCAGGTGTAACTGCTCCCATACCAGCTTCAGTAGTCCAGGGAACATGTATTTTTTTTACTATTAACAAATCAGCTTTAATTTTCAAATCCTTTAATTTTCGTAAAATACCATATCCAACAGGTAAACCACCATTTGGTATAATGTATAATATATCAAAATCGACTTCCTTTATTTTTTCAGCTAATTCTAATCCTGCTTGCTCTCGAGAAGAAAAAAGACCAGTTTTATTTCGATAAGCAATATTTTCAATTATCATGTTTTTTCATATATAACATAATGATAATCTGATATTAGAGTTATACTCATAATTAGAGCTTCTCATGACACACACTGACAGTCCAATCTATTAAAGGAACTAAAGCTTTAGACAAATTAATCCCTTTTTTCGAAAGAGTGTATTCGACACGAGGTGGTAATTCAGGATATACTTCACGTAAAATAAGTCCTTCTTTTACTAGTTGAGATAAACGCGCAGAGAGTGTAGCATCACTTATTTTATCACGTTTCCATCCTTGCTGTAATTTCTCTCTTAAATCATTATATCTGTATATCTTTTCCCCACCTAGAAGGTGAATGATTTGGATGCTCCATTTCTTGCTGATCAAATTAAGTACTCTTTGAGCAGGTATAAAACATGGAAATCCATTGGATTCCTTTGAACAATTCTTTTGAATATTATTGTTTTCCATTATTGCCACATTACTTTAGAGTTCTTTAGTTACTACAACAAATCATAGCGACTGTTTATATATAATTACTTCTATATCTAAAGTAACAACACTTTAGAAAATAAAGTTATTGGTGAATAAATATGAAAAAAAATGAATGTTGTAAAAGAAACAAAAAAGTTAACTGTGGCGAATTTAGTGGAAATGAAAATAAAGAAGAAAAATTGAAGCATTTGAGAGAATGCAAAGAACATCTACAAGAAAAAGTAACAAAAATAGATGAAGCAATAAAGGAAATTGGATAAACTTCATCTAAATTCAACTGGATATTTTTTATTGATTAGGGAATTAATATTACTAATTTCCTTATCAAATATTTTTATTCTAAAAGCATAATAGAATTCTTTCTTCTTTTTAAGCTTGTATTCTTCATGAGTTAGTGCTATAGCAGGCCAATCTCCACCTACTCCTTTTTGATCATAATCAATATTAACAGTAATAAAATCTCTAGTCGGTAATTCATGGATATGTTTTGCGTTTTCAAGATCTTCCATTGAGTATGGCCAAACACTAAAATTAAGATAATGACTTCCTTCTGAAGTGATGAGTAATCCTTTCTTTTGTTTATTTGCTAGTGTGAACCATCTCACATCTGCTCTATTTCCATTCTCTTGTGGTCTAACATAATTGTGAATTAAACCATCAACGGTATCTGAATATATTCCTATTGCTGCTCCGCTTTTACGATCAAGCATTGCTTCATGTGGACCTCTTCCATACCATTGAACATTCTCATATTCCTTTGGTATTTTCATTTGCATTCCAAAACGAACCATATCTTTTCTAGGAGTAAAAGTATTTTCAACAAATATGTCCCCTGTACCAAAAATTGTGTATTTTGTTATAAGAGGAGATTTACCTTGTCGAATCTTTGAATAGATTGTAATTATAGCTGATGCTTGATTTTCCTTGCTATATTCAATTTTTATAATTCTCCTTTTAGAATTTGCTTTTTTCCATTTAAAGAAACTTCCAACTAAATAATTTGCTAGGAATTTGGGTAAAAACATGTAATATCCCAAATCGTTATCAGTTGGCACTCTCCAGAAGTTTGGAATTAAGGGGGAAGAAAGATATTCATCTTTTTTATAAATTAAAGATTCAATTCCACCATTTTTTTTATTGATCAAATATTTGAAATGTTCTCCTAAAATCTCAAAATTATTTTCATTTTCATTTAGACATAATGGAGGTATATCCAAAAGATTCAATTCTTTTCTAGGAATATCATCAACTTCTAATTTGAATTGTTCCCAAGCAATAATATGACCTTTTTTAGCCCAAGAATTATTTTCTTTTAGAGCAAATTCGATTTTAAGATGATATTCTGTTCCAGGAGAAACTTTGAAATTTTTATAAGGAATAACAATTCCTACAATTTGTTTTGGTTCAATTTTTGAATCTTCAATTTTTCCTTTTTGTATTGGTTTACCATTAGCAGTTATTTGCCAAAGTAAATCTACGAAATCTAAAGAAGCAAAATCAAATTTATTTTTAATTTGAACGATACCATTCAATAAGTCAATTGGAATTACAGAAATATTTTGGTATACTTTCTTAACTTCAAAAGCAGAAGGATTTGGTTTTCTATCTGATTGGAAAATTCCGTTACAGCAGAAATTACTATCATTTGGTTCATCATCAAAATCACCGCCATAAGCCCAATACTCTTTTCCATCACTAGTTTGTTGTCTTATACCTTGATCAGCAAAATCCCAAATAAAACCGCCAATACAATTAGCATATTTCTCAAAAGCATCCATGTATTTTTGGAAATTTCCCAAACTATTCCCCATTGCATGAGCATATTCACAAAGAACTCTTGGCTTTTCTTTGTACAATTCAGGATCAATTTTCTTGGCAAACCAATCTGGTCTAGTTTTCTTAAATTCTCCTGATTCAACAATTTGGTAAGGTCGTGAATACATTGTACTAAAAACATCTGAAACTTCTAGTCTGTGATCCCCCTCATAATGAACTGGTCGAGTTTGATCAATTACTTTGGTTTCTTCCTTCATTTTTTTGAAATTTTCACCAAAACCAGCTTCATTTCCTAAAGACCACATAAAAATACAGGGGTGATTTTTATCTCGTTCAACCATACTGATTATTCGGTCAATACAAGCTGTAGTCCATTTTGGATCACTTGCTGGTAAAATTTTCCGCAAACCATGTGATTCAAGATTACATTCATCCATAACATAGAGTCCATATTTGTCACATAAATCATAAAAAACAGGATGATTTGGATAATGACTTGTTCTCACAGCATTAATATTATACTGTTTCATGAGCTTAATATCCTCTTCCATAAGATCAATTGGAATAGCATTGCCATGATCTTGATCAAACTCATGCCTATTAACTCCCTTAAAAAGAATAGATTTTCCATTAATGAATACTTGGCTATCTTTAATTACAACTTCTCGAAAACCAAATTTTGTGCTTTCTACCTCTAATATTTCTCCTCTATAATTTCTTAAAACGAAAACGATGTCATAAAGATAAGGATTTTCTGCAGACCATTTATTTGGTTTTTCAACCTCTGTTTTTAGATGTAACGTTGTATCAAGATTACCACCTATTTCAAAGGATTCAATTAAGAATGGATTTGTTGTTACTTTATTACCATTAGCTTCATAAAGATGAACTTCTATACTAGCAGAATCAATGTGTGATTCACTATAATTATGAACTTTAATAATTAAGTTAAGTAATGCAGTTGAATAGAATCTATCAAAATTAGAATATGTGAAAAAATCTCTAATATGCATTGTTGGAGTTGAAAATAGAAAAACATCTCGAAAGATACCACTCAAACGCCACATATCTTGATCTTCAAGATAGCTTCCATCAGACCATCGATAGACTTCTACAGCAAGGATGTTTTTACCTGATTGAAGATAATCAGTTATTTTGAATTCAGCAGGAGTCATACTTCCTTGACTGTACCCAATAAACTCTCCATTTAACCAAACATAAAAAGCTGATTTCACTCCATCGAAATGCAAGAAAATTTCTCGCTCGGACCATTTTTTGGGAATAGTAAATTCAGTACGATAACTCCCAACTGGATTATAGTTTTTATCAATTTTAGGTATTTCACTCTTTTTCAAACTCAAACTATAAGGGTATTTTATATTAGAATAAATTGGGATGCCATATCCTTGTAATTGCCAATTACTAGGAACCGGTATTTCGTTCCATGAACTAACGTCAAAATCTGGTTTAAAAAAATCCGTCGGTCTATCATCTGGAAATTTAACCCAATTAAATTTCCAATTACCATTTAAGCTTTTATAATAAGGTGATTTTTCTCGTGATTTCTTTAAGGCAAACTCAATATCTGGATAAGGTATTAGAGTGCAGTGAGCAGGTTCTTTATTAATGCCGATTACTTCAGGATTTTCCCAATCATTTTTCTCAATCATACGAAATCCACTCTTCAAATAAACTTCTAATATCTGTAAATGAATTTTTTCTATTACTTATTAAGATGTCTGGTTATGTTTAAAGAATTCTTCACTATTTTAACCAACTATAATTTATACTTTGAAATCTATAATAAAAATATGAGTGCTAGATTTTGGATAAAAACTATTAAAAGACACTTTGAAGAATCAAGTATTTTAATCAACCAAATCAATGATGATATACTTGATTTTAAAGTGAATGAGGAAACTCGTGATATTGTTAATATTATTCTTCATATGATAAGATCATACGAATATTACATAACGGGTATTCTATTCGATGAATGGAAACCATTAGATTATTCTTTTGAAGTTTATAACAATACAAAAAAAATAAAAAAATTGTACGATGAAGTAATACAGAAAATGCTTTTGCTTCTTGAAAAAATAACAGATGATCTGTTGAATGAAAAAGTAAGTCAATTTAATAGAATAGCAACAAAAGAAGAAATTTTAGCAGAAATGATTGAACATAGTATTCATCATAGAGGGCAATTAACAGTGTATTACCGATTAAAAGGAATTACACCAATGAAAATTGATTATATAATCTAATTTAAGAATTTTAAATTTGAATTAAAGTTTAATAAAACTAACTATAAAAGGAAAAGAAGGTATACCAAAAGTATTTAGTCTCTTTTTGCATTAACTATTTGTTTTTTAAAAAAAATTATTCAATGCCGGGTAGAACTATGGAAGTAAAAGAAAAAATAAAGAAGGAAATTATTTGGGGGAAAATTTGGCTTACTTTCTATTCATTTTTTATGATTTTTATGTTAGCATTCACTTTGATTTTCTGTTTAATGAAACCACTTTGGTATGATATTAACGAATATATAATTGATTTAACAAATGCTAATATTTCTTGGGTAGCTCTATTGTTAATTCTTACATTTTTAGAGTTAAGTTACACTATTTACTTATTTGTTTTTCATTTAATCGAGCAGTTAAAAAAAGGCAAAACAAAACCTCACCTCGCTAATAAAATAATTCCTTTTCCTCTACTAGCAACTCGGATCACCATGCTAATAGTTTTGATTTTAGAAGCAGGTAGTGAACTTTCTATAGTTAGAGTACAACTTGAATTTATTTCTCCCTTAATTTTCTTATTTATATTAATAGGTGCATTTTTTGTTTCTCTATTAGGAGCATCACAAGTTGATAAGCATTGGAAAAAATATCAGAGAAACAAAGAAAAAATTAAACATTTTTGGAATGATAAGAATAAAGCAATCATATATGGAGTATTTTCAATTCTATTATTTACATCAGCAGCCTTTTTACCTTTCTTATTCCAACCTGCAAATGTTTATCGAACAGAATTACCTGCAAAACCTAAACTCGTTGCACATAGAGGCGCTTCTCATTTAGCTCCTGAGAATACACTAGTTGCTGGTGAATTTGCTGTGAAATGGGGAGCTATTGGATGGGAAGTTGATGTTACGATAAGTTATGATGGAGTACTATTTATGATGCATGATAGTACTTTGCTAAGAACTACAAATGTTGAAGAAATATTCGAAAACAGAAAAGATGATCATGCTTCTAGTTTCAATATTTCTGAGTTAAAGCAGTTAGATGCTGGTTCATGGTTTTTTGAACAAGATCCATTTAGAACAATTCATTCTGGTTATGTCACTCAATCTGAAGCAAATAGCTACATTGGAGAAAAGATACCAACTTTAGAAGAAGTAATTAATTTAACTCGAGAAAATAATCTTCTACTAGATATTGATTACAAATATCCTCCTTCTGATCACCCATATTATGAATCATATATGACCCTCTTATTAGCTCAGTTAAATAGTTCAAATTTAGGAAAGAATATTTTAATCAGCTCTTTTGATCCTCTCGCAGAGAATATGACTCATGTTTGTGGTGCTAGAAGTGTAGAAGAACTAAATGCTTCTGGGTGTGAACTTATAAACACTCATCATGGTTTAACAAATAAAGAATTTAGAATCTATGAAAATAACGATTTTGATGTTATGGTTTGGACCGTAGATTCAAAATCTAGATTTTCTCAATTATGGTGTCTGGGAGTTGATTATATTAAAACTAATAATTTACACCTTTTTGCTAATATGACTAATCCAAGTTGGTCCTTGACAACTGAAACCTATATGTACATTTGGGTAGGAATATTGATTGGAATAGGATTGATAGGTGTACCAATTTATTTCCTTGCGTCTACAGGGAAGAAACAAAAGAGAAAACAAGAAGAATCAGATATAGAATTGTAAACCTTTTTTACATATTACTGTTTTATTCATAATAGAATCAAAGATAGAACTAAAATGATATTAGATTTGGTGTAAAGAAGTATGAGTCCAAGAAGATTTCGTCCTCGAAGGATACCTAGAAGACTACCTGGTCCAAGAATATTAAGACCAAGGGTGTTAGTACCAAGAGGAAGACATAGAAGATATATCAGAAGAAGAACAAGAAGATTATTTATTGGAAGTGCAATTTTATTAGCTCTTGCTGGAACACATAGAACCTATAAGATAGAAGACAGAGATGTTGATAGATTAGAAAATTACTATGGAAGACCTGCTGAGGAACTAACAGAAGAAGAAATAGTCTCGGGAATGCGTCATCTCGGTATACAGAAAATTGAATTAGATGATGATGATAGAGCAAAAATCTATGAATTAGACGAAAATGATGAAGATTTCAAATCATCTGGTAAAAAATATTGCATGTATTGTGGTGAGATGTTAGATTCTGGAGCAAATTTCTGCACTAGTTGTGGATCAAAAATCTAAAAGAAATTCTATTTCCATGCTCAATTTTGACCAAGATTTAGTCAAAAACGACTAAATAAAAATTCACATAAGCTAAAGTAGGTTGAGTTCTTTGAAAAAAAGCAATATCTTTTCATTACTAACAAATCCAACAAGAAGAGTCATAATTTATCGGTTAATCGAAGCAGAGAAAGCAGGATATTCAGATTTATTAGATTCCGTTGACCACATCCATTCTTTACAAAGTACCGGAAATTTCAACTATCATCTGAATTTTTTAGTTCAAAATGATATAATATGTAAAAATGGGTCAATATATCGTTTAACAGATAAAGGAAAAGAGATTGCCAGATTTGTCATAGAAATCGATCAAAAATGGACTAATTTAGAAAAATACATCAGAGGTGAAAATTTGAGCGTCTTTAATCTTGCAGAATTATTTGAAGATGAGACAGGCATAAAGATGGAGAAAGAAATAACCAAATATCTAAATTCTGATATGGTTATGGATGAAAAGAAGATTATTGGTATTTTAGCAACAATCGATGAACAGAAGTTCAATAATCAATATAAGCTATTATCTACGGAAAACATGAGAATGACAAATTTAGTGCTTAATCAAGAAAGTGGAAATTCAAAAACATTTGCAGTGTTATCACACCCAGACATCGATTATTATATTTCACCAAAATATTTCGGATTAATACAAGACTTTCTCGAGAGAAATTTTGGGCAACCACACATATATGCAGTCACAGATAAGCCTTCTCCATTTATTATGAAAGTTGAAAATAAAAAGGAGAAATGCTTTTTCATTATTGCACCATCTTTTTTTGGAAAGGATCAGCTAGAAAAAATAACCAAAAAAGAATAGCTGTTTATTAGAAATTATGAATAGAGGTGTAATACCTTTATTCATATACTCTTGCATAACTAGAATACCTAAGACGTATTATTGTAATTAGAAAAACCACATCAACTGTTAATATTAAAAAGAAGTATAACAATCCAATAAACCAAATTTCTTCTACTAATAAACTATAACCATAAATAAACAATCCAATGTTGAATGACAATATAAAAATAATAACTGCTATAAAGCCTGAACCAGAGATTTTACTCACAAACTTGCACCTAGTTTTTTTCTTATCAGATAATTGCATTCTAGAAAATATAAAATATTCCCTAGAAATTTTTGATTATATAAAAAAAGAATCTTTAAAAAGTAAATTTTTTCATAAAAAATTTGGGAAAGTGAATCCAGAAGGGAACCTAATAATTGTATATCATACAACAATAGATGAACTAGTTTTAAACTGAATAATTATATTACTAAAAGATTTGTTAGTAAAATGAACCATAGATTTAATTCCACTTTTTATTATATTTTTTGATCTAATATTTTTTGTATTTGAATAATCTGAGCTAAATGATAGGAATTATGTTGGATTATAATTTGAAACATTTTATAATTGATAGCATTATCCCATAATTTAGCTGGTTGTGTTAAATCAATTGAATCAATCATATTAGCAATTAGCTCTAGATCATGAATAAATCTTAGTTTATATTTCTCAAAGAGTTTTTCATCAGCAGGTTCTTTAGGCATATCATCTGATTTATCAAATTTGTTGAAAGTTGTTTCATCATCTTTTAAAATAGCAATCATTGCTTTATGCCAAAAAACCATATGAAAAAGAAGTTCCCAACAAGTATTCGAATTTGGTGCAATTCGCTTGTTTGCTATTTGAAAATTAAGATTTTCAATTACTTCATTTGTATCAAGATGAACATCTCCACCTTTTAAACCATGTTTCAAATGCCATTTTAGCTCTTCCAGAAATTTATCAGACAAACATAAACACCTAATTATTTTGTATACAAATTTTATTCCGAAAACATATCTAGAATAATTTTTATTGCACTTTCAATAAAATTCGGACAGACATTATCAAATATCCCTTCTTCATTACCTTTTTCTCTAGCTACTGTATCACTAATATCAAATCCTATTAATTCATTACAAATCACAGTATTGTGGATTTGATTAAATTTCTTAATGAATTCATTAACGGAATTATATGTAATATTCTTATGCTCTACTGGATCTTTAATTTGCTTTCCTAGAATAATTCCTATTGCCATTATTGCCCCAGTTACTGCTCCACACATTTCTCCACGTCGGCTAATTCCTCCTCCAAATCCCGCAGCGAGAATGGGC
>Ga0307378_10000399_pt1 | contig 75948 bp, 72 predicted proteins | sample UN1MG_FD_202238 | JGI IMG/M metagenome (GOLD analysis project Ga0307378, IMG submission 202238) | Soil microbial communities from Risofladan, Vaasa, Finland - UN-1 | ecosystem: Environmental > Terrestrial > Soil > Coastal area > Acid sulfate soil | place: Finland: Risofladan, Vaasa | collected... | reverse complement strand
GAGATCATATGATGGATGCGAATTTGATGTAAGGCTAACAAGAGATAGAGTTTTGGTCCTTCACCACGATGCTAAGTACAATGGTCGGAGACTTCTCGAGACAGATTTCAAGGACCTTAAGGGAGTACAGGCTCTCCAGGAACTTATCGACCATCCTCAGATGATAAAATCAATCAACGGTAATGGCAAAACACTCTGGATAGAGACAAAAGAAGACACCACTTTAGGAAGGAAAAGAGACCCTGTCTATTGCCAGGAATTGGCTAGAAGTATCACAGAGCAATTAAAAAACTCTGACCTGAAATCAGAGAATATCCGCATCATTTCTTTCAGTTCAGAGATCTTAAAACATATAAGTGGTTTCCGCACGTGCAGGATAATCCCTTACATTTTTACTAGAGCTGATTCAATAATCCGATATTACAACCACAAGACAATCCTCCAGATGTTTAAATCGCTTCGGCAATACATCCTGGATACCGAAAAAATGGGAATTGGTGGCCTTCTTTTCTATAGGCGGTATTTGCGCGGATTCTTCTCTCTTTTTCAGCCATCACTGGATAAGATCAAATTGTTAGGAAAAGATGATTTCATATTGGGGACCGGTGTGGAAACATTCGAAGAAGAAAAATTCTTTAAGGATGTTGTTTGTGTAACTGATTATCGTGGAGAGCGAGAAGGCGGAAGGGGAAAGGATGCCGGACCTCTTATTTGCCACAGAGGATTATAATTCTTTACTATTAACAAAGCATTTGACGCTGTTTAACAATGTTCTGGATTTTAAATAATAAAGGCTTAATTCTTGTTTAACCTTATTATATTGGGTAGATGATGAAAGGAATACTCAGGTTATTTAAAAAAAAGAAGCCAAAGTGGGCCTTAGTCCTTATGGGAGGCGGTTCAAGAGGACTGGCACACATAGGGATTCTTAATGTTCTCCAAAAAAATGGATTGACTCCAGATATTATCGTAGGGACATCCATGGGAGCTGTAATCGGAGGGCTTTTCGCATCTGGAATTTCTCCAGCAAAATTGAAAGAGATAGCGAACGATTTTAATTTAAATAATTTTATCGAAAGGCCTAACCTTCCTTTTTTAAAGAAAAAAAGCCAAATCAGTATTTTAGATTTCCTTATGCTCGAAAGCTACAAGAGCAGGCTTCTGAAGAGATTGGGACTCAATAGGGAAGATAAAATGGAAGCCTATTTAAGAAATCTAATAGGCGAAGTTTGCATAGAAGAGCTACCTATGAAATTTGCATGTAATGCAGTTGATTTAATATCAGGAAGAGAGATTATTTTCGAAAATGGAAAACTCTATAAGGCTCTTCGGGCAACAATGTCTCTGCCGATCTTATTTGAACCAGCAAAAATTGACGGTATGCTGCTCCTGGATGGAGGAGTTCTCAATAATGCACCGGTGGGAATAGCAAGAAATCTGGATGCGCATAAGGTAATTCTTGTGGATGTACATAAAGATATAAAAGAAGTTCCAATAGAAGAAATAAAGAATACATTCCAACTTCTTCACAGGATGGTGGAGACTATGGTGGCCTATACAACAGAAGATAAGATAAATAGAGCGGATCTTGTAATAAGAATTGATTTAGAAATGGATGCACTTGATTACTCTGACTATTTAAGGATAGTGGAAACAGGAGAGAATATCGGCAACGAAAATATTGATAAAATCAAGAAGCTTGTTTCTTAAAAACAGAATATTCTGTATGAAATTATGACTAAGCCGAAGCCCTTTTCGCCAGTTAAACTTATCTGCGGGATTATTGCCTCCAAAGAAGCTTCTTTTAAAAAGGCAGAAGAACGCCTTATTCGGCTTTATGGTTATTTGGACATAACAAGTCCTTTAATCACCTTCAATTTTACAGATTATTATGAAAAACAGATGGGCAAGAATTTAAAAAGACAATTTTTAAGCTTTGCCCGCCTTATTTCACCTGAAAAATTAGGCGAGATAAAGCTTCGGACAAACGGACTCGAAGAAGAAATAAGAGAAGAATTAAAGGAAGGCCTAAGAGTTGTAAACCTTGATCCTGGCTACTTGACTCAGGCGTCTTTAATCATGGCCACAGCCAAAGATTTTGCTCACCGGATACCTCTTCAACAGGGAATTTACGCCCACCTTGAATTATTATTCAGCAAAAAAGACATCAAAACTCTGGACTGGACTTACCCCGATTATAGAAGCAAAGAATATAAGGATTTTTTCCTGGAAACCAGGCAGATTTATCTTTCTCAGCTGGCGAATTTGTAATCTGGTTGGCCCTCTTTATTACCGGTTACCACTTCTTATGAAGGTCAAATAATTTTTTAGGGATGGGTCCTTACCGAGAAGCGCTTCAGAAGAGTGCACGGCCGCCAGAATCTCTTTATCAAGGGGGTCAAGAATGGCTGCATCTAGCCCCTTCTGGAGGGCGAGCACAAGAAAAGCCCTGTTCAACGATTTCCGCCTTGGAAGGCCAAAAGATACATTACTCACACCAGCTATCGTACTCACCGAGGGCAGATTTTTCTTTACTTTCTCTAGAGCTTCAAGAAAAAGCTCTCCAGCTTTTTGGTCAACGCCGATAGGACGGACCAGAGGATCGATGAATATGTCTTTATGTTCCACTCCCTCTTTGTCCAGTAGATTTACCATTTTTCGAGCTATCGAAAGCTCTTTATCAGAGGTTTCTGGCAAACCCTCATCATCAAGGCAGAGGACGATTATACGGGGCCTACACTCCTTGATAAGGGGGAGGAAGGCCTTTATTCTTTTGGCCTCGCCACTAAGAGAGTTCAGCAGGGCTTGTCCTTTATGAATTTTTAACCCTGCTTCCATGGCTTCAGGGTTGGGAGTATCAATGGAGAGGGGAATCCTTAGCTCTTTTTGAAGGAGAGGGATAGCCCATTTGAGTGTTTGCACTTCTTTATCCAAGAGGGCAGCAGTATTAAGGTCTACATAACTGGCTCCGGCTCTCTCCTGTCGTTTAGCCTGATCAATAAGGTATTTTTTATCCTTGCGATTTAAGGCCTCCAGGACAGAACGCCTGCTGGAATTAAGTCTTTCCCCAACGATAATCATCGATTTTAATCTTCGTCAATATCGAATGCAGAGATTTCTCTCAACTTTTTCACAATTTCTGGAAGCTCTTTCAAAACGGTTTTTATATCCTCCTCTGTATTAAAGCGGCCCAAAGACATACGGACGGAGGACCGGGCAACTTCAGGCCTAAGGCCTATAGCCTCGAGAACATGAGAGGCCTCCTCAGCTCCTTCGCTGCATGCAGAGCCGGTTGAGACATAGATTTCCTTTGTGGCCAGCGCTAAAAGAATGGCTTCTGCTTCAAGACCATAGAAAGAAAAATTCAAGGTCCCTTTCATTCTATTTTGCTCATGGCCGTTAAATTTCACCTTGGGTATTTTTTCCTCAATTCCCTTCTTCAGTTGTTCTGACAGCTTTGCTATCCGTTTTTTATCCTTATCTCTTCTCTCTGTCATTACCCTTACAGCTTCTCCAAAACCAACAATACCGATTGTATTTTCAGTACCAGCCCTCATTTCTCTCTCTTGAGATCCTCCATATATAAGCGGCCAGATATCTGTTCCTTTTCGAATATAAAGAGCACCAACTCCTTTAGGTCCATAGATCTTATGAGCGGAAATCGAAAGCAAATCTATACCCAGCTTGTTAACATTGACATCTATCTTGCCGAAAGCCTGAACAGCATCGGTATGAATCAGAACTCCTCTCTCTTTTGCAATTTTACTTATCTTCTCGATTGGCTGTATTGTTCCCACCTCATTATTAGCATGCATGACTGAAATCAGGGCTGTCTGAGGAGTAATTGCGTTCTTGAGAAAATCGATATCCACAGTTCCATATTTATCTGTCGGAACATAGGTGACTTTCGCTCCCTTCTTCTCGAGATAGCTGGCTGTATTCATTACTGCAGGATGTTCAATGGCCGAGGTGATAATTTCGTTTTTTTCAGGGAAAGCATCGAGAACTCCCCGGATGGCAAAATTATCTGACTCAGTTCCTGATCCGGTAAAGACAATTTCCGTCCTCACAGCTCCTATAGCCTTGGCGATGACTTCCCGGGCTTCGGTGATGATTTCTTTGACTTTTCTTCCGATAGGGTAAAGAGAAGACGGGTTTCCGAAGTGTTCTTTGATAAACTGAGACATTTTTTCCGCGACAGCTGGATCTATAGGAGTTGTCGCATTGTTATCCAGATATATCATTTAAAACCTCACTTATCGTTTGATTTATAAATAATGTGGGCTTGATAAATCAAGCCCCTACAAATTAATCAAAATCCTGCAAGCTAATCAAACGCATTCAAATCAATCAAGTTCCTTCAAATCAATCAGTCTCCTGCCAATAAATCAAGTTCCTCTGTTTCTTATTCGTCCAAAGGATTCATGACCAGACCGGACTTGAGCTTGGGAAAAAAGTCTGTGGATTTTTGGGGCATAACCTCTCCATTCTCGACGACGACTCTGATTTGATGAAGTGAAACAGGTCTCAGGAGAAAAATGATTTGAAATTCTCCCTGCTCGACCTTTCCAATCCCCTGGTCAAGATTTCTAATGTAGCTCACGTTGTTCTCCAGATAGAAAGGTTCAGAGGATAAGGCTTGGAGCTTATCAATGATGAGAGAATGGAGAATAGCAACATCCAAACGTTTCCACTCTTTGGATCTATCTTCTGTTATTTCTTTCTCTAAGAGATCTTCAGACTTGAGATTAAAGATGAAAAACTTCTTAAATTGAGAAACATAGGCGGCAAAAGCATGGCTCCCGTTGAGTACTTTATTTTGAACATCTTCAAGCTTGGACTTATCCGAAGTGTCGGGCCAGTCAACCTCAGAAACTTCAAAATAGGGGAGGAGGAGATTCTTGAATCCCTGGTCTGAAAGTTTATCCAGGCCCTTTACCAGTCTGTAAGTAGGGAGAATCATCACCCCTGGATCTTCAAGCTTAAAAAGAGTCATCATGATGTAGTTGAACGGCTCATCGCCCTTAGCTTCTTTCGCCTTCTCGAGGATTTCCTTCTGATAGTTGAGGGAAGTTTCATAACGGTGATGCCCATCGGCAATGATCAACACTTTATCTGCCATAGCTTCCTGAATCCTCTGGATCGTCTCTTTGTTTTTAATTATCCATATCCTATGTTGAAAATTAGCTTCATCTCTCATTTCTGCTCCGAGTTCGGCTTCTTGCCTTGCTCTTTCGATAGCCTGAGAGACAGTGTCCTGGTCGTCTTTGTAAAGGAGAAAGATCTGACCGGTGTTGGTGTTTGTAGCCCGTAAGAGATTCAACCTGTCTATCTTATGTTTGGGAAAAGTCTTCTCGTGGGGGAGAATTTTTCTCGAAGAGAATTCTTCAAGTTTTACCCGAGTAATAAGTCCAGTTCTTTTTTTCTTTTCTCCTTTGACCTGGAATTCCTGTTCATAAAGATAGAGAGAGTTTTTATCTTCTCTGATAAGAAGACCGTCCTTCTCCCATTCATCCAGGTAAATCTTGGCTCTTTTGTATTTATCCTTTTCAGAATGCTCAGGGTCATCATCTTTTCCCAGGATAATTCTTACGACATTATAAGGATTTCTTCTGTAATAATCTTCCTGAAGAGCAGGAGGAATCCGGTCATAGGGTTCCGTGATGACCTCTTCTAGTTTTATTTTCTGACTGTTATATCGTAATCCTTTGAAAGGTCTTATTTCTGCCATTTCATCTCCGTTTTAATACTAATATAAACGTAATATATATTTTTATAATGTCATTGCGAGCCCTGAAAGGGCGTGGCAATCCACCGTTGCGAGCGCAGCGTGGCAATCTCATCCTATAAAGACCAGGTCGCCACGTCGCTTCGCTCCTCGCGATGACACAGGAATAATTGCGTTTGCATTAATCTTTTTGAGCTACTTGCTTATGATGGCTGTACCATCCGCAAAAAATGAAAATGCTATTTTTAATTATTCCTAAGCTAGCCTCTCTTTTAAGATCTCGATAACCTCCATAGCTGATCTTTTTTGGCCTTCCTTTGCAGCCGCGCCGATATGAGGAGTTGCAATCACATTTGGGTTATCGACCAAAGAGAAATCATCCGGTGGTTCTTTCTCGAATACGTCCAAACCTACCGCTCTGACTTTTCCAGATTCAAGAGCTTGGAGAAGTGCTTTTTCGTCTACGGTCCCTCCGCGGGAGGCGTTGATGATTATAACTCCATCCTTCATTTTTTCGAATTCAGCGTCGCTTACTATATACTTCGTTTCTTCTGTTAAAGGCACATGAAGAGTTATAATGTCTGCCTGGGTAATAAGTTCTTCAAGTCCAACCTGTTTTACATCAAGATCTATTTTTACCTCAATTACATCATAGGCAATGACTTTCATCCCAAAGGCGAGGGCACGCTTGGCGACCTCTTGACCGATTCTTCCTATACCGATGATTCCCAGGGTCTTTCCGTAAAGCTCTGTTCCTGAAAGAACCTTTTTCTCCCACTTGTGGTCTTTCATGGAAAGATTGGCTCTGCCGTGGTTTCTGACAGCAGCTAACATCAATCCAAAAGCATGTTCTGCAACTGAGATAGATGTGGCGGCAGGCGTATTTGTAACCTGAATTCCTTTCTCCTGGGCTGCAGCGACATCGATGTTATCAAGACCGATTCCGGCTCTAACGATTAGCTCCATGTTTGAGGCGGCCTCGATAGCATTTTTAGTGACTTTAGTGGCGCCTCTGACGACAACAGCATGAAAGTCGGGGATTGTTTTGATCAATTCCGCCTCATCCATTCCTGTTTTTAAAGTGACTTCAAAACCCGGAATGGATTTGAGTTCTTCAAAAACTTCCGGGCTTAAAGAATCAGCTACGAGTATTTTTTTCATTCCCAATTCTCCTTTAAAATAGCTTCAGCTGCTCCTATAGCGCTTCCTATCTTAAATTCATACCCGAGTTCAGAGAGTGTCATCTCAAGCGCTGAGAGAGCAGTTATTATATCGAAGCCTCCCATGTATCCAAGGTGGGCTATCCGGAACATCTTTCCTTTGTATGGATCTTGACCGCCTGCGATATAGGCCATGTATTTTCCCTGCATGGTTTTGACAAGTTTTAAACCGTCAATTCCGGCAGGAACATTAACAGCTGTCAGAATGTTTCCAGGGCTTTTAGAGAGAAGCTCCAGACCGATAGCTTTTACTCCTGCTCTTGTAGCATCTCCCAGAATGCGATGATGTTCAAAAAGTTTCTCCAATCCTATTGATTTAATAATATCCAGAGCTTTTTTCTGCTGGATGACGAGCGAAATTGCAGGAGTAAACGGCGTTGTTCTTTTTTCCAAATTCTTTTTATATTTTTTGGCGTCAAAATAAAATTTTGGTATAGTTGATTTTTCCACTAAATCCCAGGCCTTGGAACTAAAAGAAAGATAGGCAAGACCGGGCGGGATCATAAATGATTTTTGGGAACCTGCAACCATAACATCCACTCCCCACTCGTCTACGGGGCAGGGAGTAGCACCAAGGCCAGAGATTCCGTCAACGACCAGGATTGCATCTGACTTGGCTAAAACCTCTCCGTATCCTTGAATGTCATAAACTGTCCCCGAAGAAGTTTCAGAAAGAGTTGCAAAAACTGCCTTTGTTTCAGGATTGGCTTTTAGCTCATCTGTAAGTTGGTCTTTGGTAAAAGGCTCACCCCATTCCAAAGAAACCTCCCTGACGTCTACTCCATAACTCCTGCAGATTTGACCCCATCTTTCGCCGAATTTTCCTCCGTTAAGAATGATCACTTTATCGCCCGGGCTGAGAGTACTGATAACAGCAGCTTCCATGGCTCCTGTTCCTGAAGATGTTAAAACGAAAACATCTTGCTCTGTTCCGAATACATACTTTAGCCCCTCCGTTACTTCCATAAAAATACCTGAAAATTCAGGAGTTCGGTGATGGATAATGGGTTTCGCGGCTGCAGCAAGCACCTCTTCAGGAACAGGCGTAGGACCGGGAGAGAGAAGGTAATATTTTTTTATCATATGAGTCCTCCTATTAATATAATGTAGCGAATCTTTCCTTATGATATTATTATATCTCTCAAGGAGCAATTCTTATAAAATCATTAAAATCTAACGGGATGAATAACGATAACTTAAATCATATAAATTGGGATAAATTCAACAATTTAAACTAACAGAATTTGGGGTATCAGTCAATCAAAGTTGGATTAATATTTCTGTCAGGAGAGCCGTTCTCTCTATGAGAGAGGAGAGAATAAGGTGTTCGTTTTCAGCATGAATTCCTTCTCCGTCAGGACCCAGGCCATCCAGAGTAGGGATTCCAAGGCTGGAAGCAATAGAAGCATCAGAGCCCCCTCCAGCTTTACCCGCTTCCAGCTTCATATCCAAAGATGAAGCAATTTTCCTGACTTCGGAGAGTAGTTCCGTCGAAGCTTCTGTTTTTTCCATAGGAGGCGTGAAGCTCTCGATAGAAAATTTGATTTTAGCGCCCTTGAGGATTGGTTTCAGTTGCTTCAGACAGGTGACGAGTTTTTCCTTCTGGATTTTCTCCCAGAACCTTATATCCAGAATAGCCCATGCTTTCTCAGCCACTATATTTGGTTTTTCTCCTCCTCCTATCATGCCGGTGTTGATTGTTGTGTCTTTTATTTCGAGCTTTTTTATTCGGTCAAGTTGCAGCATTAGCTCATCTATAGCATTGATTCCTTTCTCAGGAGTTCCCGCATGAGCCGCTTTACCCTTGGCTTCCAAACGGATAACAATACGACCCTTTCTTTGAATCTTTAATGCCCCTCCTGGAAGAGAAGGCTCAAGGCAGAGTACGTAATCTGATTTTTTTGATAGGTTTTTAATGGCATCGTAAGATGTATCACTCCCTATCTCTTCGGCTGAATTGATGAAAACAGCAATTTTCTTTTTCGGCTGGATATTTAGCTCTTTCAGTGCCTTGAGAGAATATATAGCCATAACGAGGCCAGCCTTCATATCTAAGACCCCAGGGCCGAACACCTTGTTTTCAGAAACATAAAAGGGCATTTTATGAATCTTGCCCACAGGCCAGACTGTATCAATATGAGTAAGGATTAGAATTTGTTCCTTTTTTTCTTTAGGGTTAGAAGAAGGATACTCGGCGAGATGAAATGCACCTAACTCTTTTTGGGGAAAGCGAGTTATTTTGGCACCTGCTTTTTTAAACTCATCGATGACATAAGAGGAACAAGTATCTACAGCTTTTTTTTCTCCAGAGGGAGATTCACGCCCAACTATATCTTTTAAAAGGCTGATCATCTCTCCCTGGCGAGATTTAAAGTAATAAAAGAAATCCATGATTTCTCCTTCTCTCTGCGATTATAAATGTATCATATAAAAAGGGGACAGGCTACCTTTTTTCCAGTTTTACCTGCTTGGCGAAGGCTGTATGGTGAAAAAACCGTGAGAAAGGCTGAGCGGGCATGGTTCCTCTCTGAAGGAGAGGAGAGCGAAGCCTGGATCCGAGTTGCTTTTGACTCGCTGGGGCAAAAGCATCGTGTTTTTAAACCATATTGCCTGAGCCTTTTCCTTTCTCAAGCAAACAAAGATTTGGCCTTTCTAAAAAACTCGGTAGCATCTCTAAAAATTCTTCCTAGAGGTCGCTGTCTGAGCTTAATCGCCTGGAAACGGCAAACCTCATGGCAGCACATACAGTGGATACAGAGGCTTCTATCTATCCAAACTAAATCCCCGTCTAATTTTGCAGCTTCTTTAGGGCATATGTCGACACACTCCAGACATAAGGTGCACTTATTTATGGTAATCTTTGGAGTGAGTGTTAGCTGACCTTGGATGAAGCCGTGAAGGAACGAGGGAATTTTTCTCTTAATAAAACCAATAGCAACGGCTGAATGTTTAAAATTCCTGACCTCAACACCACTGATGTCTTCACCTGCAATCTCTATCTTCGTGATTTCGCCTGTTCCTAAGCCTCTTTCGTGGGCGTTCTGAGTCGTGAAGATATTCATAGGATTAAAACCCACAATTTTTGATGCAACAGCATCTACAGCCACGCTATCTTGAGAGGCAAGGATGACGCCAACTCTTTTAGGACTTCCTCCGGATGGGCCCTCGCCCTCCATGGCGACAATCGCATCCATGATTGTCAGGTGTGGCGGAGCACAGGAAAAGATATCCACTAGCATCTGGCTGAACACATCGCTTTGTTTATACAGGCGATGATAATCGAGACGAAGTCCGTAAGGAATTATGCCGAACATGTTTTTCACTGCCCCTGTGAACACAGTAAGAGAATGGGTCTTTAATTTGGGGAGATTCAGGATATAATCTGCTTCATGAAGCAAAGGAGAAATAAGGACTTTTTTTAAAATTTGCCCGTTACAGATAACTTCTCGAAATCCTCTTTGCTTCAGGTTAATAAGGCGGACACCCAAATCATTGCAAACCTTGCGGTAACCGGATAGGAGAAAGCCATCTTTTTCCTTTGATTGGACATCATCTCCGACTGTTATTTCAAGATTAAGTTCTAACAAAATGCGCAGAACTTCTTTAGTAAAGTAAGGATGAGTAACAATAGCATCATCTGGAGATGAAGGAGGGGAGAGATGATTTATTTTAACAAAAACTTTGCTTCGAGGCTTAATTATATTCTCTAAACCGCCCAGGAGAGATAGGTTCCTCTTCAAGGCAGCGTAAATCTCTTCACTATTATAGTCCGCAACTTTTACGATCGAGACTTTTGCCGTTTTCATTTTTTTTATTATATCCAAGAAAAGACATAAAGACGAGGGCATATGATGCTTGCTGCACGACAGAGAGGATTGACAAGGAAGGTTAAGTTTATTACTTTCTAGGCTATGAACAGCTTCATCATCGCCGGCGCAGTATCATTAATCATCTTGATCTTGTTTTTCTTTCTGTTTGCTCTTTATAGTCTTCTGGAGAAAGAAAAGAGAGCGTTCTGGCGCAGCAGTATTGTTTTCCTTTTTTTAATCACCGTAAGTATTATTTTTTTTCTCGCTGAATCCCCGTTAAAAAATTGGATATTTGGCACCGCCTTTATTTTACTAATCTTGAATCTTGCAATCCTGCTACTTTCTCCCTTAAAAAGAAAATCAACAGAAATTGTGGGAGGACAGAATAAAGTTGATGAAAGAGATGTTATCTTTGCTCGTTTTGAATACAAGGAAGGGACTGAGACTTATGAGGAGTATTATGAGAGAAGACCTGAATACAAAAAAATAGATGATGAAATAAGAAAGTTTCCCGACATCCTTTCTCACCCTCATCTGAAAAAAAATCCACTTCTTTCCGCTCTGGCTTCTGCAGAGTTTGACTTTCTTGAGCATCAATTAACCCAGGTGAGTGGAAAGGAAAACAGAGAAAAGTCTCAATTGCCACCTTCTGAAAACACTCGAATAATAAAGAAAATTATAAAATATTTAGGCTCTGATCACTGCGGTATCTGTCTTTTAAATCAAGCTTATGTTTACTCTCATGTAGGAAGAGGGCCAGAACATTATAGTGAGGAAATAAAGCTTGAACACAAATACGCCATTGCCTTTGCTTTAGAGATGGATTTAGGGATGGTTGCATCTGCTCCTAAAGAACCTGTTATTGTCGAAACTGGGAAGAAATATGTTGAAGCAGCAAAAATATCTATCATAGTTGCTAATTTTATCCGCCGCCTGGGCTATCCAGCCAGAGCTCATATTGCCGGGAGCAATTATCAAGCTATGCTGCCCCCACTCGCCTGGCTGGCTGGATTGGGAGAGATGGGGAGGCTGGGGATTCTCATAACCTCCAAATACGGGCCAAGAGCGAGGTTAGGACTTATTACAACTGATTTTCCTCTGGTTACGGATATATCGAAAAAAGTTGGTATCCAGAATTTTTGCCAGAAATGTAAGAAATGTGCCAGAAATTGCCCAGCTCAGGCCATTCCTTACGAAGAGAAGGTAGAGGAAAACGGGGTGATGAGATGGGTGCTCAATCGAGAGGAATGCTATAAATTCTGGAGAAAAGCAGGAACTGACTGCGCTGTTTGTATTTATGTCTGTCCCTACAGCAAATCGGACAATGCCTTCCACAACTTCATCAGGATAATGGCGCAAAACTCTTCTGCTGCCCAATCCCTTTCAGTCTGGGCAGATGACTTCTTTTACGGTCGTATTCCCCTGCGTAGAAAATCTCCTTTAAGATAGGATTTGATTTATATTGGATTTAAAAATGATTACTATTTAACCGGCTTATTGTATTTTTTTTCTCCAAGGGGAGACCACATCCCATAGCTTTCTTCATGGATCCGGCATTTGCCTTCAGATGTCCAACGGAATCCGTAGTTATAGCCGAACCATAGGTATTTATCTCCACCTCCATTCTCGGTGGTGATAATATAGCGAGCAGCTATATTGCCAATTCCAAGCACCTTTCTACCCGGCAAATCTGTATCTCCTTTATTAGCATCAAAAGGAATCCAGCCATAAGGTGGAAGATAAACCTCTGTCCAGCGGTGATAGACATCATCGAAGCTGGCATCGTCTCCACGGCGGCTTACGGCACCCACGTAGCGGATAGGAACCCCCAGAGTTCGGCACAGGGCGATCATAGAATAAGAATATTCTGAGCATGAAGCTGTGCCTCGTTTAAGAACTGTAGGAGCAGGATTCCAGCCTCCCAATGGCTTGAGGTTATAAGTCAGGTGATTTCCGAGGAAATCATAGATGCGGCGGGCAATCCAGTAAGGATTTTTCTCCTTTCCAGCGATTTTTTGAGCAAGATTCTTGATATAAGGATCATGGATAAGATATTTATCTCCGTCCTGGGTATACTTTTTCCTTATTTCTTTAGGGATGTCTTCCAGGCTTCCTATTTTATCCGGATAAATAAAGTACTCCGCAGCATATATTTTTGCTTTCACTTTCCAGCCTGGCTTGACGACTGAATAGCCTTTTAAATCCTTGAAACGAAAATGAGCAATTTTTTGACCCCAGCTATCTTGGATGATCTCACTTGGTTCAGGGTCAAACTGGACAGATCCCAGCAGAGACTGATTATCACGAATTCCAGGAATAGGAAGGTATATGTCTAGAGTTTTTACTGTCCCTGGGCCGTAGTTTCGAAATTCTTTTATAAAATGTAGGGACATCTGGCGCTCATCCCACTTGGAGAAAATATCTTTACTGAAGACATCTATCTTGTATATCTCGTCATTTTCATAATCGACATTCCAAAGCACATTATCCCCCCAGGCAAGGCCATAGGCGAACGGACCATAGGCGCGCAGGGAAGAAAGACATAATCCATCAGAAGGATCAACCAGATAAATTCGGTCTTCACTCCTATCTGTTACCCATAAATATTTACCGTCATAAGCGAGACCCGCCGGTTCTCGCGCCGGAGAAGGAAAGTTTTGGACCATCATCCCGTCCTCGGGGGAAACCTTGATCAGAATATCTCTCCTATAATCAACGGTCCAGACGTACTTTCCATCCCAGGCAAGATCGCGGGGATTGGAGCTGTTTGATTCCAGGATCGAAAGAGCTCTTCCTGTTTCAGGATCTAAGAGGTACATGTAGTTCTCACCAGAATCTATATGCCAGAGATACTTTCCATCCCAAGCCAGCCCTTCTGGATGGTGGCCAGGGGAGTCAAAAGTTTTAAGAACCTTCCCACTCTCCGGGTTTATCTTGTAGATTTTATCTGTAAAATTATCTGCAAGCCACAGATTTTTCCCGTCAAAGGTTAAGCCTGTCGGGCACGGACCGGGCGTTTTTATAACCTTTTGGATGTCTCCAACTTTTGCCCAGGATAAAGATGAAAGAAGAAATAAAATACAGATGCCTATGTTTATCTTTTTCATGAAAACCTCCTTTCGATGCTTTTAGCTTTCCCCAATTATAAAAAAAAGAAAAACCTTTAGCAACGATTTTTAATTTGTTATTTCAGGAAAGCTCTTTGGTTTGACATCCAAGCTTTAAATAATATATGGTTAAAAAAATCAAACAAATATGAAAGGAGAAGGGAATGGATACCAGTCGTAGGCATTTTCTAAAAAGCATTGGCTTGGGCATCGGAAGTTTTAGTGTTCTTGGTTTATCCGCAAAAAACGCCCAAGCTGAACTTAAGAAAAAATTAACCAAGATAAAAGATTCATCTCCAACCGAAATTGCTCAAGATGAAGATTTCTGGTTCTACGTTCAGCAGGCTTTTGATTGTGACCGAAGCATCATTAACCTCAACAACGGAGGCGTTCACCCATCCCCAAAAATTGTCATGGATGCTGTTCACCGCTACCTGGATTTCGCTAACGGCGCCCCCGTTTATAACTCCTGGCAAGTCCTTCGGCCCAGAAAAGAGCTCATCAGAAAAAAACTGGCTGATACTTTCGGCTGTTCGGCTGAAGAGATTGCCATCACCAGGAATGTAACTGAAGCCATGCAGATCGCTCTCCTTGGGCTTGAGCTTAAGCCTGGCGATGAACTTTTAACGACAACCCATGACTATCCTTCCATGAAATACGCCCTTTTACAGAGAGAAAAAAGGGAAGGAGTCAAAGTCAAGATGTTTCCATTTCGCTACCCGCCCAAAAATATAAAAGAGCTGGCTGATGCTTTTAAAAAAAATATTACACCCAGGACAAAGCTTATTGAAGTCTGTCACATCACCAACCTCACTGGGCAGATCTTTCCGATTAGAGAAATTTGCCAGATGGCAAGAAAGCGAGGAATAGAAGTAGTGATAGATGGAGCTCATGCTTTCGGACACTTCGATTTCAAACAGAAAGACCTTGACTGCGACATCTACGGTGCTAACCTCCACAAATGGATTATGGCTCCCATAGGCACAGGTTTTCTTTATGTGAAAAAAGAAAAAATTAAGAAGATATGGCCTCTTTTCCCTGCCCCTGACCCATTGAGTGATGACATCAGAAAATTTGAACACATAGGAACCCATCCTGATTACCTGGAGCTTGCCATAGGAGAGGCCTTGGCCTTCCATCATGGGATCGGCGGCAAGAGGAAAGAAGAGAGAATGCGCTATCTGAGGAATTACTGGGCAAAAGCTCTTGAGAAACTTCCTGGCGTAAAAATTCTGACTTCTTATGACCCGGAACAGTCTTGCGGTATTGGGACTTTTACAGTTGAAAACATGGATCTGGGTAAATTGGTTCAGGTTCTGTTCAATAAACATAAAATCTATATCATCACAGTCGGAGTTCCTTCTTTTGAATTGGATGGTGAAAAGATTACTGGAATACGTGTTACACCAAGCATCTACTCAACCCTTCGCGAATTGGATGTCTTTATCGAGGCGGTCTCTTATTATGTAAAACACGGGCTTCCCAGCTGAAAAAAAGTATATATACTTTGGAATAAAGGTACCAGGCAGAGATAATGGTTGCAGGCAGAAACTGGGATTATCACCTGAGTTAAAGATATTTAGCAGGGATGAAGATAATTACCTGTGATAAATATATTTAAGGGGAAAACCTGGAGATGAGATTGGATTTAAAAAAGGATCTGGCTTTGATACGGAAGGAATTCCCTATCCTGGAACGCTGTGTTTATCTCATCAGCAATTCATTGGGAGCCGTTCCCAAGAAAGCGCTGGAGAATCTACAGAAATTTTATCAGATGTGGGCAGAGGAAGGAGTGAGTGCCTGGCAGAAGGAATGGTGGGACCTTTCGCGAGAAGTGGGAAATCAAGTGGCTTACTTTCTGGGGGCAGGTGAAGATGAAGTGACAATGACACCAAATGCCACCCACTGCCATTGGGTGGCTCTGTCGACTAAATTTCTTACCCAAGACGAGAGCAGAAAAAAGATTGTCATGACAGACCATGACTTTCCGTCGATGATCTACGCCGTTTCGAAAATCTCAGAATTTAGGGAATGGAAGCTTGAGATTGTGAAAAGCAACGGCAAACCAGCAATTGATGTCGAGGATATTTTAAAACGAATAGATGAAAAGACCCTGTTCGTTGCCACTTCCCATGTCTATTTTAAATCAGCTTATATCCAGAATATTAAACAGATTTCTGCCAGGGCACGAGAGGTGGGCGCCCTGACTCTTATCGATGGCTATCATGCACCGGGCATCATTCCCGTGGATGTAAAAAAGCTTGACGTAGACTTTTATATCGGAGGCTGCCTGAAGTGGCTTTGCGGAGGACCGGGAAATGCCTTCCTGTATGTCAGGCCAGAGCTTTCAGAGAATCTTCAACCTCAGTTGACCGGCTGGTTCGCTCACAGAGAACCTTTCCTCTTCGCTCAGGAGATGGAGTATGCCAGAGGAGGACAAAAATTCATGTCAGGCACCCCGCCCGTACCCTGCCTTTACACAGCGTGGCCCGCGTGTTCCCTTTCCTACCTGTTACCTCTGTTAAATCAGCTATTTACGAACACTTCTCTTTATGCAATTTTAAGCGTTTTTAAGCACTTTTTAGCGTCAAACACGTCGCAAAAGTCGACAGTCTTTTTTTTTATAGATTTTTCTGTTTATCAAATCGGGTATTTAACAATCCAAGCCGATTTTTTATCAAAATAAAGAGTTATGATTTTTTTATCTTCAATAATATCTTTAATATGAAAAGTAAACAAAGCAATCATACTTGGTTTAAATTTTATTATCTGTTCAATATTTTTTATCGCTTTTGAAGCATCAGATAAAAGGTCTTTATCGGGTTCAATTAGTAGTTGGAGTCTATTTGGAAAACAATTAGAATCATTATACTTCTCACAATATTCTTTAAGTTTTTTTTCAACATCTTTCAATAATTTCTTTTCGTCGCCTATATAATATTCCATTGATCCCCCCTTATGAAAAAAGATATTAAAGACTCTGAAATTATTTATCAGGCCGGTCAAAGATGAATTTGTTTGAAGTTTTTTTATTGCCGGCATGAAAAGATAGAATAAATCCGGTAAAATCTTCCAAGTCTTTTTTTGATATTCCATGCTTTCTCTGTATATCTCTTTGACTCATCTCTCCTTTACTTGCGCCATTGCATGAAATCTCATAGACAGTCTTTAAATCATCCCAGTTTTCTTGGTATTGCATTTCTTTAAAAGGCTTGCCTGTCATCCATTTATAAAGATTTGCACAATCAAATGGTTTATATTCGCTGAAATTCTTATCCAACCATTCCAAGAGACGCCATTGCTTTAGAAGTCTATAACTAAAAAATATTTTTCTTTCAGGATGTTTTTCCTTAAATAATGAATAGGCAGCAAATAATATAAAAATCTTCTTTTCAGGCAAACGTCCTTCATGTTTCTTTGATCTTTTCATATAGGCCCGTTGAAGTTTTTTTACTTTTTTTTCAACCGTCTGGCGAGTCAAAGAAATCCCCTCTTGAATTGGGTATATATTCATACACTTATTATACTTATATTAGTATTGAAGTCAAATTTATAGGAGAAAAAAATGTCAAAGATAACTTGGAAGGCGACACCATCCATGATTGCATGGAATAAGCTCTCGACCCTGCGAAGAGAAAGGGGCTTAACTCAGCTCCAGGTTGCGGCATCCTCCGGTGTTTCAATCGCAACGCTTTGGTTTATTGAGCAGGGATTTGACAAGAAAACCAGTTTAAAAACAAAGCAAAAACTCGCTATTTTCTTTAAATGTGATGTTGATGATTTATTCCCGGTTGAGATGATCGGCAATATAACTCTTGAGCAGCATTTAAAAGAATCGCAAACGCAAAAGGCTTAATCCAGGATGAATTTTTCTGGCCGCAGGTGGATCACAATTTTTGAGTGCAGCACTTATTTAAATTTACACAAACAAAGTATATACCGTCTTATTTCTCAAGGCAAGATTAAAGCAGGCAGGGTTGGCAGGAATTTGCGCATTGATCTGAAAGCGTTAGATGAACAGCTTGAGAATGAGAAAACTTCATAAGAAAAAGGAGGTTATAAAAAATGAATGAAACAAAAGGTGAAATTGTCAAAACTAAGGACGGCTACAGCGTTGAGGCTATTTCAATTTATGTTTTGAGGTATTTCAGAATTAAACCGCAGCCGATAACATTCAGCGATAAAGGCGATTGGACGCGTCATGATTGCTGTATTTGTGGAACGAGCTTCAAACCATATACCCCACAGCCTGTAATTGAGCATCAAGAAACTACTTACAATATATGTGATATTTGCTTAGAGAGAGAGTGTCCGGAACTTTATACAGAGCTGAAAAAGCGACAAGCTAAATTCGATAAACAATATATACAAGATAAAAAATGAGGTGAAAAAAAATGAAAGATAAAAGATTAATATCATTATGTGATCAGCTTCAAGCTATCGATTATTTGAGAGTCAATAAGCCAAAAGAATATCTCAGAGAATTCGGAAGTGAAAAAGCTGCTAAAAAAGAATGGGCAAAACATTATCCCGGTTGGATTAAAAAAGAAAGAGATATCCTCACCGCGATAATTGAGAATTGCAAGCCGGAAGAACTTGATATGTTTTGTGATGCAGTTATGGAGATTTATAAAAAGAGAAACTTAGCGGCAAAATCTGAGTCTATTGGAATTAGAATGGTGGAGGTTTGATCGGCTATTAAAAAAGAAGGTGATTAATGAATGACAAAAATCTTTCCTTCTCAATAAGCATAAAAGAAGCTGGTGAGATAGAAGACAAAGCGAGAGAGAAGCGAATCGAAAAAGGAAAATGGGGAGCCTGGTATTTCACAAAGAACAAGAAATATTTTGGAATCAACCGATTGTATGCTTATGAGATTGAGGTTTCCCGGCTCAAAAGCGAGGGGCTTATTAAATGGCTTGCGCATTTGAGGCATAAGACTTGGATGCAGAGAGGAGACATCGAGGATTTATTAAGTGCATTTGATGATATGTTCGACTCTGACTTTGACATTGATTGGATGTATGAAGAATTAAATGCAGCGAGAGAAAAATGACTGATCTTGAGAAAGAAATCGTTGGTGCTTTTATCATGCGTCCGGAATTATTTGACGAGATAGATTGCCCGGTTAACCTCTTTCAAGGTCCTCATTGCAAGGCGATTTTCAAATGCCTGAAATCAGCTCATCATAACAATCATCCGATAGACTTAGGGATTCTTATGATAGATCTGGATAAAAAAGTCCCTGCTACTTTCATCTCCAGTCTTCTTGATGGCTACCCTAAATCAATGGATTCGGTTGATGTTGTGAGCGAAAAAATACGTCGATTAAAGGAGAAGAAAATCGCGGGGCAACTTTCAGAAGAAGCAGCGAGATATGGCAACGATGTATTGAAAGGCGTTCCTTCTGACGTGACAAAGCTGCGATCACTTTCTCAGGAGCTTGTAAAGCTCAATAAGGACGATCAGTCTCAAATGCCGTTGATATCATTTTCTAATATTACAGAGAAAGCGACACGATGGCACGTTCCCTACGTCTATGCAGCCGGAATGATTCATGCTCTTGCCGGGATGCAAGGTCATGGCAAAAGTTTGCACTTGCTTGACCTCTCTGCAAAAACCTCAGTCGGTGGGGCGTGGCCCATTACAGGAACGCAGATCCCAAAAGGCGATGTCATCTATATTACAGATGAGGATTCTCCGGAAGCTATAATGAAGCCACGATTGAGACTGGCCGGAGCTGATATGTCGAGAATTTTCATACCCGATTTTAACGTAGGCGATCTCGCGTTGCCGGAAGATATCCCGTTGCTTGAGAAATGGATTAAATCTCTGCCTAATACAGTGTTGATGATAATTGACCCGATTGCTGATTCTGCGCGTGGAGATCTTAATCAAGTGGAGACAGGCAAAAATATTACTCAACCATTAAAACAACTTGCAGCTCGAACAGGAGTCTGTATTATCTACTCGCTTCACCTTAATAAAAAGACTGACCTTAAAGACGTTCAGCGCGTGGCCCACAGTTACGTCCTGACATCAAAACCCCGGCTTGCCTGGATAATAACAAAAAAAGACGCATCCGATGACAGCGACCCGGACCGACTTTTTCTCTGCGGGAAAACAGCCTTCAAGCCTATCCCGAACATGATGTTCACGATCGGAGAAGATGAGAATGAGAATCCTTTTATTGAATTCTGGAATCAACACAGAATCCAGACAGTCGATGCACTCGGCACAAGCGATGAGCGCAGAGATCTCAAGATAAGAGAAGCCGAGAATTTCTTTATGAGAACCCTTCCCGATGATGGCACTCCGATGCAGAGAATAGAGCTTTTAAATTTATCAAAAAAATTCAATATCTCAGAAGCTACTTTTTATCGAGCTGCAGACGGACTCAAAAACTTGAATAAAAATCATGGTGCATGGAATCTCACAAGCACAAGAAAAGCTCATCGTGAACAGGGAACCCCCCCTGAACCTGAATCGCTATCAAAAGAATCGGATTCTCAACCTCCCTTGATAGTTGAAAAACAAGCAAAAACAAGCAAAAAAGCCGAATTCCCTCCGAGAGTGAGAAATGACTGATAGCTTGATAGTAACATATATATATATATTATTATTATATACTTACGTAACTATCAGTCTTGATAGCTTTATTGATAGCTTGATAGTAATATCTGACAATGCTCTTATCAACTATCAAACTATCACTATCAACCCCCCTCTCTGCTTGATAGCTGAAATAGTTACAACGCAAAAGTGTCTCAAAGCTGTTTTGATACCTCAGATAAGAGGGCGTGGACCCTTGCTCTGTATATGCATGGCTTGCTATGCGAAAATGCTTGTCATTAAAGGAGATATGAGGAGTCAATAATTATGATTGTCAACTTTTATGACTAATTATAGTTAAAAATGAATAGGTTATGAATACTAAATAGATGTTAATTGGATGCTAAATGATTGAAACTAAAGGGATATTGAATGAATGATAAAAACAAATCGAAATTAACAATTAAACTCAAGCGTGGAGGCCAAAAAGTAAAGCATGGAGGCTATTCTTTCATGGTAAAAGGAGAGTTGCCAGAGAACAGAAAGCACATCTTGAAATACCTTACAGCAGCCAGGGAGAACTTAATTAGAGACTTAGGACCAACTGAAGAGAATCTCACGGCAGCTCAGATAATCATTATAGATCGGATAGTGTCGAAATTAGGTGTAATTCGTTGCATAGAAGAGCATATAAGGGAGAATACGGTCATGATGGGGCATAACCTTGCGCCATCACTCGGAAAGAGCTATTTAGGCTATAACAACAGTGTCAGGTTAGACCTCCGGGAACTGGGGATAGACAAAAGAATGGAAGACAGGGTTTTGACTCCCCTTGAGATAGCAGCAGAGTTTGACAAGAAGAAAGAGGCTGAGGAGAAGACTAAAAAATGAACATCATAGAAGCTCTGCACAGTCCGGATATATTCAAGTCTCTGTTCAAGGATATTGAGACGTGGCACTCATGGGAGGTTTATTTGAAGGCATTATTCGGTTTGAAGATTAAGTCTGCTGATGATGAGTCGTTATTGTTTAACTGTACTGGTTTGAGTTCGGCTGATGTTGTGAATCCGTTCAGGGAGTCGTTTGTTATATGTGGACGTCGGTCAGGTAAGAGTTTTTTATCATCTATTCTAGCGGTTTGGATTGCGACGTTCAAGGATTGGTCTAAGTTCTTGAGTCCTGGAGAGAGGGGTCATATTTTCGTTGTGGCGAATGATAAGAATCAGGCTCGGATAATCAAGCGATATATTTCAGGGATTCTCAATAGCAATGTTTCATTTAAGCGGTTAGTAGAGAAAGATTTGACATGGGAGATCGAGCTAAAGAATCAGGTCTCTATCATGGTGAAGACTTGCGATTTTAGGACTATTCGAGGTTACACGCTTTTATGTGCAATTCTGGAAGAGATGGCATTTTATCGGAGTGATGAGAGCGCGAATCCCGACAAGGAAATTCTTAGTGCTATCAGACCCAGCTTGGCCACAATTCCGGACTCTCTTTTGATTGGAATTTCAACTCCGTATTCCAGGGCAGGAGTTTTATTTGAGATGTTCAAGAAGCATTACGGAAAGTCCGGGGGTCCGTTGATTTGGAGGGCAGCCACAGCGTTGATGAATCCGACTATTGACAAGGGGATTATTCAGACTGCGCTTAAAGACGATCCTCAAGCGGCCCAGGCTGAATGGGAAGCTGAGTTTAGAGCGGATATTGAGGCTTTTATGCCTCCGGAATTTATAGAAGCCGTTGTCATTCCTGGACGTTTTGAATTGCCTAAAATTGAAGATGCTGATTATTTTGGTGCGTGCGATCCGAGTGGAGGCCGTCAGGATTCGATGACGCTGGCGATTGCTCATAAAGACAAGGATGCAAAAGTTATCCTGGACGTTTCAAGAGAGCAGCGTCCTCCATTTCAGCCTAAGATGGTTGTTAAGGAATTCTCAGAGACTTTGAAAGCCTATGGGATTAATGAAATCGAGTCAGACCGCTATGCTGCAGAATGGGTGAGTGAGGCTTTTAGGGATAATGAAATTGAGGTCAAGAATTCTGAGCTTTCAGCATCGGAGTGCTACCTCTCTTTCCTTCCCTTGATGGCCAATGGCACTATTGAGCTTCTGGATAATAAGCGGTTGAAGTCACAGCTCATGGGGCTTGAGAGAAAGGCCCGGCCGGGTGGTAAGGACCTGGTTACTCATTATCCGGGTGGCCATGACGATGTTTCAAATTCTTGTGCTATGGCCTGTGTGATGGCTGCCAAGAAAGAAAGCGGAGGGGCGTTTGGCATCTCCGATGTCGGTATAAATGAGATTTGGGGCGATGGCCAATCTATCGGAGAGGCCTTCGCTGATATCGTAAACAGAGGAAAATGATGAATCTTTTTTTCAGATGGTTTGTAGAGAGAGGGAAGATTAAAATTATAAAAGGGAGAAAAAGAGATTTTATCAGTACAAACGATCTGGATTCAGAAAGAAAGTTGAATATCGATTATCTAAAAAATAGAGAACGAAGAAAGAGGGGAGAGATAGATTGATTTTGCTTGTTGTTCTTGTTTTACATATAGATCGGGAGGGCTGGCCTATCTCTTGGATTGGTAGTCTGGCCCTCTCACAAAAAAAAGGAGATGAAAAATGGCATTAACAGGTGAAAAGCAACTTATGATTTATCGGGACAAACCTTTTGTTGCTTGCGATCGGAATCATTATGACAATGTGCCTGTCCGGGTCAACGATCTTGATGTTGACTTATCCCGGCCAGCTCCCCGGGCAAAAAGCCCCGTAATTCGAACTGGCGATCTATAAAAATCAAATAAAGGAGATTTTAAAATGACAATGAAAAATGAAAAAAGGCCTTTTGTTTCAACTACCAGGCCTCTTCCACCTACGGAGAAATCGAAGGTTTTGACTACTCACGATCTGCCCTCTGATCTGCCAACACAGAGATATTGGGACAGGGAAAAGACGTTACGAAAGCCGGTTTTAGTCTCAGGGGACGTTGCCCTTTCTGAGAGTGAGGAGGGGGACCAAAAAAGGGCCGAGGTCATAGCAGAGATAAAGAAATCAAAGGAGAAGAAATGAGCAAAAATAAAAAAGGAATCCAGGACAACACAGTGATAAAGACCATGCCGGATTTACTGGCTAGAGTGGACGAGGAGCTTGAAAAGCAACTGGCAGCGAGAAGGAAAAGAGAGGCCGAAAATCGAGAGAGCCTGAGCGCTGCTATTCAAAAAGAAAGGGGTATTGTAGGCAGAATAGGTGAGGCAAAGAATATTGTAAAAAAGATGATTGCAGAATTTCACACTATCGAAGCCAAAGCCATAGCAGAGAAAAGAAGCGAAGCCGAAGGAACTGCAATCAGAGAGGCCGATGTAAGGGCCGGAAAAGCGAGCCTCAAAGATTTTCACTCAAAGGGAAAATGGGATTCAGCGATATCGGATGAGACAAGAAAAAAGAGCGTGGCAGAGCTTGAGGGATCTCTGAGAATAATTAGAGAAAAGAATCTTGAGATCCTCATGCTCGAAGATTCTCTAGGCGAATGTAGAAATACGATCAGGGCATTATCCATACAGCCAGGGCGATTCATGCTTGAATTTCTAAAAACCATTAGAGAATTTACGGAAGATGAGCTGGGCGCATTTATGACAGAACTGGAAGGCTACAGGACAGAATGGGATCAAGTAAAGCAAGCTATTCTGTTGACACAGGGAAAAAGTATGTCTGGACGTTATGTCTGGGATAGCTTGAGCATGGACGAGGCCAGGAGCCTTCAATTTTCTCCTCTCTTGCCGATCAGTTGCGTAGAGAAATTGAAATCAGAGCTTGAGACGTATGAAGGATCTGAGGGCATTTCTATTACTCTTTTTACGAGGATAAAAGATATTGAGATAACATCAATTTCACCAAGACCATCAGGGATACTACATTTAACAGACATAAAGGAGGATAAACAACATGCAGAATTCACAAGAGAAAAAGCCAACAAAATCTGAAATTAAAGAGAAGCGTTGCCCTTTTGATAAGGATTTGAAATGTGAGGACTGCCGGTTGTATCAATCGTTTTCAAAGGATATCGGCAAGGTGTGCTCAATCAATTTTACGGCTATGAGGAGTGTTTAAAATGGAAGGAAAGAAAATCAAATGGCAGGGTGATCCTGGTATGTCTCGATATGGAGATGCTGGCCCGCCGATCCAACACAGCGAGACAATCAAGATCACGATAGATGAGCTGAAAACTCTTATTGAAGAGAATGATATCAAACCGGATAAGCTATTTTCAAAAGAGGAAATTCTAGCCGATCCAAAGGTGAAAGAGAAAATTGACCAGCTCATGAAGCTCGAGGAAGAAAAGATAAAGGAAGAGGAAGATGGCATGATCCCAGGAGATGATAAGCCGAAAACTTTAACTCCAGAACAGCAGAGACAGCTAGACATCGACAACGAGCTTATCCCCGATAGTGGCAAGCCCGGAGATGACAACGATTTAATCCCTGACTGATGAAAAGAAAAAAGAATTCCACGACTAAAAGGAAAAAGAAAAGAGAGAGGAAAGCCAGGAGAAAATTAGACGCTAAAAAAGAGAGGTGAATCATGACTTCATGGATATTGACTTTCATATTTTTAGGCTTAATAGGAACTCTTATTTTTTTGATGATAAAGGCATATAGACCGGAAAAGAAAGATAAGCCTAAGTCGTAGCTCCAGGATTCTGAAGACCCTGGAGATTCAGACATTCCCTTTTAAGTAGTCAATATCTTCCCTGACTCCTGACATCAAAAAAAAGCCTTGACAATCCTGACACCTGTCTTTATATTATAGAAGGATATTAACGATGATTGAAAAACTAAAAGCATTAAAAGCCAAGACAGGTTTGACGATGCCAGACCTAGCGCGACTGATCGGATGCAGCGAGCGGGAATTATTTCGCTGGTTCTCTGGCCGGTCAAAGCCGAAGGGCTTGTATCTCAAAGCCGTCGAAAAGACAGTCAGAAAGCTATCCAGGAGAGATTGACTAAGGGCATAGGACTCTGGCAGGTAAGATCGTCGCTCTATGGCGAGCTGAGAGGCTTGTTTTTCAGGGGAAAGTGAAAAATCAGGTTTTAGAGAAAAAGGAGTCATTTTATGAAAAAAAATAACGAAAGAAACCAAGAAATAAAATCCAAAAAAGAGCCTTCTATTGACAAAGGAAACCCAGGCCAAGTTGGAATCAGTCCAGACTCTGCGATAATACAATTAATAGATACCGTTGAAAAAAGCTCAGAAGCTACAAACAAATTAACAGAAAAAATAAAATCCTTAACTTGGGTTTTAGTTATTCTTGGTATTATAGGTATTATTATGGCTGGTTTTTCTTTTTATATGCAATATTTTAGAAATTAGAAATAAGGAGGTCAATGAAAAGGATGCTAAAAAAGGGAAGGCCAGACCCGAAAGCCTGGCCAGGTGTGGCCTGTGAGGGCCACGGGTTATACAACCAATTAAAAGATACGCCAAAAACGTATCTACGTCAATAGGAGAAATAATGAGTGAAGCAAGTTCTCAAAATTATTTTTTTATACCAGAAGAAGCACGGCCTATTATTGAAGTTGAGGGTCATTCACACAGAACTGATAAAAATATTGCAAGAGAAAATGCAAAAATAAGAATCGATCCTTTCAATGCAGAATTCGCGCTTGAAATCTCAATTCCAAAAGAAAGCCTCAAGAAGCTCATAATAGCAGCAAAGAAATTCTTGGAGACAGGAAAGAAGGCCTGTTTTATTGAAGATGAATTTCGAGTCGGGGAAATTAGAGATGAAAAATCAATTTCAGCTAAAGAAGCCTTAAAGGGAGGCTTTTGATAGGGCTTGTTAATCTTTCTACCAGGGTCAGGTGCGATCCTGGCCTGAAATAGAGGGATTAAATGAAATGAAAAAAGAACGATTATTTATTTTTTGGCTTTTAGCAATTATCATTGCTTCAGTTTTATTAATTTTCCTAAAACCTCAAGAAACGATAAATAACATTATTCAGGCAATTGCAATAATTACTCTAATATTTGTCACTTGGGTTTATGCAAAACGAACTAAGGATTTAGTAGATCAGGAAAAAATATCCTTAGAAGAGGAAAAAAAGAAAAGAGATGCGGAATTCTGGGCGCGAGCGATAGAAGAGTTTTATATTGTCTTCCTGGATAAGGTGAAAGAATATTTAGAAGTATTTTGGCCCCTGAAAGATTTGAATCAAAAGATTTCACTTCGCAACGAAATATCAAAATTAATAGGTGTAAAAGGTTATATGATTTCTAAAGAAACAAAAAAAAGAATATTGGAATTATCAAATGATTTTCTTTGGGTTGACTCGGGTGTTCCGGGAGAATTGATAGAAAAAGCAAAAAAATCATTAATAGCAGCGGTCAAGATTATTGACGATGAAAAAAAGAGACTTGATGATAAACTAAGAAAATTTTATGAAGTAGGGGGAGAAAAATGATGAAAATATCAAAAAAAGAAAAAAACCTTAAACTGATTGGCGGCAAGTGGTATCTCGACTTCACTTTCAACGGCAAACGGATTCGTCAATTTGGAGGCTACACAAAAGAACAAGCCAGGAATACTCTTATTAAAATGAAAGCAGACAAGCTCGATGAGAAACGCGGTTACAAGAAGCCAGCACAGCCGGATATAAATTTTATGGAATTCGCCAGGGAATTCATAGAGATCTACTCAAAGCAGAATAAGCGGTCATGGGATCGTGACGAAAGCGCTCTAAGAGTCCTGGAGCCTTATTTCAAAGGCAAAGCTATTCGCGAAATAACTCCGGAGCTTGTTGAAAGATACAAAGCAAAAAGAAAGACTGAAGTTGCTCCCGGCACTATCAATAGAGAAATCACGTTCTTAAAGACGCTATTCAATAAAGCCGTTGAATGGGGCAGGATCGAATCATCGCCTGTAGAGAAAGTGAAGAAATTTAGAGAGCCGAATTTCAAGGAAAGGATTCTCAACGCCTCAGAAATGGTGAAGCTGCTTGATGTCTCAAACTCTCATCTCAAACCTATATTGATTGTCGCGTTGAATACCGCTATGAGGCGAGGCGAGATCCTCTCTCTCAAATGGGAAAATGTCAATCTTTCAAAACGACATATCCATATAGAAGATTCGAAATCCGGCAAGTCAAGAGACATTCCCATGAACAATGCAGTAGTCGAAGCTCTGAGTGTCATTGCGCAATACAATAAATATGTGTTTCATAATCCAGTGACCAGGGGACCTCTCAAGAGCATAAGGAGTAGCTTCAAGACTGCGCGCAGAAATGCAGAGATCAAGGGCTTGAGGTTTCACGACTTGAGACACACGGCAGCTACACGGATGATTGAGGCTGGCGTTGATCTTGTGACAGTCTCTAAGATCCTGGGCCATTCAACGATCCAGATGACGATGCGCTATGCTCACCCGACACCGGAGAATATGAGGCTTGCGGTCTCTAAACTTGGTGAATTCTACGAACAGACACGACAGAAAGTTGACACGGTCGAAATCAAGAAGCCTGCAACTGTTTTATTATCAGACAATTAAAACGCAAGGGCTATGCCTTTACACAGCAAGGGCCGGCCTGGACATCATAAAAAAGATAGGAATTCCTGGTATACGGGATAAATCGCTCTCCCTTACTGAATTGATTATAAAAAAAGCAAAGGAAAGAGGATACCTCCTTTTCACGCCTGAAGAGAATAATCTCAGGGGAGGATCAGTCTCAATCAGCTTGCCCCATGCTTTTCCTGTCAAGCAGGCTTTAGAGAAGCGAGACGTTAAAGTTGATTTCAGGAAAGGGAATGATAAGGAACCAGATGTTATAAGAGTGGGCCCTCATTTTTACACCAAGGATGAAGAAATCGATATCCTGTTCAGAGAAATCGATGCTGTTTATGCTTCAGGGGAATTCAAGAAATTTCCAACGGGAATAAAGCACGTGACCTGATTCAAAAATAAGATGAAAAAAATATCCAGGCGGAATTTTTTGGAAGATTCATTGTTTTTAATGAGTTCTGCCTTTTTTCTGCCCTCCGGTTCACCCCGCTTGAGAGGGAAGACTTCCTTAGACAATAGGGGAAACTCGAAAGAATACCCTTCTTACCTCGAGCTTGAGAAGAAAGGGACACTTTCTGAGCGCGCAGAAGAATTTTTAAAATTCGTTGCCGAGAACCTTTCCAAAGCCACCTATATCAATATCATGAATCGGTATCAGCCTGAGTACAAAGCATTAGAACATCCTGAAATAGCCCGGCGTATTAAGAGAAGCGAGTATGCTGAAGCCCTAAAATGGGCCAAGAAAGATGGCCTTACCCGTCTGGCAAGATAGGTTAAGAGATAACAGAAAAAGCCTGAAATATACCCAAGGATTTACGTTTGGGGGGTATCTAAAACATGTGCTACAAGGAATTCTTTTAGCTTTCAACATCCAACCGACAAACTTGTTGATTTAGTTCAAGATTTACCGTAAATTAATTATTGGTAGACATTTGTGCTTAGAAGATTATTTTAATGAAAATCCTTAGAATTTTTCTCCTTTCTCTCATCTCATTTTGCCTTTTGATTCAAGGAATTCATGCTGAAATCGACTATAGATGGAAAGATGTCTACATAGGCGCTTTGGAGGCTACGGCCTGGGGTGGCCTTGTCCTTGCTCCAAATCAAGAGAGTGTATTTGCTTTTCGAATCCAGATTGAAAAAGAGAACGAAGTTGCTGATGAAAATGATATTTTTTATCTCATCTCCGAAGTTGGTCCGCACTCTCCCGATTGTACGTATGCAAGGATAAAACTGGATTCGAGCCTTCCTTTTAAAAGAGGAAGTGAAACTCCCATTCTTATAAAACCTCCCTCAAAAAAAGATACATTAACTTTGGAGTGGTCGCGTCAGGATGAAAAAACAGTCGTAGGACGGATAACAGCTCCCTCAAACATAAAGATTAATCTTGTCCATTATTTCCCCTGGAATTTTGAAGGGACATACCTCATTCTCCCAGACGGGCAGATAAAAGGAGAGAGTTCAGGTTTAAGTAAATATCATTATTTGCTCTGGACAAACACCAAAGGAGAACTAATCACAGATTCTCCAGGTGATGAGTTGGTTTTCTCTTTCTCCATGGAAGCCGATAGAGCTATTTATTTTGTGGCTGGAGTAGGGGAGGAAGAAAAGATTTTAAGCGATCGCATCTATCGCTACAAAAATAAAGGGGCAATCGATTCCATACTCGAGGAAGAAAAAAACAGATACAGAAGTAAAAGAGTAAGAGTAGAGGGACTCTACGGAGGTACAGCAAGATCAATAACAAATAATCTATTCTGGATGATGCTCTATCAACCTGGCAACCACCGACTTTACTCACCAGGAGGCCGGGGCCGGATCTTTTCCACACCCGACGGAAATCCTGGTCATTGGACGATATTCGAATGGGATTCATTCTTCAGCGCCTTAGGGGCCGCTGTGGAAAGCTCTAAGCATGCGAAAGACATTTTAAAGGCTGTCCTGGAAACCCAGTACCCTAACGGCAATATCCCCAACTGGAGAAGCCGATTTGACGGGACACGTGATAGGTCTCATCCGCCAATAGGTTCTTATGTTGTCTTAAAATTATTCCAGAGACTGGGAGATTTGGACTTGCTGAGATATGCTTATCCTTATCTTATAAGATGGCACTCTTTCTGGAAACAGGAAGAAAATAACGGACAAGTGAGACGGGACGGAAACAGAGATGGTCTCCTCGAATGGGGAACAGATACAGAATTTTTACCTCAAAGTGATCCCCCTTGGGAAGAAAATATTGAAGGAAAAAAAAGAGCTATGCAAGAGTCCGCGCAGGATGATTTACCTAATTGGGATGATGCTCCCTTTAGTCAGGATACGGGAACATTAATCATGAACTGCATCGACTTAAACAGCCTCTATGCTCTCGATGCTTGGTGCCTGGCTGAAATTGCCAATATCCTTGATAAAAGGGACGATTATAACAACTACTCTTCTGAATATGAGACCATGAAAGAGCTTATAAACGAGCATCTTTGGGATGAGAGAGAAGGATTTTATTTTGATCGCTACTGGGATGGCAGATTCTCAGCAAGAAAAGCAGCCTCGAATTTTTATCCTCTGCTTGCCGGTATTCCAGATAAAACGAGGGCCTTACGAATGCTCAGACACCTCCTCAATCCTGAAGAGTTCTGGGGAGAATTCATAATACCTACGATCTCCCGGGATGATCCCGCTTATAAAGACCAGCAACGCTGGAGAGGTGCAATTTGGCCTCCCACCAATTATTTAATTTATCAAGGTTTAAAAGCCTATCATTTTGATGCCATAGCTTCTGAGCTAGCTAAAAAAAGCTCTGACCTGTTTCTCCGGACCTGGGAAAATTTCCAGCTTTGTCCGGAAAATTTTGATTCAAGAACAGGAGAAGCGGGAGGACAAAGGTATCAGAGCTGGGGTTCTCTTTTTGCTTTAATTGCCCTGGAAGAGTACTTAGATTTTACTCCCTGGGAGGGATTCAGGTTTGGAATGATTGATCCTGATGAGAGAGGAAAACTTTCCAGAATTTCCATCCAGGATCGCCAGTATGATGTGGAGGTCTCATCCTCTGGAGTTAAGCTTAAAGAGGAAGGTAAAGAGATTTTGAGGGCGAAGGGAAGCGCTGTTTTTCGCCACTTTCTTTATTCTGAAAATGAAATCTCGTTTGAGGTGATAACCCTAGAGAGAAGAGAGATAAGGGTTCAATTTCTAACCAAGGGAAAATACGAACTCTTGGTGGATGACGAAACAAAAAAGGTGTTTAAAGGAAGCTCAGTGAAATTTAGAGTTCCTGAAGGCGAACATTCTGTTTTGATTCTTCTTTTAGAAAAACAGGATTAATATAAATCGCCCCTTATCCTTTCTATTTTTTCCCTTCTAAATAGGCTCTTTTAAGCGTATCACCTCTGACTCCCTGTCTTAGAGACTCTAGAGCTAAGACCTCGTCCGGAGGGATATTGCCAAGGTTTACGTTAATCCCCAGACGAAGGATTAAAGCCTGCTGCTGATTTTTCAGGGGAGCTTCCCACATTAAACAATTCATGTCTTTGGCTCCTGCAATAATGTTATCGACTTCATCGTGTTTAATCTCTCCTTCCTTATCAAATATTCCTACGGCTTTCCCAGCCTCCCGGGCTTCGATAATAACCTTAAAAGCTCCGTTTTCCATATCTTCTCCTATCAACTGGTGAACAAGGGCAATAGGCAGAACTTCTTTTGGGTCTTTTTTTCCCACTTCAGTAATGACCTTGAAACCTTTATCCAAAGATTTTTTTATGGCATCCTGTCTGGTTTTTCTATCTATCTCGATCGTTCCATCAGAGACTTCAATTGCAGAAAATCCAAGCTCCTTGGCTAATTCTAAATATTCGTCAAAGACCTCTTGCCAGATAGCTATCTCCAGAAAAGTGCCTCCTGGCATGACATCTATATCGGAAGAAGTGATCATCTCATTCTTTTTCCTCAAAATATCCTTATCATAGAAGGCAGAAGTCCCAAAGGTTAGCTTGATGATATCAATGTAGTCGCCCCCAATCTGAATTAAATCTTCGAGGCGATGAAGGCCCATTCCTTTATCAATAACCATGGTTGCGCCCGCCTCTCGGGGTTTGGTTGTTCTCCCTTCAACGGGCATCCTAATAATATCTTCCCAAGCTTTGTTCATCTTTTTCTCCTTTTTTTGTTAGAGTTAGACTTTGTCATCAGCTCAAAAGATCTCCCCAGCAATCATCTGGGTTTGAGAGAACCGAAGCAATCTTAGTGATTGTCTTGTGATGGACGAGCTGGCTTACATATTTTAGCCTCGCCAGAGCCATCTGGTTCTCATCAAATCCCAAAACTGGTATTTTATCGTATAGAATCACGCTCTCGTCTATTTTCTGGGAGATGTTATCAAACAGGACTTTTGCGGCTTTTCTTCTATCCTCTATGAGATTCAGAAGAAAACCTTTTCGCCCTTCTTCAATCCGAGGAAACAATATCACGACAGACCTGGGGGTGTTGAGTTCTTCAAAGTCAGTTTTGTAAGGTGAGAGATCAAGGGCGATCTTTTTCTGCCACTCCTTACCAGCTTCTTGAGTTTCAATTTTTGGTAAGAACTGAGGAAAATTATACATCAAGGTACCCAGTCTCACGTTATCAACAAGTGAGCCCATAAACCATGATACGGCATCCTTTTCAATCCGGAAGTGTACGGTTTCTGTTGAAAAGAGTTTGAGCCCTTTAGCCAGGCCACTGAGAAGATAGACGGTCTTTCCGCTTCCAGCTCCTCCTATAACAACAAACATTTGATCTTTCTTTTCTTGGTAGAGAGCACAGGCGTGGAAGTTATAAATCCTGTGCTTTCTTTCCAGTAAATAGAGAGCATATCTATAAAGGAACCCCTGGTTTCCCCACAGACTAAACCTTAAGTCCGAAGCTTCTCGAGTGAGCTTGAGAAACGGCCCCCTAAATCTGGCTTTTCCCCCCGAAAATTCAAAAGAGGGATCCTCCACAGATTCTTCAACCGAGATATATCCATCAAGGTCTGCTGAATATGGGATGCTCTCAACATCTTTAAAGTCTGTAAGAAGCGACTTGACTTCTGTCTTGAGTGGAAAGTGAAAAAGGAGCTCTTCTCTATTAGATTCAATCCCGATTTTTACCTCTAGTATCTTTATCCCTGCCTTATACACAATTGTTTCCTCGTTTATCTTTGATAACTACATGATACAAAATAAAATCTAACTCTACAATAATTTGATGGCAGTGTGAATGGCGGAAACACCAAGGAAAAGAGAACGATGAGTAATACGGGCGAACCCTGCCTCACGGAGTATCGAGGAAAATTCCTCAGGAGGAAAAAAACGCGGGATCGTATAAGCAAGATATCTGTAAGCGGATTTAGAGCCCGAGAGAAGAAATCCCAATTGTTTTACAGTCAGCTTTATATAGAGATGAAAAAGCTTCTGGATAATTCTCACAGAAGGCTGGCTTGTTTCAAGATTCACAAAATATCCCCCTGGCTTGAGAACACGGTGAAATTCCCTTAGATGAGCAACCAGTTCGCGTTTGTTAGGGTATATGTTTCGGGTAGCAAAAGAGATGGTCACAAGATTGAATGTCATATCAGCAAAGGGAAGCTGGCCTGACTCAGCAAGAACAAAAGAGAGGTTTGGAATTCTTCTCTTTTCTCGAGCTTTAGCTATCATCGGATGACAGAAATCGGCAGAAACAATCTTTACTTTTTCATCTGCCAGGCGTGAAAGATTAAGGGCCATTTCTCCAGTACCACTGCACACATCCAGCCATAGAAAACCCTTAGCTCTGACCGCTTCCCGAGCTGCTTTCTTCCGCCAAAGAATATCAAACCCAAATGTCAGGACATGATTAACAAGCTCATAAGTTTCTGCAGCTTCAGAAAATATTTTTTGAATGCCTTTTCTCATTCATTACTCTTTAAACTTTCTTTAAAGATTCAATCAGAAATCTAACCATAGAAAATATAATTAAGGTGGGCTTGATAAATCAAGCCCCTACATAAGATAATCCAGATCCCTGCCTAAAATAAATCAAGCCCCTACAACAAGATTAAGCAAATCCATACACAAGACCAGTTAAGCCCACGCAAATAATATTTCCTGTCTTTTCCTTTTCCGCGGGCCTATAAATCAAGTGCCAAGAATATTAATGCGGTGGGCATGATAAATCAAGCCCCGACATAAGATAATCCAGATCCCCGGTTAAGATAAATCAAACCATACAAAATAAAAGGTGGATTCAATAAATCAAGCCCCTACATAGGAAAAATCAGACTCCTGCAATATTTGTAGACCGGCATGTTTTTTTTTGTTAGAATACGTTGCTTGTTGAGACGGGGAAGATTTTTATTAACAATTTTTTATTGAAAGGAGGAACATGAAAATCAAAGAAAATCGCTTATTCATTTGTTTGTTTGTGGTCATTCTCCTTTTCACAGCCACCTCCTCAGCCCGAGTTACTCCCACTTATGCTATTGTTAACTGCAAGATTATTCCTGTTACTGGTTCACCTATCGAGAAAGGAATCATCATCATCCGGGATGGACTTATCGAATCCTTAGGACCTCAAGGAAAAATTTCAATTCCAGAAGATGCTGAAATAATCAAAGCTGAAGGCCTGTTCGCCTATCCAGGTTTGATTGATGCCCATACAAATCTCTTTCTCGAGCTTCCTAAGGAAGAGCCAAGAAGACCAGGGACTATGAGAACATCGGCCGCTGAACCTCGGCAAAAGGAGAAAGCCCAGCATCCTGATTTAGCGGCTATTAAGCTTTTAAAACCCAAAAAAACTGCCGTAGCAGACCTGCACAAAATCGGAATCACAACTGTCCTGGTTGTACCTGAAAGAGGAATCTATGCCGGCCAAAGCGTTCTCTTGAATGTCAACGGAGACAAAGCAGAACCGATGGTTATAAAAAGTCCTGTTGCTCTCCATGTGAATTTTACGACCGCGCGCGGAACTTACCCTTCCAGCTTGATGGGAACAATGGCTTTTCTCAGACAATCTTTTCTGGATACTGAACATTACTCTTCCTACAAATCTCAATTTACAGAATCATCTCGAGGCCTTAAACGACCTGAGTATAATCCTTTCTTAGAAGCTCTTTCGCCCTATGTAGTTAAAAAAAGTCCTGTCTTTTTTAATTGTGCCAACTTGGAAGACATCAAGCGTGCCCTCGGACTTATCAAGGAATTCAAGCTCAACGGCTTTCTCACCGGAGCAAATGAAGCCTGGAGAGTAACCGAACTACTTATCAAAAATGCCAAAGTTCCACTTCTTGTTTCTCTCAATTTCAAGCCTCCAATGACAAGCATTTATGCCAATCAAGGTGAAGAACTAAAGAAAAAAGCAGAGGAGGAAATCTATCCTGCCAATGCTGCAAATCTCCATAAAAAGGGATTAACGTTTGCACTTACCTCCCAGGGACTTAAGAAACCATCAGACATTCCAAAAAACGTCCAAAAAGCTATTAAAGCAGGCTTGCCTAAGGAAGAAGCTCTCAAGGCTATGACCATTATCCCCGCCAAATTCTTGGGAGTGAGCAGTTTTCTGGGAAGCCTTGAACCGGGAAAAATCGCCAATATTATTCTTACTTCTGGTGAAATCTTCGATGAAAAGACCAGGGTGGAAAGAGTTTTTGTCGACGGTATATCCTTTGAGATGAAAGAGCCCCCCAAGGGAGAGAAGCCAACAAAAGTGAATATCGCTGGGAAATGGAGCGCCACAGTCTCTAGTCCCATGGGCGATTTGGAAACGACCCTTGAAATCGAACAAGATGGAAACGAAATTAGCGGAAGCATCTCATCGAACATGGGTAAATGGGAAATAAGAGACGGAATTTTAAACGGAAATGAACTTGCCTTAAGCATAGCAGCTACAATAATGGGAGAGGCGATGGATATGGCTTTCAGCGGGACTGCAGAAAAGGACTCGATAGAAGGAACAATTGCTGTCCAGGAATGGAGTATGGAGCTGAAGGCAAAAAGAATCCCTGACGGGGAATTTTAAAGGAGAAAGAGCCATGAAAAGAAATACTATTGGTTTCATTTTAGTTGTGAGTCTGGTGGTTTTTTCAAGCTTTTCCTTCGGACAGGATCTCCTGATAAAGAATGGCACCATACTGACGGTTACCAAAGGGAAAATACTAAAAGGAGACATTCTCATAATCAAAGGCATCATAAAGCAGATCGGAGAGAACATTAAAGCACCTAAAGGAGTAAAAATCATAGATGCGTCAGGAAAATATGTTATTCCAGGGATAATCGATTCTCATACTCATATAGCCCTCACGGGAACAAATGAAAGCGCAGAAGCCATAACCGCCGAAGTCAAAATGCGGGATGTTCTCAATGCTGAAGACCGTTCCATCTATACGGCAATATCAGGTGGAGTGACGATGGTTCATACCATGCACGGCAGCAGCAACCCGATAGGAGGCGAGAACATAGTCATCAAGACGAAATGGGGAAAGACTTCGGAAGAGATGATCGTTCATGATGCTTACAGGACGTTAAAATTCGCCCTGGGTGAAAATCCCAAGAGGTCTAATTCTCCTACCGTGGGAACTCCTCGCTATCCACAATCCCGCATGGGAGTGAATGCCATTATCCGCCGTGAGTTTCTAAAAGCGAAAAACTATATGGAACAGTGGGACCGGTATCTAAAAGCGAAGGAATCCAAAAAATCTCCAAAGAATTTGATCGCGCCTCGAAAGGACTTAAGGATGGAGCAACTGGCAGACATGCTTCGCGGGAAAATGGTGGCCCGTTGTCACACCTATAGAGCTGATGAAACCCTGGAATTCATTAACCTTTCTAAAGAATTTGGGTTCAAGATTGCCTGTTTCGAACATGCATCTGAAGCATTCAAAATAGCCAAGGAACTCGCTGAAGAAAAAATTGGTATCTCCGTCTTTCTTGATAGCTGGGCTTATAAAGTCGAAGCTTCTGAAGGGATTGCCTACAGTGCTGCCTACTGCACAAAAAATGGAGTTCTTGTTTCCATAAATTCTGACAGCGGGGAGAGAATCCGGCGGTTGTTCAACGATGCAGCAAAAGCCATGAAGTATGGCGGCCTCTCTGAAGAGGAAGCCCTGAAGCTGGTCACCATCAATCCGGCCATCCAGCTTGGTGTGGAAAAGATTGCCGGGAGCCTGGAAGTCGGCAAGCATGGAGATATTGCCATCTTTAACGAACATCCTCTGAGCGCCTACACCCTTTGTGAAAAGACAATAATCGAGGGGGAAGTCTATTTTGATCGAGCTCAGTATCTAAAAGAAAGAGAAGAAATGGAGAAGAAAAAGAAAGAAGAAGAGAAAAAGAAAGAGAAAAAGGGAGGGACAAAATGACCAAGAGAACCTTCGTCTTTGCTGTAATTCTCATCATCTGTGCTTCCTTTAGTTTGACTCAAGAAAAAAGTCCGAGCGTTATTGCCATAAAAGGCGCGAACATCATCCCTGTTGTGGGTGAGGATATTACTGAAGGGACCATTCTTATTAAAGACGGATTAATAGAAGCTGTGGGAAAAAACATTGATATCCCTGCGGGTGCAAAAATCATAAAAGCAGAGGGCCTTTTTGCCTATCCAGGCATGATCGATGGCTCATGTTATCTAGGCCTCGAAGAGATAAGCTCTATAAGCGCAACCGTTGATTACAGAGAAACCGGCAGAATCAATCCTCAGGTAAAAACCGTGGAAGCTCTGCGACCTGACTCCATGCATATTCCTATCTCACGGTCAAACGGGATAACAGCGGCCCTTGTAGCTCCTTCTGCCGGGCTCATTTCAGGTCAGAGTGGTTTAATCAGGTTGGTCGGTTGGACTCCTGAAGAGATGATAATAAAAAGCTCAGTCGCCATGCATATCCAATTTCCTTCCTTGCCTCGGTTAAGGAGGAGAAGAGAAACACAACCTCGAGAGCAGGCTTCTAAACAGGTTAAAGAATTGAAGGAAATCCTGAACCAGGCTCGCTATTATCAGAAGAGAAAAGATGCCGCCAAAAAAAACTCGGGACTCCATTTGCCTGAGTTTGATGAAAAACTAGAATTTCTTCTTCCTGTGGTTAACGGCGAACTTCCTGTCATGATTTCTGTTCACGCTGAGAATGACATCAAAGCAGCCATCAAATTCGTTAAGGAAGAAAAGCTCAAAGCAATATTCTCGGGTGTAACTGAAGGATGGAAGGTTGCTGAGGATATAAAAAAATCAGGCATTCCGGTTATTTTTGGCTCTCTTAATTCAGTGCCTCCCAAATGGGAAGACGGCTATGATGCTTTTTACAGAAATCCTGGTGTTATGGCAAAAGCTGGCGTCAAATTTGCTTTTTCCTCAGGGAGTGCAAGCTTAGCCAAGGATTTACCCTATCATGCTGCAAAAGCCGCTGCCTTTGGCCTGGACAAAAAAGAAGCACTCAAGGGAGTAACGATTTACCCTGCCCAAATATTTGGTGTGGACAAAATGATGGGGAGCCTGGAGAAGGGAAAGGTAGCCAACATTGTCCTCGCAGACGGAGACATACTGGAATTAAGAACCAACATCAAGCATGTTTTTATTGATGGAAAAGAAGTCGATTTATCCAGCATATACACCGAACTTCTCGAAAAATTCAAGAAAAGATAGGAAAAAAGAGTAGGATCCCGTCTCAACTTCTTAAAAGCATGTCTATCTCTATATTATATTTTTCTTGACAGCGTGTTCTCTCTTTATTATTAGATATCATTAAAAGGAGAAGGAGATATCATGAAAAACAAAATTTTTCGTTTCAGTATTCTCTTATTATTGGGCGTGTTCTTTTTGACCGGGCTAAATTTTTCGGCTCAAAAAGGAAAAATCCTCGACTATGATGTAGTAATAAGGAACGCAGATGTGTTTGACGGATCTTTGAAACCTGCGTTTGGGGCGGATGTGGCTGTTAAAGACGGCATGATCGTTAAGGTAGAAAGGTCGATCAAAGGATCAGCAGCTAAAGTGATAAACGGCAAAGGACTTTATGTGACTCCTGGTTTCATCGATCTTCATACGCATGTCGATAGAGGAATGTATTTTGCGGAAAACAGGGCATGTCTTAATTACTTAAAACAAGGTGTGACGACAGTTACAGTCGGGCAATGCGGTTCCAGCGCTTGGCCAATTTTCGAGAAAGCGGAAGACCTTATGAAGGTTTGGTCAGGAGAAGGAATAGGACCCAACGCGGCTTTGCTTGTCGGACATGGAACGGTGCGGCAAATTGTGATGGGGATGGAAGAAAGAGAGCCAACGGCAGAGGAGCTTGAAAAAATGAAGGTTCTCGTAAAGGAAGCCATGGAACAAGGGGCTTATGGTCTTTCTACTGGGTTGATTTATCAACCCGGCTCTTTCGGAAAAACAGACGAAGTCATAGAATTAGTAAAGATCATCGCTCCCTACGGCGGAATATACCACACCCATATCCGGGATGAGAGGGATAAGCTCCTTGAAGCAATAAAAGAGGCTATAGAAATTTCAGATAAATCAGGTGCTCCAGTCCATATTTCGCATTTTAAGGTTATGGGCAAGAAGAACTGGGGTCTTGTCAGAGAAGCCTGCGCCATCATAGAAGAAGCGCAAGCAAAGGGGATTAAAGTCACCGCTGACCAGTATCCTTATCAATTCTCAAACGGCTATCCATACAGGAGTCTAATTCCGAGATCAGCCTGGCTGGGAATTGAAGAGACAGAAACAGAAGGCACAAGAGTAGATACCGGAAGGTTGACATCAGAGGATGCAGAAGCGATTTTTAACCATCTCAGAGATTCTCAGTTGATTGAGCTCTATAAAAAAGTTACTCCTTACTATCCTGTCTCTAAACGCCATCTACAGTTTCTCAACGAAATTCCCAGAGATAGGCTGGTAAGGCTTGTTTCCAGGAGTTTAATCAGCTCCCGAAATTTCAGGGGGCCAGGCAATACAAAAGAAAGGAGTATGTTTTTAGCGAGGATGGCTAATCCAGAAGAGGCACAGAAGATCCGTGAGCAGATCAGAGAGTACATAGATGACATTACAGGCCCGGAAAATATCATTGTTGGCATTTGTATTGAGAAAAACCTTGAAGGAAAGTCTTTAAAACAAGTTGCGGCTATGAAAGGAAAATCCGTAGAAGATACAGCCATAGAACTAGAACTTATGGGAGCACAGTGCATCCCTCTCCAGATGGGTGAGGAGGATATCGAGTATATCATGAAAAAAGACTATGTGGGCACAGGAAGTGATGGAACTGCTCCCCCTTATGGCATTGGACTTACCCATATCCGTTCTTATTCTACATTTCTCCATAAAATTAAAAAATATGCTCTTAAGCGAAAATCCGTCTCCGTTTCCCATGTCATTCGATCTCAAACATCGCTCCCGGCAAAAATCATGAACTGGGATGACAGAGGCTGGATAAAGAACGGATACAAAGCTGACATAGTTGTCCTTGATCTGAATAACATAAAAACCAGGACTTCTATTTCTAATCCCCATGCCTACAGCGAGGGAGTTAAATACCTGCTGATCAACGGGGAGCTTGTTCTGGACGGAGGAAAGTGGACGGGAAAGCTTCCTGGGAAAGTCATCAAGCTTAAAAAGTAATAAGTCAGAGGATATAACATTTAATTAGAAGCAGGGTTGATAAATCAAATCACTACAATAAATGTGTGGGTTTGATTTATCTGTAGGGGCTTGATTTATCAAGCCCACCGCTTTTATAGCTAGATTTGATAAATAAAATCCCTGCATTACTTAGAAAATAATAAAAGCCCTAATCAAAAAAAAGTTAACATAAAGCTACCTACATCGTTCGCAAGTGATGTTCCCATCATCGGCTATCACCCAGTTAATCTTTGCTTTTTTGCCAGAACAGGTCTTTTGAAAAGGTAAAAAACAGAAATAACGGCTCCAAGCACTCCAACAAGAAGAAAAGGCGAATTTATTCCAAATCTATCTGAGAGAAACCCGGCTGCAAGAACAACGATTGCGCCGGTGATCATCTGAGCATTGGCAACAAGGCTAAAAGCCTGAGTTTGATTTTTAGGCGAAACCTCATCTCCAACAAAGGATTGAAAACTCGGATAGACAAGGAAAAGGAAAGCCCCAAAAAAGAATAAGCTCACCAGAGCCAGCTCTTTCACAGGAGCTATCCCCAGTATAAAAAGAAAGAATGTAGCACCGATAAATGCAGAAACAGAAATTTTCAACCGTCCTAAATGCCGGCTTAAAAACCCGAAGAAGTAAGTCATGACTGTTCCGACTCCGATCCATAAGGCTAGATAAAGACCGGTTTGTCCCAAAGGAATCTGAAATCTATGGTTGAGAAGAGAAGGAGCATAAAAAACAGTCGTTCCCCAGCATGCTCCCCCAAAAACAAATCCAGGGATATAGATCTTAATATTCTTCAGTGTCTCCATCCATGATGAAAAGTCAGGTTTGTGCACTTCATCTCCCCGTGTAGAGGTTTTTCTTACAGCCAAGAAGCTTATCGAGCCGAGAAAGAAGGCCACACCAGCCCAAACGAAGAGCGGTGCTTTCCAGTTAAAGTTCTGAGCAAGATAGCCAGAAGATATGAAGGCAAGAAAGACTCCAAGATTTCCTGACCCACTTTGGATGCCCATGGCAAAATCAATCCCCTGGCTTGGATGAGTTTTTGAGACCCAGGCCACCCCCACGGAGTGGTAAAAGCTGGTGAAAGCTCTCATTATTAGATAGATGAAAAGAAGAGAAGCAAAGGTAGAAGATAATGTTATTAAGGAAAGCGTAACGCAAATTCCTATGTAGCTGAAGAAAAGCATGAGCTTGTGTTCAACCTTGCCAGAGATATTAGCAATGATAATCTGGAAGAGGAAAGTAGCAAGGAGTCCAAGGTTTGACAAAATGCCGATATGAAAATATTTTTTGATGATAAACTGTTGGGTGTAGAGAAGAGGAAAGATCATCGGGACTGTGACAGTCGCAGCATCATTGAGAGCGTGGAACAGAGAAGCAGAGAAAAGAACCTTATTTTTCATCCCTCATAAAAGAAAGGGATTTATACTAAACATCCCCTGGTTTGTCAATTTTATATGAAAAAAGCTGCAATCTATGCTCGCGTCTCTACCCACAGGCAAGAAAAGCAAAAAACAATAAAATAACTCTAACCTTTGATCCATTATTCATTCTGGAATCGAACTTAAATCTTAAAATTACTGCCATCCCCATCAAATTAAACGCCTATTATTACTATCCCCTTTTTTCAAAATTGAATTTTCGATTAAACGCAGGAACAGGTTATTATTTTGGGAAAATCAATTATTCTATGAAAATGGATGAAAGCATTTTTGAGATCAGCTACTTCAGTCAATCTGATGGCACTGTGAAGTCTAATGGGGTTGGATTTCACGGCGGCATAGGTTTTGAATATATCGTATTAAAGAATGCTGCTTTTTCAGGACTTTCTCTTCGAGCAGGAATAAAAATCAGCTTCTAAATAAGGGGACACAATCAATAGTGTCCCATTAAGCTTAAAATACAAATATTTGTGTTGATATTATTGAAGTCATAGAAAAAAATCAGAAAATTCATTTCAAATCGATTAAGATGATTTTTTCTCCTAAAAGACTGAAATTACTTATGTTAGACGGAATTTATTTAAAAAAAACTTTTGAACACCAATGATTGTATCCCCCTAATTCTTCAGGAGTTTATCAGGACGGCTCAAAAGGAGAAACAACTATTTCCGCATTTCTAAAATTCCAATGTACCTCTTTTAAATAATCATCCACTCCTTTTTTATCCGATTTTTTAATCAAATTCACAATTTGTTTATGTCCATCATTAAACCTTTTTAAGGCAGTATACAACTCCTGATCGTTTTCTCGAGTAAAATAAGCCTTCTTAACAAAACGCTTCTTCAATGACAAAAGCATGTTATATAATTCTTCACTGCCACTGGCAGATATATATACGTTGTGAAAGTTCCGCTGTAGTTTAAAATACTCATGCAATTTCCTATTTTTAATGGCTTCGTTCATTTTTTCTACAAGAGTTTCTAATAGAATAATATCCTTTCCAGTCATTCGATCGATTGCTAATGAAGCAGCCAGACCTTCGAGACATCCGATTATCTCATAGATCTCCCTAATTTTTTCTAGGCCGACTTCTCTCACAATAAAACCTCGTCTGGGCATCCTCTTCTTTATATACCCTTCATCTTCGAGCTGAATTAAAGCCTCCCTAACAGGAGTCCGACTTACCTGGAGATCTTCACAAATAAGGTTTTCATTAATTTTTTCGTTCGGTTTAATAGCCCCTTGGTTGATTTTTTCGTATAAGTATGCATAGACTAATTCTTTAAGTGATTTATATTTGTAGTTTAGAAGCATTGTCCCCTCTCTTTTGACTTGAATATTATAAGTTTATTCATATCGCGTAATTCTATCAATTTTCAGTCTCTTTGCAAAGTTTATACTCTCTCGACTTCTCAAAATTTATTCATAACAAAATTCCACATATTTGTATATATCAAATTTGTAGGTATCAAAAATCAAACAGAATAAACAGGAGTTCTCCACTCCTCGTGGGATGAATCAATGCCTCTAACTAAATTGACATAGCTTTTTTTTATCGCTTTGGTGAGAGGTCCAACTTCCTCATTCGATATCATATGCTTATCAATGGAGATAATCGGCACGACTTCCGTAGCTGTCCCACAATAAAAAACTTCCTCTGCGACATAAAGTTCTGTTCTATCGATATCGCGTTCTTTGGTTTTCAATCCATGCTTTTCTTCAAAGAGTCGTATGATCGTATCTCTTGTAATTCCCTCCAAAATATTATTTGTAACTCCCGGCGTTATAGGAATACCCTTTCTTACTATAAAAACATTGGAGCCCTGGCCTTCTGATAATTTACCATTCTCATTGAGTATCAAAACATTATCATAACCATCCAGGTCTGCTTGAATCCCGGCTAATCTGCTATTTTGATAATTTCCTGCACATTTTATTCTGGGAGGAGTCGAACTATCAGATATTCTTCTCCAAGAGCTAACACTACATCTCAATCCTTCTTCTGATTTGCCCGATATTCTCCCCATAGGCAAGGCTGCTATTGCTGCACCTATAGGGCCGGTGGATGTCATAGACCCATCATCTGACAGAACAAACACCATAACTCTAATGTGGATATCCTGTCGAAATTCATTTTTCTTTACGAGAGCAATAATGTGATTTTTGAATTCCTCAAAGCTGTAGGGAGGTTTCATCCATGTCAGTTCCATCGATTGGAATAATCTCTTTAAATGATCATCAAATCGAAATAAATAAAGCTGACTGTCTTCTGGAACCCAATATCCCCGAAGACCTTCGTAAACAGTAGCTCCGTATTTTACCGCTGGCGTCAGAACATGAATCTTGGCATCTTCATATTCCACAAAATCGCCATTTAGGAAAAGATATTTTGCTTTCAATTCTCCCATTTCATTGCTCCTTGCCATCGAGACCAAAATATAAAGTTAGATTTGAACAATAAATGCTGTCCATAAAGAGTTATATAATAAAAAATCCTGTTTCTAGCAATTTTTTTAGAAATATATCAAAAAAATTTATTGCAAGATTTGTTTTCGACGAGAAATCATCTTTAAATGTGCAGGCCGATAGCCTAAGACTATCGGCCTGCACATTATCTTAATAGATTAAAATCTGAATCTAGTTCCCAGGTAGAGTCTGCGCGGATTTAGAACCCGGTTGACTTCCCCATACGGCCACGAAGTATTATGAGCTTGTGAGACCGTCCAACCATTCTGGTTATCCATGACGTTAAAGCAGTCGAGGAATAACTCGAGATTAGTCCCTCTCCTGGCAAACCTAAAGATATATCTCAGCTTTAAATTAAGCTGGCACCAGGAAGGGCCTATTTCTGCTCCTGTTTGTGCAAGTTCGGTCCATTCGTCATTCAAAGGGTAGTTAATATAAGTATCTTGTTGTCGATAAGATTCTGTGAAAATATATCCTGAATTCCAGTTGAACGAGAAGCCTAGGTGCACACCAAAAGGAGTCCTGAAGTTGCCGTAGATCTTAATTCTATGAGGAATTGTTCCTGGGAGTCTGCCCCACATCCAGTCATTTCGAGCATCAAGCTCCACCATATCGCCCTGGTAGAGGGCATCTTTGTCGCTGGTAGTATTGCCCCTAGCGTCCTTAAAGGAATACTGAAAGACTACCGACGAACCGTTAGCAAATCTCTTTGAAAAATCGAAATCAAGGCCGTAGAAATTTCTTTTACCTCCAGGCAGATTCGCCAGGAAGAAGTTGGCACCCACTGGAGGACCTGAAGCTGGATAGCCAAAATCCTCCCAGGATAGGGCTAAATCTCCCCAGATTGGATCTCCCACTATAGTCTCTGTATAGACCGTAATATCCATATCTTCAACAATATTTCGGTCCTGCCTTAAGTAGGCTTGTGATCTAAGCAAGAATCCATTTCCCAAATAGATTTCGTGGGTAAGGGAGAATTCTCGTGAAACAGGATCTTTTAGATTGGGGACAAAAACAGCATCCCGGTGTTCAGCCGATCCGTAGACCCTATAAGTATACCAGCCGTTGGCAAGCCACATCTGGCGGTTGCGTATATTCCCGGAAATGTTGCCCGCAAAGTGAATCGAATTAAAATCCATGGGGTCAGAATAGCGTCCGTAAAAAAATGTCAATTTCTGATTTCCTCTTCCGCCAATGTCCCAAGCTATTCCTATTCGGGGCAAGAAGATAGTTTTCGCATGCAGAATTTCGCCACCTGTCGAGTCTAGATAATTGTGATTTTCAAACCTAACTCCCGCATTTAGGGTAAAACATTTGGATATTTTCCAGTCGTCCACAAGAAAACCTGTCCAACGCTTGGCTCTCACTTTGTTGGCTCCACTTTGGACCTGTTCCCATCTATAGAAATTAAGCCCATGCTCGCCCATATCAGTGAAGGTTGCTTGTTCCAATTCTTGTTGAGTCAAATTACCGTTGCCGTTCAAGTCGTAATAATCAGCAGTTGCATCCCAGTTAGCATTCAAATAAGGAAGAATCCAGTATCTAAAGTCATTATAAGAGAAGGCGCTGTTTTGCATCAACGTTCGCCAAGTATATCCAGAAAGATTCGGGTCAAGCTCGTAGAGTTGATAACCACTGAGCATATAGTTATTATCCAAGTCGACTTCGTTGATGTACATCATCCCAGCTTTTATTCTCATATCGCCTGTGTACCACTCCAGTGAAGCGTTGAACTGATCCCTGGTGTTTTTATTCTGTGAGGCGGAAGCCAGAGTTCCATAGTGCATTTCTTCAATAGGATAGCGGGTTCCCGGGATGATTACAATGTCAGTAAAAACACCTGCATCAGGGTAAAGAGGCTTGCTAGCGTCTCTATACTCGTAATGTCCGTAGCGAAAATCAGCGATGATGTTATGGGAAAATATCCTCTGATAATAAGCGTTATAGGCCATGAAGTGGTTCTCGCTCAAGGGTTCACGGCTTAGGATGGTATTCTTGCTTCTGCTGCCATTGAGATCAAAATAATCCAAAAAGTAGGTAACAGTAAAAGAATCATTGGGCGACAAATTAAAGGATGTCTTGCCAAAGCCACTATATCTCTTCTGGCTATAGTCAATTAGCGCTTGGGTTGAAGAAGCACTTTGAGAAAGATTGAACTTGTCAGCATCAATTCTGTACTGCCCTGATAAGAAAAACCAGAGTTTATCTTCCATTATCGGGCCGCCGAAGGTAAAGGCCGTATCGTACTTGTTATCCTTGTATCCTTGAAGTGATGTTTGCTTTGCTGCATCTCCCTTATAAGGCCAGCTAAAGTTTTTGCGCTGGACATAAAGATTTGCCGAACCGGAGAACCTGTTGCCGCCTGATTTGGTGATAATATCTGACACAACACTTTTTCCGCCCCCATATTCCGCTGGGATACCAGACGTCATAACGAGCTGCTCTTGAATGACCTCATTATTAAACCTCATTATGCTTGTTTGAGTAGCCATACCTGTAATATTTACCCCATCTAATAAGTAAAGGTTGTCGCGGTTACCTGGCACTCCGTTGCGGGCATAATAATTCAGACCGCCTTTTCCAGCCGGGTCACTCGGAGTATCCCTGCCTCCGGAATTAGGAACCATATCTACGCCTGCAGCTAGCTGTAAATATCCCACATAATCCCTGGAAACAGGAAGAGATTCCACAAGATCATGGGTGATATGTTCAGCGACTGTGACATTTCCTGTATCTACAGGAGGATACTCGGCAGTAATAGTCATGCTTTCCTCAAGGGGAACCATTTTCATTTTTACCTTAACATTGGTCTCCTCATTCAGGCGAACTCCTACATTCTGGGAAATCACTGTTTGAAATCCCTCTAGTTTGGCCTTAACTTCATACACCGCAGGAAACAAGCGAACGAACAAAGCTTCTCCTTTCTCATTAGATATCAACGACTTTGTGCTCATCATATTAGGACTGGAAATGGTAACTTCAACTCCAGCAATAGGTGATCCTTCTAAATCATAGGCACGAACCCTTAAATTTCCTGTTTCAGCAGAAAAGACCATAGATGTGATAAAAAGCAGGCACAAAGGCAATAATATGATTCTTGCTGATAAATTGCTTGAATTACGTTTCATTTTACCTCCTTCCTTAATCCATTTTGTTGAATATGGATGAATTCCTAAATTCAACAAAACAACAAAATTTTGTAACACTGTAAAAATTCCCTCTCTTCGATATCAAATCTCTAAATTCTCACCTCCTTTTATGCAAATTTTTTTAATAATCTATTAGAAAGATGGTGTAGCTAGCCTCATTTGCTTGGTTTTAATTATGAATCCATCTTGTATACATTATTTTTTATATAAACATAAATTCTTTTTGTCAAGTAAAAAATATTTTTTTATGAAATTATCTTTGATATGTATAAAAAAATCTAACCTAATTAATTTTTTCAAATTAAGTGATGTCAAAAGCATTCCTAATCTTGATCTTTCGTGATTCTAATTGTTCTCAACTTTAAATTTTCGATCTAATTCCCCCTAAAACTAAGAATGATGCCACTCCATTTTGCCTGTCGATAAGTGATTTTCACAGCTTTCTTTAACAATATGAATTTAATTTTGTTTGGGTATATTTAGAAAGGGATTCTCCTTGTAAAAAAATGCTTGATAACAGAAATAAAAAGTGATAGGGGAGAGTCATACTAGTGTATAATGTATATTTTACACGATGAATTTGGAGATTAATAATAGCTGCTTTATAGAAGAGGAAATTTCCATGGAAGGGAGTTTCCCCTATTTTATCCAAATGGAGCTAGTCCCGAATCCATGATGGCAGACCATACAATTTATCGGCTAATCGCAGGAGAACATTACTTCGTAGCGGTAATAAACCTTTTTACTTCTTTATTTTTGATTGAAATTTTTTCAAGAGGATAATTAAGGGCAAATTCAATCATTATTTTCTGATTATCTTCAATGCTTTTCACTCCCATGCTCCATTGGTCTAATCCTTTCTGATAGACAAAAAAACCTCCTCTCTCTTTGTGAATATGAAGAACAGGATCTCTGAAGTCGTAATCCTCGATATAATGACCAGATGTTGAATCCATTAAAATCCATCGTTCTTTGACATAAATTTCTAAAAAAGTATGCCCGGTAAAACCTTCAGAAAGATTCTTTCTGTATTTCTTCGCCCATTGAATGTTGGCAGCGTTCATGAAGACTACGGGATATTTTAAACTTCTTAAGATTGCTGTTTGAAGAAGTCCCCAATCATTGCATCCAGAAAGCTTTCGGCCCTCAAATATCTGTTGTGCGCTCTGTTTCGCAACCATTCTGCCGCCACCTCTATACTTTTCAAAATTTCCTCTTACCCAACTGTGAACCTTCCCAATCTTTTTTTTGGTGTTATCACCAGGGAATAACAGGTTCAATTCCTCGATGATTTTTTGAGAGAGCTGCGTTTGCGGAGTAGGCCGGGCGAACACCCAGGGATCAGAATGGTCGACATCCTTAACCGGAAATCCCAAATGCTGAATTCTATGATCAATCAAACTTGCTCTTTCAGGCTGAGATTTGGCAAATGCTGAAGCACTTGGGCCTGAAGAATAAGAAAAAAAAGAAAGACTAAGCAACAAAATGATATAATCTGTTCTCTTTTTAAAGACGTTCTTTACCATTTTAACCTCCTGAAAAGAATTGTCCTTTAATAAACTCCACCTCTTGATTCGGTGACTTTGAAAATTTAAAAGATGATGAATCAAAATTAAACGATTCTCTCCTCAAGCTTATGTTTTACGCTTATCGCTTACCTTCTCCCAAAATACAATAAAGAAGTGAATTTCTCAAGTTTTCCCAACAACGCAAATATGATAATTTGTATACATTATATAAAAAGATTTATCCTGTCAATGGTCAGGATTATTTGAAAATTTAATCCATTCGGTCCAAACAAAAGGTCTTTACTATCCAATACTTTATCTCCAGTATCAATCTTTTAAATTGATAACGAACCACTTGAAACACAAAATCCTTGGCTCACTTGAGCGAATTAATTTCAACTATTCCTTAGACTTATAATAGAACTATTTATTTTTAGTCCTCAAAGAATATTCTGAAGCATTCGATTATTTGAGTGGCATCTCTACATAAAGAATATTTCTAAAAAAATTGATTGTTTTCATTTCAATTTGGTAAAAAAAAGGGGCTTGACATATTTGATTTTATCGCATAAAAAATACATTATACAAATTAAATGCACAAAAAGCTCATGGGAAAAACAATAGCTGAGAAAATCTTATCCCGGGCATCTGGACAAGATGCAAAGGCGGGAGACTATGTCACTGCCAAAGTTGATCTTATTGTGGCCCATGATGGATTGGATTCAGTTTACAATATACTCAAGCAAGGAGGTATAAACAAAGTTTGGGACTCATCAAAGATATTTGTTGCTTTAGATCATAATGTCCCTCCTCAAAACGAGCGTGTCGCCGCTCGCCTGAAACACATGCGTGGCATTGTTAAAGAACTGGGATTAAAAAATTACTTTGGCGAGAATTCCGGCATCTCTAACCAAATAGCTGCCGAAAAAGGCTTCATTCGGCCTGGCATGCTCGTGGCTGGAATCGACTCTCATATAGTAACTTACGGCGCTTTTTGTGCAGCGAGTACCAGCTTTGGCTTTACCGAGATCGCTTTTTTGTTTGCGAGAGGGGAAATTTGGTTCAAAATTCCTTCAACTGTAAAATTTGATCTTTCAGGAGTTCTTCCGGACCGAGTCATGTCTAAAGATATAATCTTAAAAATTGCAGGGAAGCATGGGATGAATATTGCTAACTACAGGTCTATTGAGTTCACAGGAGAAGGCGCAAAAAATCTGTCCATGGACAGCCGAATGGCAATATCCAATATGAGCATCGAATTGGGAGCTAAATTTGGATTTTTTGAAGCGGACGAGACAACTCTTCAATTCTTAAGAAATCTCGACATCGAAAATTTATCTCCTTTTAAAAGCGATTCTGATGCAGAATATGAATCGCTCTTTCCTGTAGATATTTCCCGACTCGAACCTCAAATAGCTTTGCCTCATTCTGTAGAAAACGTTCAACCTGTATCTCAGTGTGAAGGAATAGGAATAGATCAAGCTTTCATCGGCACTTGTAGCAACGGCCGCCTAGAAGATCTCAGGATCGCGGCAGAAATTGTTGAAGGTAAGCAGGTTAACCGCTTCACAAGATTCCTTGTTATACCTGCGTCCTGGGATATTTATCTGCGGGCAATGGAAGAAGGAATTATTGAAACTCTAATAAAAGCGGGAGCTATCATTGGCAATGTGGGCTGTGGACCATGCATGGGACTCCATATGGGCATTCTTGCTGCTGGGGAAAAGTGCATTTCGACTTCAAATCGCAATTTCCAGGGTAGAATGGGGAGTTATGAGGCCCAAATCTTCCTTGCCTCCCCGGCTACTGTAGCCGCCTCAGCCATAACCGGAAAAATCACTGACCCAAGGAACTTTTAAAGGCAGAGAATCTATGGAAGAGAAAATAAAAGGAAGAATATGGAAATTCGGTGGCAATATCAATACGGACGTTATTACACCCGGAAAATACGAAAATCTCCCACTGGATGAGATGAGTCAATATTGCTTGGAGCCTGTGGATGCCAATTTTGCTAAAAATATTCAAGAAAATGATATACTCGTTGCAGGTGAGAATTTCGGATGCGGATCGGCCAGAGAAATTGCTCCCATGGCCCTGAAACATTTAAAAGTGGGTGCCATAATCGCCAAAAGCTATGCTCGGACTTTCTTCCGAAATGCAATAGCCATAGGGCTTCCTGTTCTCATCAGTAAAGACGCTGTCTCCTTGTGCAGCCCAGGGGATGTTTTAGAAATCGACTTAAAACAGTCCAAGATAAAAAACTTATCCACGGAAACAAATATCAGTATTGACCCAATAGATGATGATATATTCCAAATATTATTGAAAGGCGGAATTTTTTCTGCCATCAAATAGCTTCAAATGTTCGGTTGTTTATTTTTTGGCAATCTTTAACAAAAGGAGAGCAAATAGTTAAAACTGCTTTTATATAAACCGGAGAAAAATCATGAATATTACAGAAAAAATCCTTGCTCGGGCTTCAGGGAAAGATAAAGTTAAGCCAGGAGAAATTATAGAAGCCGCAGTTGACCTGGCTTTGATTCATGAGAAAGCCGGCCCTGGATTCTTTAAAAACTTCGAAAAGCTCGAGACTGAAATTTGGAATAAAGAAAAAGTCGTTGTTGTGGGAGATCATGCTGTTCCCCCCAGTAATATCTATTCTGCCAACTGCATCCTCGAGACGAGAAATTTCGTCCGCAAACATGGCCTGAAGAATTATTATTTAGGCAAAGGGATCTGCCATCAAATCATGTCTGAGGAGGGCTATGTCAAGCCAGGATTAACTATAGTGGGTGCTGACTCTCACACAGTAACGCAGGGAGCTTTCGGGGCCTTTGCCACGGCGGTGGGCTCTACAGAAATGGCCTGGATATTCGCTAAGGGCAATTTATGGTTTCGGATTCCAGAGGCTTTAAAATTTAATCTGGAAGGCCCTCTTCAAGATATGGTCTTTGGTAAGGATCTGATTTTAAAAATTTTTGGCATGATAGGCATAGACGGAGCAACTTATAAAACTATGGAATTTGAGGGATCAGCCATTGAAGAGCTCAGCATAGATAGCAGGATGTGTCTATGCAATATGGTCGTGGATGCAGGGGCAAAAAACGGCATTATCAGCCCGGATGAAAAAACATTAGACTATCTCAAAAATAAAACAGATTCTCCAGGGGAAGTTGAAAAAAGTGATCCTGATACAAATTACGCCAAGGTTTTCAATCTTGATGTTTCACAACTGGAACCTCAGATTGCCTGCCCTCACAGTATGGACAATGTCAAAAATGCAAGAGATGTGAAGGATGTTAAAATTGATCAAGCTTTTATCGGAACCTGCACAGGGGGAAGAATGGAGGATCTAAGAGCTGCCGCTAATTTTCTTAAAAACAATAAAGTGCATCCAGATGTTATGTTAGTCGTAACTCCTGCTTCTAACAAGATCTACAAACAGGCTATGGACGAGGGAATCATAACTACTCTTATCGATGCCGGGGCAATGATAACCAATTCCAACTGCGGCGCCTGTGGTGGCGGAGGCATGGGAGTCTTGGGGGAAAACGAAGTCTGTGTCAGTACAGGACCCAGAAACAGCCAAGGTAGAATGGGACATACTTCAGCAAATATATATTTGGCTTCAGCTGCCACGACAGCAGCCTCCGCAATAAAAGGAAAAATCACTGATCCTAGAGAAATAGACTGAATAGTATTTGGCTTTGTTTAAATAAAAGATATTTGCATCTTCATTGCTTCAGCAACAGAAGATCAAATTAATATAAACGCAATAAAAAAGGAATCAAAACTTTTATATTTAGTCAGATAAATTTGATACAAGGAAATAGAAAATGATCATTAAATCAAAAGTGCTGGCAAAATTTGGGAACAATATTGCGACTGAGATGATTACTGCCTCAGCCTATGTCACCTCTTCCAAGCCAGAAGAATTGGGAAAGGTGGCTTTTAAGGGTGTTGATCCTGAATTTGTGGATAAAATGAAACCCGGAGGAATTCTTGTGGCAGGGAAAAATTTTGGCTGTTCTTCGAGCAGAGAATGGGCACCCGTTGCTTTGAAAGCTGCAGGTGTAAAACTTATATTAGCCGAGTTCTTCGCCAGGATTTTCTACCGCAACTGTATCAATATTGGCTTGCCTATCGTGGAGTGTAAAGGTATATCTGAAAAGCTCTCTATAGGAGATGAAGTCGAAGTTGACCTAGAAAAGGGAGCAGCAAAAATTATCCAAACCGGAGAGATTTTGCCAGTTTCGCCGATGCCGAAATTTTTAATCGAACGAATGGAAAAGGGCGGAGTAATACCTGAACTGGAAGAAGAATTTAAAAAACATTAATTCCTTAAAATTCAATACTTTCAAAGGGCATAAATAGAATGGAAAGTAACAACAGTCCAAAGGAGTTTGAAACAAGGTTGAATGGATTAATTCAAATCATGGAACAAGAAAAACTTGAGGGTATATTGATCTATTCCAATATGCTACGGAGAGAAAACCTGCGTTACTTTACCAATTTTAATCCGTTAGAACCAGATGCCTTAGCCTTCTTCAGCTCGAAAGGCGACGGGATGCTGCTCCTTCCGATCGGCACGGAAGAGAGAAGAGCAAAATCAACCTCCTGGGTGAAAACTATCCTTTCATTTGACGGAGAACTGTCAAAAGCTATCAACATTTCAAAGAAAATGCGTATTCAAAAGAGACTGGGCGTTGCCGGTTGGGAATATATTCCCACAAATCTAATCATACAGATAAAAAAAACTTTTCCAAACGTCAAACTTGTGAATGTAACTCCTCTTGTTCACAAGATCAGGGCCATAAAATCAGAAGCTGAAATCCAGAGAATCGAAAAAGCTGCCCAAATTGCAGATTCAGCTTTTGGATATTTAATCGAAAACCTGAAGCCGGGAATGAAAGAATATGAAATTATCGCTCTGACGGAGTATAAGATCCGTCAATCCCAAGGGGAAGATAATTTTCAGCTTCTAACTTCCAGCAAAGGAGAAAGCCGGGCCATGCATCCGCCTTATGATAAGACCGTAGAGCAGGGAGATCTCTTTCTTACTGAGATTTCACCCCAGTTTGATGGCTATTTTGCCCAGATCTGCCGGTCTGTTGTCATCGGTAAAATATCCCCGGAAAGACAAAAGGCTCATGATATCCTTTTTAATGCACAGCAAAAAGGAATAGAAGATGTCCGCCCAGGAATGACAGCTTCAGATTTGGCCAAGATTCAAAATGACGTCTTTCGTCGGGAGGGTTTTGGCGAGTATGTCACAGAAAAATATACGAGAGGAAGAGGACACGGAATAGGATTATATATCGATGAAGACCCCTTGATTGCAGAAGGTAACGACTATGAACTCGAAGAAAACATGGTCATCATGATCCATCCCAATACTTTTTTGCCAATCTCGGGCTACATCGTTTTAGGTGATCCTGTACTGATTACTGAAAATGGTGGTAAGCGCTTAAGCCAGTCTGAACGTAAATTAATATCAGTTCACTGAGTCTCGTATGGAGGTGATTTTCCATTGAAGAGAGGATTAATTCTCTGGGATAAAAGAGAACTTCCCCAGGAGGAGTTCCAATCAAGAATCGATAAGGTTAAGAATTTCATGTCGTCGAAAAAGCTAGATGCTGTCCTAATCTATGGGGATGCCAATCAATCCTCAAATCTTTCTTATTTGACAAACTTCATCCCTTACGCCGATACTGGAATTTTCATCATGCCCTTATCTGGATCACCAAGATTATTTACAACTCATGCCTGCAGAAACATGCCTTGGTTCAGAACGATTACTTGGGTCGAAGACATAGTCTGTACAAATTCCATGGGAGAGGAGTGCCTTAAGTATCTGAGATCGATTGACCTGTCTGAAAAAAAAATAGGGTTGATTCATACAAGGGCTCTCCCTTACCCTGACTTTGAACTTTTCCAAAATCAATTGAATTGGGAGTTTTTAGATGTCACCGATGAATTTGAATATTCAAGGGCAATAAAAAGTGAATACGAACTCAGCTTCATTAATGAAGCTTCAAACATTGCCAAAGAAAGCTTTAAAAAGCTAAATCATATTGTAAGACCGGGCATATCTGGCTTTGAAATAGCTGCCGAGGTTGAACTTTTTGGCCGGGAGAAGGGCGCCGAAGACCTTTTTTGTTATATCCAGCCTGACAATTCACCGCAGGGATTAACTCTCCCAACATCCCAACAAATAAAACACCATTGCTCTATTGAGCTGAGCATTGAGTATAAAAGTTATTGGGCAAAGATGGGCAGAACACTTGTAACTGAAAAATCAGCAGAAATTTCTAATGCGTCTCTTGAGAAATTCTCCAGAATCTGTCAAAACGCAACAGATCTTCTCCGCTCAGGACAGAAACCCCTTGAATTTTGTCAGGCACTCAAAGGGCGACTGGCGAAAGTTGAGGGCGCCAATGAAACTATGATATACTTTGATTTAGGGTTGGAGCCTTATTGGTCCACCCATTTAAACGATAACCTTAACAGACAATTTGAGAAAAACATGGTCTTCTATCTCAAGGTTCTCATGACTTTTCAAGATGATTTGAATTTATTGCAAACTGACACTTATCTCATCCAGGAGGCCAAACCACTGCAGCTAACCTCTCTCTGATTCGTCGGAGTCGAAAATTCTAACTAACAGGTTGAATAATTTTATCTGACCATATCCAATGATTTTGAAAAAAAATATTTTATCTATTTCACCCGTTATTCTCCTCGTTTTTCTCTGTGCCTACTTACTACGAGCCTATAATTTGAATCCCGGCTGCCAAAAAAATGAAAAACAAGAAATCGTCCAACCTGCCTACGAAGTCAAAGTTGAAGTGACGAATGTGGAAGCAATAATTACAGATAAAAAAGGAAATAGAGTTCTGGGCCTCAGGCCAGAGAACTTCGAAATCTTTGAGGATGGAACCCTTCAGAAGCTGACAAATTTTTATGAAGTCAGAGGAACCGGGGTGTTCACCTCAGGGGGAGAGGAAGCTAAGGCGAAAATGAAACAAGAGGCTCAACCCTTGCCAGAAGTACCAGCACAAATAATAAATAGAATCATCTTTTTCTTCGATAATTGGCATATACATCCCATGAACAGAAATTGGATTGTAAAAAAGCTCGCTCCCTTCATCCAGAGCAATATTGGAAAAGACAAAGCTGCACAGGGGATGGTTATTTTTCTCGACCGCAGGCTTGAAATTCTGCAGGATTTCACATCAAGTCCTTATGCTATCCTTCAAGCCGTGAATAGCTTTAAGAATAGAACCGGGGACAGCCTCTCCCGGCTCCAAACTAGGGAGGATTTGCAAGAAGAGCTAAACAGAATAATGAGAGACAGTGGAAACACAGATCAATTTGAGCAATACGACCAATCTATGGCCTATGCCCGGGGTTTTGTTGAGGATGAGATGAATAACCTTAGCTACGCCTTAAAATCCTTAGATGCTTTGCTGAATTATTTGAGCGGAATAGATGGCAGAAAAAGGCTAATCTACATCTGTGACGGCTTGCCCCTAAATCCTGGAGAGAAAATCTTCTCAGCCCTTGACGAATCATATCCTTTTGGGGATGCACGGGCCGAGGCAATGAACTATGATGCCACTGACCTTTTTAAAGAATTAACTGCCCGATGTAATGCCAGAGAAATCTCCATTTACCCCATAAATACCGAAAGATTCGAATCGCAATTCTCTTCTGCAGACAAAGATGGAGCCCAGAATATTTGGGCCAGGAGCATAAGCAACATAGAATCGGGCCCAAGAGAGAAAAACGCAGCTCTGGAGTTGCTTGCCAATGAAACAGGGGGAAGTGCCATCCTCAGCGCCAACAACATCGAGCCAGGACTCAAAACAATTGAGGACGATTTCAGCTATTTTTATTCACTTGGCTATGAATCTTCTCATGAGGCTGACAGCAAATATCACTCTATCGATGTTAAACTGATCGGGGTCAATGAAAAATTCAATCTGAGGATCCGCAAAGGATATATCCGATCCTCTCAAGAGACGATGCTCAAAGAAAATGTTGTAGCCAGATTATTCCTTCAAAATTATATAAATCCACTGGATATCAAAGTTCAAATACTGCCTTTAGAAAATATGCTTTTGGGCAAGGTAAAGCTGACTTTAAAGGTTCTTATTCCGCTAAATAAAATTGCCCTTATACCCCTTGCCAATGAATATGTGGGCAAGATGAATATATATGCTGCTCTTATGGACTCAAACAATCAATGGTCTGATCCCGAGGAGTTTACACAGGACATAAAGATACCAGCTGAAGATTATGAGAAGGCTTTAAAAAGCTACTTTCCCCATCTAATCGAACTCCACCTCAGGCCAGATCTTTATCTGATTTCTTTAGCTATAAAAGATGTTTTTGGTTCTACGATAAGCTATATTCAGTTGACAAAAAAAATCCCTGATTAAATATTTTAGAGCCAAAGCTCCTGTCCATCATCAGCCACATGAAATCCCTTAGCCTCTATTGTCTGCCTTATAGATTTATCCTTGCTTAATACTCGATTGCTGTGATTGAGATGGATAAAGTAGATAGCTGGTTTTGTGTTTCCTGCAATATCTTTAAAAAATTCCATGCTGTCTATGATTAAAGGATGTCTCTTCGAGCCACGCCGTTCAGAATAAAATGTGCCATCCACAAAAGCATAATCAACAGATGCAACTATATCCAAAAATCGCTCCTCCCATTGGTCAATATCGGGGATAAATAACAACGTTTTGTTGGGACCATAAATTTTATACCCTGCCATGTCGGAATACTTGTCATGAGGAACCTTAATGGCTTCGAACTCTAAATTTTCATCCAGGATAATCCTTTTATTAAAATCAAACATCCTCAGTTCAATGATCTGATGGCGGACCATGGCCGCCCACGGCTCATTATCAGACAAGAATTTTCCCATAATCTTGGTGCAATGAACGGGTAAATTTCGGACAGGCGCTACTTCGGGGCGGAACTGAACGAGACCGGTGTAATGCCCCACATCAGCGTGAGTGAGCAGCAGACCGTCTATTGGTTTGGCTTCTGATCTTTCTCTCATGAATAAAGGGTCAACAGCCTGAATCATCTCAACCTGGCGAGCCGCATCCGGAGTCGCATCGAGCATGAATGACTTTCCTGTTGTAAAGTCTAAAAGGCCAAGACAAACCACTTTTCTGGCAATCTCAGGATTCTTCCTGGCTGCCTGACAGTTCTCGCAATAACACGCCATTTGAGGAAACCCCCCATCCTGGGCAGTTCCCAAAACTTTCAGCATGATTTTACTCTTACCTGGCTTAAAGCTGGGCTTTCCCTTCAAGGAATGACTCAGGGACAATGATTTCCCCTGCATAAAAAAAACGGCGCTGGCGAAGAATGAGCCTTGAATAAATTCTCTTCGACCTATTTTTTTATGATCACTCAAAAAAGGTGATAAATATTTCTTCATCGCTCCTCCTCAAATATCAATTTTATATTTTTCTAATTTCCTCTCGTCCAACTCCACTCCAAGCCCTGGAGAGTCCGGAGCTTTTATCATGCCCTTTTCTGGGATTAGGCGCTCCTTGATGACTGTATCAACCAGTTCTTCAGGCCGATTCGCCCCAGGATTTTCTGGATAAATAATGTTCGGTGTTGAGGCGACAAGGTGGACTTCAGCGGCATCACAGATTCCGAGGGAAGCCATACTTCCTCTATAACAGGGAATTCCTGCAGCTTCACAGAGTGAGGCTATCTTTTTGCAGGCTGATAACCCGTGCATAACAGATTTTATATTAATAATATCGGCAGCTTTATTCTGTATCAACGCAAAAACTGCATTTATACTGGAAACCGCTTCATCTGCCATAATCGGAGTGTCTATAGCTCTGCATATTTCAGCCATACCACCAATATTGAATTTTGAAATTGGCTGTTCTATACGCAACAGGTCATAATCCTCAAGACGGCGAAGAGCTTTGATTGCCACATCAAAGGTATATCCCTGGTTTGCATCCACATATAATCCTATATTGTCTCCGACTGCTTTTCTCACGGATTTAACATTCTCAATATCTTGACGAGGATTCAACCCAATTTTAAATTTCACAAGTCTCATTCCCGCATTTACCTTAGCCTCTGCTTGTTTAACAACATCCTTTGTTTCTCCTATCCCAATCGAATGAATAGGGAGAGAGACCTCTTTACGGTACAGTCCTCCAAGGAGCATATAAAGGGGCACATCTGATGCCTTGGCCATAATATCCCACAAGGCGTATTCTATCCCTGTTTTAGCTACCGGATTTCCCTTTATCACCTGGTTAAAACGAGCCAATATTTTTTCTATATCAAAGGGATTCATACCAATAATTGCTGGTGCCAGATATCGGTCGATAGCATGATAAACACTTTCAACACTTTCTTCAGAATAAATGGGCAAAGGAGCTGCCTCACCTATGCCTATGATTCCTTGATCTGTATAGACCTGCAGTACAACATAGCTGCGCCTGTCTACAGTGCCAAAAGATAATTTAACAGGCAGATGAAAAGGAATGGTAATAGGCGTTGATTTTATCTGGGTTATTTTTAATTCTTTCATAGCGCTAGTCCTTTCGTTTGATATTTATTTTAAAGGCTTTAATAGGCCATAGTGAACTTTAAGGAATTTATTGATTACTCACATTTTGGCGCTTAATATTCAACCATATTGTGTTTCTTTAAATCTGCGATGAATTTCTTGTAAAAGTTCAAATCACTTCTGCCGAACTCGGCACTTACTGCATAGTAAATATCAAGAAGATTTCTTTTTCCGTCAATAAAGTTAATGATTTCTGTTCTTCGATTTACCCAATCTCCATCCTTTCTGCTGTACTCTATGTACCAGTTCATTCCTTCGCCCATAAGGTCTTCAAAATAAAACTGAGAAATCGGGCCTCTAAAAAGCCGTCTGGGAACAATTCTTACCAATTCTTTCTCTTCAGCCGACAACTCGACAGGAGATGTTTTAATACTCTTCATTTCACACAGAAGATTGAAGTACTGATTTAGCTTCTTCTTCTCTGAAACGGCTGAGGCCTTTAAGATCTCTGCCATTTTTTTGGTAAACTCCTTGACTCTCACAGAATCTGAAAGCTCTTTAACTGACTCCAACTCTTTGATTTCAACTTGGCTGAGAATGTCAATGAATATATTTGACTCTTTAAAAAATTTTGAAATCTGCGATGACTCCTGTGGATTTTGGCTAACATTATAAAGATCATGCATAAATATCCCTGTCCTCTCGGATAATCTCCTGACTCCCTGTGTAGCAACCTCTGCAGCCAAACGAACAGCTTCCATTTCTTCAGCATTAGCCACAAGAAGCGCTGAGGCCAAGGAGAGAACTCCGATCCTCTTTAATTCAGTAGGATCTATCTTATCCAGATCATCCATATGGGTATGATGAAAAATGTCGTTATCGTGGCCGAGGCAGACAGAAGGGACATTCACCGTAGGATCACTCAGCATGAAGTGATCGCTTCCACCTTTGAAATCCGAAATTCGATAATTAAACTGCTGATCGCTGCCAGATGAAGAAAAAATTTGAATCCCATCTATATATTCGACCATATGTTCAACAAGATCAGAGATGAAGCTTGGATTTGAAAAAGGAGTTCTCACCAGAGTCATGATAGATCGTGTTTTATAGAGATCCTCACCGACCATATCTAAATTCAAACCAGCTATCCCTCTTTTTCCTATTCCCTCATCCTTGGACAAATATCCGGCAAAGCCATGCATTTCGCCAAACCACAAAAATCTTATGGATCGTTTTGGCCTCTCTATGATTCCTCGGTCTATCAAGCTTATTAAAGTTCTTGCTATCTCTAAAAGAGACGCAGAGCCGCTGGCATTATCATTGGCTCCTGGGCTGTAATGATCGAGATGGGCAGTAAAAATTATCTCCTTTTGAGGGAAGACGCTCCCTTTCAATAAGGCCGAAACTGTCTCCATTGTCCCGTCGAATAAACGAGCATCGACAGAAGCTTTTAATCTGACCTTTTCTCCTCTCTCCAGGAGCCGGAGGATTTTCTGGAATTGCAAAAAAGAGAGTGAGAATCCAAATTTTGTTTTTCCCCGCAGAGATTTATTGCTTCTCAGTCTGTGGAGGGCGATTAATTGGGGGTATTTGCTTCTATAAGGATCATTGCCACTGGGACCCACAACAACACCCAGAGCTCCTCTTTTTATAACCGCTTCATTATGAACATCGTTTCCATCTCCTGTAGCTAATACAATTTTTCCCCGGACATCACGATCTTGATAATCTTTATCCGACATCCCTTGACCCACATAAACAGCCTCTGCTACAACATCAGCTTTATTGCTATAAACAAACACACTGACAGGCACATCAGAAAACCGGGCTAAAAGCTCTCCGGTGTTTTCCAGCCACAACTCTGCTTCCTTTATATCCCAGCCGCACATCGATCTCCACTGAAGATAAGTTCTATCACCATCGGCAAGATGCTCTTCCACCTCGACCTCGTAAGCACCCAATGATTTCATTACCTGAGTCACATATTTCACAGCCGCATGATACCCTGGGCTACCTCCTGAAATCCGGTGGAATTTGCTCAGCTCCAGAATATGCTTGGCGGCTTTTTCGCCAGAATACTCATTCATTATGGCCTTCCAAAGACTATCATCAATTAAATTCCTCCCGGATTTCGCGCCTTCAGTCTGGGCAGCAATATCTCTCACAGAGAGTAGGGCAGTGGTGAAGATAGCCATTGAGACAAAACACAAAAAAAAGTTCTTAATAATTTTCATTAAATGACTTCTCCTCTACATTTTGCAGAAATTGAAAAAATAGGGCTTAAAACTGAGAACATTTGCAAATGGCACAATCACGATCACCACTCACAGACATGTTCATCAAGGCTTTATAATTTTCAATATCCAAGTCATCATCATTATCTTTACCAACACCGATAACGTACAACCTGCTGGGAGGACGGGGCTTCCCTTCCCTCTGGAAGCTGGGTATTTTCAAGATGCGATTCGTCAGCATTTCTGGGGAAACTTCTTCCCGGTCCAGCCAAAAGAATATCTCATAGCGAATACTGTTTTCCAGGCTGTAAGGCTCAAAATAGGTGCAATTGACTAACGCCCATTTGCCCTGAATTTTGGCCAGTGCAAAAAAATGACCGTTGATGGTTATTCCTTGCTTTCTGGTCTTCCCCTTAGCCTGACACGCCTTATTGTAATCAAGAACATTTCCAGTTGGAACAAACCTGACCTCCTTAATACCTGCCGCTTTGGCTAAAACAATAAAAGTTTTGATAGCTGTTGTGCAGCCATCAGCTATTCCATATTCCACAGCCTCAGCACCACTGACCACAAAAGGAAGGTCCTGGGGATATATGTCTTTTTTTTGAATCACGTTGTTGTAAACGCTCAGATCATGCATTCCATAGAATATGAATTCCTGGAGCTCTTTTCGTTTTTCATACTCATTCTTACTGAGAAGCGCAGTCATTCTTTTATCGTTGATCTGTCTCAGTTCCTTCACTGCCGTTCTGAGTTGACTTTTAAACACTTCGATTTCTCCTGGTTCTTTCAACCAATCTTGAATTCTCCCTCTTTTTATTCTGATGAATAGTAACTTATCATGCATTATTTCAATAATTCGGTGAATCTTATCTAGTTCAGATCCTGTGATGTTATGCTCCACTATAAATGTTTTGACCTTCTCTGTCACGGCTAAACCATCATGATGATAATCTTTTTCATTCTGAGCGGGAGATGAGATTAAAAGAAAAAATAACATAATTACCGTAGCCCAGACACTACACAAGTTTTTTTTCATGATCTCTCCTTTTTTGAGTTTTTTAAATTTAAAATATAAAATCCTGCCTGCCTTCATCCAGCCTTTCTGCTTAAAGGCAATATATTAATAAATACTCTCTTGATTAGAAACATCATCCAACCCTAATCTTGCCAAAAAAGAGATTTTTGAACTTCAAGTTGATCTCGACTTGGCTCTTCAATTTCTTTAATTTGATAATGAGCCTTCTGAGTTTGTCCCAGAGAAACCTTTTTATTCAAAAGGTGGTCTCGATGATACAAAGTCACAGTCACAACATCACCGACTTGGCACTCGTTCAGAAGGTCTTGAAAGTTATCACCGCTTATCCTTCTGTTTTCGAGAGCAAGGAGTATATCCTCGCCGTCAATTCCCGCCTCATAAGCAGGAGAGCCTGGTCTGACATACTTCACTTTTAGAAAATTATCCAGAGTTCTCTCACTCTCAATCCCAAAATAGGGAGCGGCCTTATCTTTGTTGACAATAAGTTTAAGGCCTGCGGACCTGAAAATATCGTCATAGGGAAGATCATCCGTCCCACTTATGAATCTTCCGTAAAAATTTGAGAGGTCGCTATTAGTTATACTATTTATTATCTGCAGTAATTCTTCATTTTGATAGGCTACTCCCTTTTTAGCATAATGCTCATTTAAGTACCGAAGAACGTCGTCCAGACTCTTTTTATTATTCGTCCGTCTTCTCATTTCAAGATCGAGCATGAAGATCACAATAGCTCCCTTGACATAATAAGACACGGTCATATCACGAGCATTGTCTGGTGACAATACAATATTCCAACTGGCCTTTTCCAGACTCATTAGTTTCTTTCCTGGCTTCGCCTCGAATTCTGCTATTTCCTGGGCAATATCCTGAAAATATTTTTCCTTGGTCCAGAGTCCTGCTCTCACCAGATTGAGAGTTGTATAATAAGAAGTGACTCCTTCTGTAAACCAGTGGCTTTTGGTATATGCCTCTTTAGAATAATCGAAAGGCCCCCAGCCCAGCGGTTTTATACGTTTGATGTTCCAGAGATGAAAAAACTCGTGGGCTGTCACTGAAAGAAAATCGTCATACATGCGCCTGGCATGGAAATCGTCTTTATTGAACGATATCACGGTAGAATTCGCATGTTCGACGCCGCTCCTTCTCTCCCTATCCGTAAGGTGGTAGATGAACGTATAATCTTCATAGGGAAGATCGCCAAAAAGTCTGGAGCTCGCTTTAACAATTTTTGATAGATCATCGACGAGAAAACTGGCATCAAAATCTTCAAGGCCGTAAATAACAATAGAGTGACGTTTATCTTTAACCCAGAATTCATACTGGGCAAAAGTTCCTATCTCAGTTGGACAGTCGATGAGATGGTCATAATCTTGTGCCTTAAAAGTATCCAGTCTCGATGTTTTTTCCAGTCCTGTGGCAATTTTCCAAGTTTCTGGCTTGCTGACTGTCAGAACAACTGGACTATCCTTTGCCCCAACAACATAAAAAAACACAGGTGCGCCGTTAAAAAAAGCATGCGTTTCATCAATATGGCTGGCAATATTAATATTATGCAGCTCATTGGCATATACCTTGTATTGCAATTGCATAGTCTGATCCTGACCTTTAAAAACTCTCCAGGTTTGTTTATCTAACTTCTCAAAATTGAGTTTTCCTTTTTTTCCGTCATAGGCTTCAAACTCCTGAACGTTTCTAGCAAAATTCAGAACTCTGTTATACCCTGGCATCCAGGCCGGTAAAGCAAAGTCGAGATATTTTGTTCTGACATTATCAACATCAATCGTGACCTTAAAGAGATGCGTATGGGGCTTATGCACATCAATCAAATAAGAAATTTTTAAATCTTTCTTTCCCTGGGAGAGAGCAGGATTCAAGATAAGTGAAAACAGCCCAATCCCCAGGAAAAAGAGAAGGAAACTCTTACGGACTACACCTGACTTATGCATTTTTCCTCCAAGCTAATCCGATTATTATTCTTACGCTCTAAAAGTAAATAATATTATGATTCTTAGGTCAGCACAAGGACCGCAGGAGATGCGTCGCTTTGCCCGAAACAGCCGTCGCCATATGACAAATTCAGCTACAGCTTGTTCAACAACCGCCTTCTTTTGAGAAACGGATCTTACAAGCTGAATTTTTATTTTTTCTCTTTTATTTTCCATCTGCATATCGGACTCTCTCTATCTCCACCAGCAGACAGATTCATTAAAGCCCTGTGATTTTCTACATCAAGGTCGTCATCCTTATCTTGACCAATCCCAACAACCAATAATTGGCTGGAAGGAAAATTCTCTAGCTGATAGCTCGGTATCTTCAAGACCTTTCCCAGCAACGTATCTGGAGAAACCTTTTCTCCGTCAATCTCATAGATAATCTCATAACGAGTTTCGTCCTCAAGGTTGTACGGTTCAAACCGCGTGCAATTGACTAAAGCCCATCTCTCATCAATCTTGACAAGGGCCATCATATGCCCGTCGATTTCAACACTCTCGTTTCGCGGTTTCCCCAATTGGGGGCAAGCTTCTAAATATTCGCTCACATTGGCGCAAACAACAAATCTAACGTCTTTTATTCCCGCTGCTTTGGCCAGAGCAATGAAAAGATGGGCCATGGTTGTGCATCCATCTCTTACCCGATGTTCGATAGCTTCACTGCCGCTGACAACGAAAGCTAAATCCTGGGCGAGAATACTCTTGTGTCTCAGCAAATTTTCATACACGCGAAGGTTATGCTCATCGGAAAAAATGGAGCGAATCAGCTCTCTTCTTTCTTCGAATTCCTCCTTCGTCAGAATCATTTTATTTCTTTTACTCGACAACTCGTTAAATCGCCTTTTTTTGCCTTCAAGGTCTAATTTAAACTTATTGACTAAAGACGGATCACGAATCCATGTTTTTAAAAGCGGCCTATTGACGTTGACAAACAAAAATTCATCATGAGTGACTTCTATGATTTTATGGATAATTTGGAGATCTGTTCCCTGTATTTTATGATCCTGAACAAATTTCTGGACTAACTCAGTAACTTTTAGTGAGTCCGCTTTGTACCCTTCTCCATAAAGCCAGAACGGGAAAGCTAAAAAAAGAGTTAATATCCATCTCATATTTCCTCCTGAAATATTATTTGGATGATTATTTCAACTGGACCTATCCTTTTTCTGCAATCTCTTGATATTCGCTCATTCTGTTAGGCAAACAGAAAAGATAATCGACTATCTTCAATTCATCCATCAAGCTTTACCGTATAATTTATTTTTTATACAATAATTAAACTTCTGTCAAGCTTTTAGCAAAATTTGCTCTTTTTCTTCTCATTCAGCAAAAAATCTGTTCCAAATCTTATGGCTTTTTCTTTATTGTATAATCAAATTAGCTCTTACTTTTTTAGAATAAGAAGTTCTTGATATTCACCACTCATTGTTCAATAAAATTTATAAAACTTGACACAAATATATTTATTGTATAAAAAACACATTATACAATTGTTTTTGATAATTTTTAGATCGTCTCAAAACAGCCAGAACAAAGTGCAGAAAAAGACCTAAAGGCTGCAAATGAAAATAATACCAAAAAATAATACCAAAAGGTATATAAGAAGGGAGTTTCTGAAACAAGTATAAAATGGAAACATTCTATAATATTATTGAATCCATAAATTCAATTGTCTGGGGACCTCCAGTTGTTATTCTGCTAGTAGGAACCGGAATTTTTTTAACTATCAAATTTAGGGCTATTCAACTCAAAAAATTTAAACTTGCCACTCGATTTGTTCTTAAGGGAATAAGGAAAAAGGATGAATCAGAGAAGCACGCTGGTGATATTTCTCCATTTCAGGCCTTGACGACTGAAATGGGAAGCATCATCGGAAATGGGAATATTGCTGGAGTAGCGACGGCCATTGCTATTGGCGGACCGGGATCTTTATTTTGGATGTGGATTTCTGCTCTTTTCGGAATGGCTACAAAATATGCAGAGGTGGTTCTTGGAGTAAAATTCAGGTTTAAAGCTAAGGATGGGACGACAGCTGCTGGACCTATGTACTATCTTAAGTATGGGCTCAAAGTGCCTTTCCTGGGAGGAATGTTCGCTTTTATGTTAATGGTGGGAAATTTTTTCACAAGTCCTCTGCAACAAACCAATTCCATTGCACTGGTGTTTCAATCAGAGCTGGGAGTCCCCCGGCATATCTCAGCAATACTAGTCGCATTCATTGCCTGGACTGTGATTATTGGTGGAATAAAATCGATTGGCAAGTTCGCAGAAAAAATGGTCCCGCTTATGGTAGTTTTGTATATTGCCGGAGCATTGAGCGTGATAATATGTCACCTTTTTTCAATCCCTCATGCTATCAAGCTTATCTTTGTAGGAGCATTCACGCCTACTGCAGCTACAGGAGGCTTCGTTGGTTCGATGGTAAGACAAAGTATAAGATACGGAGTAGCCCGTGGAGTGATGTCGAACGAAGCAGGAATTGGCACTGCCGGAATAATCCATGGAGTAGCAAAAACGGAAGAGCCAACCCGGCAAGGATTAGTCGCGCTTTGGGGAGTTTTTGTCGATACAATAATTATCTGCACCATGACGGGACTGGCAATAGTCGTATCAGGAGAATGGTCAAACGGATTAACCAGCACCGCCTTAGCGGCATCAGCATTCAGCGCAGCCATGCCTAAATTCGGCGGGTATATTATCCTATTAAGCTCGGTGCTCTTTGGCTTCACAAGCTTGATTAGCGGAGCTTATACAGGAGGCCAAAGCTGTGAATTCTTTCTTGGTTCAAAGGCTAAAAGAATATACTATTGGATCTTATGCATGATGATGTTTTTCGGAGGAATAATGAAAGTTGAAGCTGTCTGGTCGGCAGGAGATATTATCAATGGTTTGAAAATTGTCCCAAATTTAATTGGTCTTATTGGATTAAGTGGAATAATAGCTAAATTAACTTCAGATTATTTCCGAAGGAATACTTTAGAATAGGATTTAATAAATCGCAGAGAGTCAAGGGAGCTAGTTTGTGCTCATTGATAGTTTAAATTAGTTCTCTTCCATATTGAGTGAGTAAGATATGCCTAGGCAGCTAAAAAAAGATTTGGGAATGTCTTTGCTCCCAATCAGATTTTTAACGACATTCCCTCCTCGTTATTCTCGGCGGCTGTGGAACTCGCTACGCTCAAACATCCCTCGCTGTCCGATACAATCGGATTTCCTCAAAGAGCGGTTCAGGGAGGCTAACTCTTCAGTTGTCGCTTCAGACACTGCCAAATATTTCACTGTCTCTAACCGCACACAATGGAAGAGAGCCTTTAAATACAACCAATTTAATAAAAATCAAAGCAAGCAAAAGGAGGTAAAGAGATGAGCAAAAATTATAATATAGTATTTTGTTATGATCCTGCATATGTCTCTGATGAAGTTGTTGAGGTTGCCAAAAAAGAGCTGCCCGAAGGATTTAATCTGGTCTCAATCGAAAAAGCTACTCCTCCAAAGAAAAAGCTCGATATTTACAAGAAGGCCGATTTTCTGATGGAATTCTCAGCAGATCCTACACCAGAAGAATTTGGGGCTCTAAATAAAGTTAAGTTTATTCAACTGCTTAGTGCTGGGTACAACAGATTTGATATGAAAACGGCCAACAAAATGAAAATTCCAGTAGCCAATAACCATGGAAATTGTGTAGCAGTTGCTGAGTTTACTATACTTCTTATTCTGACACTGTTAAGAAAACTGCCAGTCCATTACCTGACTACTAAAAACGGCAAATGGCTAGAACACAATTTAATGTTAGAACAAGGAGAATTTGCAGGACGAACTTTAGGGCTTGTGGGATTAGGCCATGTCGGCAGAGAGGTTGCCAAGCGGGCCAAAGGTTTCGAAGTTTCTATCTTGTACTACGACATTCTAAGATCAACATCATCTGATGAAAAAGAATTGGGATTGCAATTTGTACCTCTTAACGATCTCCTTAAAAAATCAGATGTGGTGAGCTTGCATCTTGCCCTTACTCCTCAATCAAAAGGTATAATAGGAAAAAAAGAATTTAAAATCATGAAATCTACGGCCTTCTTGATCAATACAGCAAGAGGTGGAGCCGTTGACAACAAAGAGCTTTATAGCGCCTTGTATAACCGGAAAATCGCAGGAGCCGCTATAGATGTATTTGTCCAGGAACCTCCTGATCCAAACGATCCTCTCTTTCTATTAGATAACGTCATCGTTACGCCTCATATGGCAGGGGGAACAATAGACACATGGTCAAGAAGATTAAGGATTGCCTTTGAAAATTTTCAGCGTATTGTAAAAAATAAGCCTACACGATTTGTAGTTAATCCCAATTTTGGTTCTTAATTCTCGATGATAAGAAACAAAGGCCTATCAAAAACGAACAGATCCAGTAGTAAAAATATTATTCTTTAAACTCTTTTTCTCTTAAAAAAAGAAAAAAATAGACACATGAAAATAAAATCAACAAGACCAAGAGGCCTCTTTCTCATGATGCTTACAAAAATGGTGAAAATGTCAATTAAAGGACAAAAATTTCAATAAATCATAGATAAAAAAAGGAGTTCAAACGATGAGACTGCATTCATCACTTTTAAAATCAGCGAAAGTTTCCAAAAAAAAATTAATTTTCTCTAAAACATTATTACCCATATTCTGTTTGCTTATTTATTTCTCTGCCCCAATTGCCTCTAAAAGTGAGGATCCAGATCCATTCAAAATTCATTTTTCCGAGAAACCTGAACACGCTATCTTATACATCATCGACGGCCTTTCCTACAAAGTTTGGAATCGGGTTGAACTTCCCATTCTTGAAAAAATGGTTCAAACTGGAACTCTGGTAGAAAAAAACTACCTGCCCCCTTCAGCTCACCCTACTCAGGGCCCCTATGCTGAACTACATAGTTGTTCAATTCCAAATCCGGTGATGATGGCTGGAACTATATTCATCACAAAAGAAACTGAATATCTCTCTCAAAAATTTTTCCCCGGCAAAACAACCGCATTTGTTGCCAACACCGAGAATTATAGTAGTTTGAACCGTTATTACCACTATTCATACCAAAAGCTAGGCCCGGATTCTGAGGGAGTAGACGTGGCACTGCAATTTATAAAAATGGGGAAACCTGCTTTTATGCGAGTCCATCTCCAGGAAGTTGGGGAAGCCAGCTATCAAATTATGAAAATGACAGAAGATGTGCCCTGGCGCGGAAACATTTGGGAAAAAGGCTCTCCTTACATTGAAATGCTGAAACAAGCTGACAATTTATTAGGATCTTTCTTGCAGGGTTTAGAAGAGATAGGCATCCTCAATAAAACTGTGATCTTAGTTATGGGAGATCATGGTGAAGCAGATTCAGGTTATCACCCTCCTCAAATCACTGATGCCTCCATTACTTCGATCCTCCTCTGGGGAGCAGGAGTAAAAAAGGGTGTTAAGATTCCCTATGCAGAACATATTGATGTTGTCCCCACAATTTGTGCTCTAATGGAGATAGAACCTCCTCAAACATGTCAAGGAAGGATCATAGCAGAAGCACTCTCTCATTTTCATGGAGAAATTCCCCCTAGAGAAATGCATCTCAAGAAGCTCATTGAACAATTCGCAGAATATCAAAAAAGTGAAGCAGTGGCATTAAACATCTTAATAAAGATTGAATCCAATCGCTCGAGGTGGTATAGAGAATTCAATAATATCAAACAGAATTTTTATGACATCCACAGGTTTTCAGAATGGCCCCGCTTCAAGACAATCAAAGAACTTCTTGATAACAATCAGAAAGCCCTCGATCGACTCCACGCTTTTCTCGATGAAATTCAAAAAAAGGAGAATTGAAAAGGTCCTGTTATTTATTGTGCGGGTTGATCAATAAGTAAAAGGCACGGAAATGATTTCGTTTCTTGCTCGCATCGGATCAGGCTTTGTCAGGATGTAATGAAAAGACCTTATGCTTGAAAGAAAGCTCTCTACGACGGCAGGGCCTCTTCCCACTCGGAGACCAATTTCGCCAGCTTCTCTCGATGGCCGATTCGGGAAGGCTAAATCTTCCAAGTCGCTTCGTCCAGGTCCTCATATTTTCACCAATACTATTTTAAAGAAAACCATTAAAAAGTAATCTTAAAAAAAGTTAAAGAATTTAAAAAAGGAGGATTTAAGTGAAGAAAAAAATTCTGGTTACCGGAGCCTGCGGGCAAATTGGATCAGAGCTCACGCCGGCCTTGAGGAAAAAGTACGGCCAGACAAATGTTATCGCTTCAGATATAGCAAAGCCAAGTGAAAAACTATTGAACTCAGGCCCCTTTGAATTTTTAGATTCCACCGATAGAAACACTCTGGAAGAGGTCGTTAAGAAATTCAATTTAAATACTATCTATCACTTGGTCACTATTCTCTCAGCAGCCTCAGAAAAAGACCCACAAAAGGCATGGAATGTCAATATCAAAAGCCTCTACAATGTGTTAGAAATAGCCCGCAAACACCAATGCTCTGTCTTTGCTGCTAGTTCTCCAGCTGTATTCGGCCCGACCACGCCCAAAGATAAAACTCCACAAGATACAATTCTCAGGCCCACAAACATATATGGAATCACCAAAGTGGCTGGCGAGTTGCTCTGTGATTACTACTATAAAAGGTTCGGAATCGATACTCGAGGCCTTCGTTTTTCTGGGATCATTTCTTACGAAACTATCCCTGAAGGAGGAATAACAGATTATGCAGTCGAAATGTTCTACGAAGCTTTAAAACATAAAAGATATACCTGCTTCTTACGAGAAGGTACGTACCTCCCTTTCATGTATATTACTGATGCGGTTAAAGCTGCCATCAATCTTATGGAGGCGAATCCGAAAGATCTTAAACACAGGAATGCATTTAATGTAACAGCTGTAAGCTTCGCGCCGGAAGATCTGGCAAGAGAAATTCAAAAATATATCCCTGACTTTGTCATCAATTATCACGTGAGTTCAGTCCATCAGGCTATCGCAGACTCTGGGACCAACTCATTAGACGACAGCGCTGCTCGCGAAGAATGGGGATGGGAACCTGAATATGATCTGCCAGCAATAACTAAGGATATGCTTGAGAAAATTTCTATGAAACTCAATACAAATTTTTGATGAAAGGTGGTCAAGATGTCATTAAAAAAAATTACAAGAGTATTATCTAAAGAACTGAGGGAGCTACAAGAAAAAGGAATCCACACCGGCCCGGAAACAGTAGTGATTGGGGTAAAAAAAGGGAAAGGAGATAAAGGACTCAGAATTCTTCTAAAGGACTATGGAAATAGAGAATTTATTAGAATGAATTCAAACAGCTATCTTGGATTGGGCCTGAAGGATGAGGTCATTCAAGCAGAAGAAAAGACAGCAAATAGATTTGGTGCTGGGCCTGGTGCAGGACGATCCCTCAGTGGAACATATGATGTGCACATTGAATTAGAAAAGAAATTAGCAAAATTTCACAACAAAGAAGCTGGGATGATATTTAGTTCTGCCTACGCAACCGTAATAGGGAGTCTGGTATCGTTGATAACAGAGGAAACCATTGTCATAAGCGACGAACTTAACCATAACTGTATAATCAACGGCATCCGATTGGCACGGCCGAAAGAAAAAAAGATATATAGCCACAACAACACTAACGAACTGGAAATTTATATCAAAGAAAGTATCGGAAAGTGTAAAAGACTCATAATAGTAACAGATGGGATTTTCAGTATGCGAGGAGAATATGCACTTCTTCCAAAAATTGCGGACTTGGCAGAAAAATACGAATCAGAATTCACGGAGGGAATACTCATGATTGTGGATGATTCCCATGGCGTTGGAGCGATCGGTAAAACAGGAAGAGGAACAATGGAAATTGCAGATGAAAATCGTGTAGATATATTGATATCCACTCTTGGGAAAGCTCTGGGTGTAAATGGAGGATATCTCGTGTCTAATGCTGAAGTGGTAGAATATCTGAAACAAACTGCGCCATTTTATGTATACTCCAATCCCATTACGCCATCTGAAGCCAGTGCCGCGGTAAAAGCACTAGAGATTCTAGATAGCGAAAAAGGAAAGAGGCTTCTTGAAGATCTGAGGGAAAAGATGACATACTTCAGGAATGGATTAATCGATTTGGGATATGAAGTCATAAAAGCGGAACATCCTATTGTCCCACTTATGATCAGAGATACCGATAAAACCAAGGAACTCGTTAATTTCTTAAAAGCCAACGGCATCTTCACCGCTGGAATATTTTATCCTATAGTACCCAGGGGAGGCGAACTCATAAGATTTCAAATATCCACAGATCATACAAAATCCGATCTAGATTATGTACTAAGAGTCTTAGAGAACTATAAAAATAAAGAATAACTCCAATTATCGAAAAGTCGCATCTCTATAAGGACAAAACTTTTCCTTTATTTTTTAAATAAAGGAACCTCTCGAAATAATGAAAAAGAACACGATAGAAGACAGTGCGCTCTGGGTGATGCTGATGGTAGATCCCTGCCATAACAGAGACAAGGATTCAGGAAACGAGCCAGAATAGAACCTACCGGATATACTGCCTCTGTAGAGGCCCCTCTTTCATCAGTACTCTTTTTCAAAAACTGTAAACAAAGGTAGATAGTGAAAGGATGGTCAAGTCGACAGATGTTGACGGGGGGATCCAAGGGGGTATGCGTCCTTGGTCGCAGGGCGTGGGTTCATGCCCCGCCCGAGAAGGGGAGGCAGGGATCCCGGACGAAGTTCGGGCGACCGTTGGAAGGGGGAACGTGAAGCGGTTCCATCTCCAAGGTTGACTTGTGCTTCCTTCCGAGAGTCTATTCTCGTGTGACCTCTTCATTAAAATTTAATATGGTGAATACGTATTAAACTGCAGTAACTAAGGTAATGCAGAATTCATGTCGTATAATGTAATATTTAATCTTCTCAGTTTGTCAATTTGATAAGGGGATAGGCAATTTTTTTATCAAAAAAGTAGCCTGTCCCCTTTATTTCCGTTTATTTTCGCCTAAAAAGATGAACTCATAAAATTTGTATTGATTCCGTTTTATAAATTGAGTAATTTAGGAAGAACGATAAATAAATCATAAGGAGGCATGATGAGAGATAAGTTTTCAAGAAGGGATTTTCTAAAAACTGGAATTGGTATAGGAGCAGCCTCGATGCTCACAGCAGGAAAAAATTTAGCTGGAGAAGAGAAAAAAGCAGGAAAGATGTGTGTAGTATCCAGCAGAAATGGTTTAAGAGCCACAGAGAAAGCCATGGAACTTCTCAGACAAGGAAAAGATCCATTGGATGCAGTTATAGCCGGGGTTAACATTGTTGAAAGTGATCCCAATGACAGGTCTGTAGGCTATGGAGGACTTCCTAATGAGGAAGGTGTTGTCGAGCTTGATTCTTCAGTCATGCATGGCCCCACCCATAATGGCGGCGCAGTAGCCAGCCTTAGAAACATAAAGAATCCATCCAAGGTGGCCAAACTTGTCATGGAAAGAACTGACCATGTGCTTCTTGTCGGAAAAGGTGCCCTGAGATTTGCTAAAGCTCATGGTTTCAAGGAAGAAAACCTCCTGACAGATAGAGCAAGAGAGATTTGGCTTCAACGAAAGGAAATGATCTCAGACAGGGATTTTTGGTTTGCGCCCAAACCTGAAAAGCTAGAAAAAGAATTGGAGTCCTATCTTAGTTCCTATGGAACTATCAACTGTTGTGCCATAGATGCTTCAGGCAATCTTGCAGGTGTGACAACCACCAGCGGATTCTTCTTTAAAATACCGGGAAGGGTAGGGGATTCACCGATTATAGGAGCAGGCCTTTACGTTGATAACGATGTCGGAGCAGCAGGCTCGACAGGAAGAGGAGAAGCCAATATCCTTAACTGCGGAAGCTTCCAGGTGGTAAATTTCATGAGCAGAGGTTTTTCTCCAGAAGAAGCATGTCTCAAATCATTAGAACAAATTGCCGGCAAGTCAAAGTTTCTTCCTCACCTTTTAAACGAAAAAGGCCTTCCGCAATTTGGCCTCAACTTTTATGCTGTCAACAAAAATGGTGAATATGGAGGAGCTTCCATGTGGAGCGGCCAAAACTTTGCCGTCAACGACGGAAAGGAAAATAAATTGAGACCTATTGCTTATCTTTATAAAAGAGAGAGGTAAATATTAATTAAAAGATATTATCTCCTCTTTTGCCCCGCATATTAGACTCAATCAGAGAATTATTAACTTCGTCAGTGTTCCTCTAAGACGTTAGGTCTGTAACCCTGTTTCATGAGTTTTTTGGCGATTTCTTCTGCTGATTTCACGCTGCGCGCCTTGATTCTTACCCTGTAAAAAGTATTAGAAGAAGCTCTTATCTTCGAGATGTAGACATTCCTGTAGTTCTTCTGGAGCTTCCTTTTGAGGGTTTTGGCGTTTTTTTTACTGATAAATGATCCAACTTGAATAGAAAACTTCTGTGAAGATTTTTTGGGGGAGTATTTTTTCAGCACCTTAATCTTAACAGGTGCAACTCCTGTAATATCCATACCCAACTTCTTTGCTGCAGAATAAGAAAGGTCGATGATTCGTCCTTTTACAAAAGGACCACGATCGTTTATACGAACCACTACTGATTTTCCGTTATTTAAATTTGTAACCCTGACATAAGCTCCGAAGGGAAGAGTTTTATGCGCCGCGGTCAAAGCGTGCATATTGTAGATTTCCTTATTTGAAGTGAGCTTTCCATGAAAGTCAGGTCCATACCATGAGGCAAGACCTTTTTGAACATTTCCAGAAGGGAAGTAATTCTTCCCTGCGCAGGATGCAAGAAGGATGACTGAACAAAGAATAGACAACAACCTCTGCTTCCTAAACAGGATATCGGACATGATGAATTCGTCCTTAAAGCGGACAGGCCTTGTTTTTCAATCCTCCAAACAATGGCAAAATATCAAAGTTCTTTCAATCTTCTTTGAAAATGATTTAAAGTTTTACTCTTATTCAATTCTC